>Ga0123353_10017943_pt1 | contig 10436 bp, 5 predicted proteins | sample TergutLab28metaG_3_FD_92763 | JGI IMG/M metagenome (GOLD analysis project Ga0123353, IMG submission 92763) | Labiotermes labralis P3 segment gut microbial communities from Petit-Saut dam, French Guiana - Lab288 P3 | ecosystem: Host-associated > Arthropoda: Insects > Digestive system > Gut ...
ATAGGGCCGCAGGAATTGATAGTAGATTGCCTGACGCTTACCGCCTCTGCACAGCAGGAGCAAGTGGCAGAGACGCTTAAGGCAGTGGAGATGATAAGTCGCGAACTGGGCATGCACACTGTTTTGGGAGTAAGCAATGTTTCCTTTGGCTTACCACATCGTGAAGCACTGAATGCGGCTTTCCTTGCGGCAGCCTTGGGCGCGGGGCTAAGCGCGGCTATCATTAACCCGTTAGCGGAAAAATATCGTGAAACTATCGACGCTTACCGCGTAATTTCCGGCGAGGATAAAAACGCCGCGCATTATATGGCGCGCTATGCCGCGCTGACGGATGCCGCGCCAAAAGCCGCTGCATCCGTGGACACTCTTGACGACCTCATTCGTCAAGGGCGAAGGGATGAAACAGCGGCAAGGGTAAGCGCTTTGCTTGAAACAATGAGCGGGTTGGAAGTTATTGATAATTATATTATCCCCGCCCTCTCTAAGGTAGGCGAACGGTTTGAAAAGGGCGAAATATTCCTGCCGCAGCTAATGCAGGCGGCGCAGGCGGCGCAAAGCGGCTTTTCGCTTATCCGCGGTCAAATGTTGGATAGCAGGCAACCGCACGGCATAAAAGGCAAAATTTTGCTGGCAACTGTATATGGGGATATACACGACATAGGCAAAAATATTGTGCGGCTGCTTCTGGAGAGTTATGATTATGATATTATAGACCTTGGTAAAGATGTACCGCCGGAATTGGTGGTACAGGCGATCAGCGAGCATAATATTCGCCTAGCGGGACTAAGCGCGCTGATGACGACCACCGTTGATTCGATGAAAGATACTATTGCCGCCGTGCGCGCGGCGGGGAGCGATTGCCGGTTTTTTGTGGGCGGCGCCGTTATGAACGAGCGGTATGCGCAGTTTGTCGGCGCGGATTACTATGCTAAAGACGCGATGGAAGGCGTGGCAATTGCCAGACGGTTTTTCGGCAATTAGGGCACACGCAAAAACTATGGCATAGGTTTAATCTTATTATTTATGCTACTTGCCGACGATTTGATCGTCGTCTTCGATGGGTTCTCCACCTTCGTCACCGCCATCGGATGAATCTTCAACAAACTTTGCGTACAACTGCATATTATTAGTAACAGAGAACTTATACTCAGCATCTGTACTTACAGGGTCGCCTGTACAGTCTTTATCGGTATACCACCCATCAAATGTATAGCCGCTCTCCGCTGTGGCAGTTATTGTTGCTTCGTAGTCGTCATCATAAGTTACCTCTACCGTGCCGTTTCCTATTCCCACTTCCACAGTGAGTTTATATGTTGGTATAGCTGTAATATGGATAAGCTTATATCCAAAACGGCTACCGTCGGCGGCAGCCACGGCATACCAGCCGTTTTCGCTTACCTCAAATTTATTATCATCAATTTCATTATCAAAACCGCTTTTACCTGTGTAAACCGCGTTTTCACTGGAAACCCGCCAGCCAATAAGTTCCGCGTTACCGCTACCCGGCAAGGTAACGGTTATCGACACTTTACCTGCAACAGGAGCAGCAGCCCTCAAAGTGGGTACAGGCCCATTGGTTATGTGGGTCACTTCAATAAGTTTATAGCCGAAGCCGCCCTTTTTATTGGTAGCGCATACCGCGTACCAGCCATTACTATCCACGCTAAACTCTTTGGCAGAAGTGATATTTGCAAAGCCGGTAGTGTTTTCATAAGTAGCGCCCCTTTCGCAACTGCGCCAACCGATATAGTTGACCTCATTGTCATCTTCAGCGGTCACTATTATGGTAGCCTCATCGCTGCCAAAAATGCTCAGCTTTAGTGTGATGGAAGGAGCGCCTGCCGTCAGTTGCGTGTAGGCGGATATAACTGCAGAATACTGCTGCGCCGTTTTAACGCCATCGAACACGGTTATCAGTAGCTTGGCCAGTTCGCCACGTTTCAACTGCTGCTTAGGCGCAATTTTATTATCGCCCACGCCAGAGATGTAGTTTTTTTCCACCAGCACGGAAACAGCCGCTTGCGCCCATAAGGAAACATCATAATAATCAGCGAACCGCTGATAGGCGTTATTGTTTACCGGCTGCAAATCAAAGGCCCGCGCTAGCATAGTGCAGCCCATTTCGCGTGTCAATGTGATATTTGGACCGAAGGTCGCGCTGTCTAAGCCATTTACTACTCCGGCTTCGAAGAGATACGTTACCGCCGCATAATAATACGCGCCCTCCGGCACATCTTTAAAAATGCAGGTGAACTGGGGTCGTGGTTGATCCAAGGACCGCCACAGCATAACCGCAAATTCCCCGCGCGTAATAGCGGATTCCGGACGAAAATTGCCGCTGCCGTCGCCTGTCATCCAGCCGCGGTTAGCCGCATCACTTATATATTGTGCGCTCCAGTGATTGCTGTAATCGTCCGCTAAGGCCACAGCAGCCAGCATAAATACAGTAATCAAAGCTATAACCAATATTAGCATTACCATTGCTGTCTTCTTCATAAAATCACCTTCCTAATGTTATTTATGTTTGCCTTAGTTTATGGTTCAAGAGGACTGCAAAGTTTTTTCCAGCAATTCTTTTACCAAACCAGGGTTAGCTTGACCTTTGGTTTCCTTCATGACCTGACCGACCAAAAAGCCGATGGCCTGCATTTTGCCGTTCTTATAATCGGCGGCCGGCTGCGGATGTTTCTGTATCACCTTTTGTACAGCCGCTTCCAGCATGGAAACATCGGATATTTGCGCGAAGCCTTTATCCTTGATGATTCCGGCGGGATTGCCGCCGCGCAGGAACATTTCTTCTAATACTTCTTTGGCGCTATTATTGTTGATAGTGCCTTTTTTTAACTCGCGTAACAGCTCTACAAAGCTTTCCGCCGCTATAGGTATGGCGGCAATTTCCTCCCCGCCGCTGTTCATAAGGCGTAAAAGATCTCCCAGCAGCCAGTTAGCCACGGTTTTCGGCTCCGGATATAGCGCTATTACATCATCGAAAAAGAAGGCCAGTTGCGGGATCATAACTATTTGCGTCGCGTCATAATCGGAAAGCGCGTATTGTGAGCGCAGACGGGCCAGCCTAGCGTCCGGCAGTTCCGGCAGTTCGGCGGCAACCTGCTCTAACCAGGCGCTATCTATTACCACCGGCGCCAGATTAGGATCCGGGAAGTAGCGGTAATCGTGCGCGTATTCCTTTGTGCGCATGGCCTGCGTGGAACCGCTAGCTTCATTCCATAAGCGCGTTTCCTGCACTAAGGTATCGCCATTTTCCAGCATGTCGATATGCCTGGTTTGCTCATACAGGATGGCGCGATGCACGGAGCGGAAAGAGTTCAGGTTCTTTATCTCAGATCTAACACCTAATTCTTTTTGCCCTTTTGGCCGCAGAGAAATATTTACATCGCAGCGTAAGGAGCCTTGTTCCATTTTAACATCGGAAACCCCGGCATATTCCAGAATAAGCTTCAGCTTCTCCGCGAACTGCTTGGCTTCATCAGCCGAGCGTATATCCGGCTCGGTGACGATTTCTATCAAGGGCATGGAAGAGCGGTTATAGTCGGGTAGGGAATAGCTGGAGCCGCTTATGCTCTCGCTGCTGTGTACCAGCTTTCCGGCGTCTTCTTCAATATGGATGCGATTGATGCGTATTTTTTTTTCGCCTCCGCCTTCCGCGTTAATAGTGATATGGCCATTGCGGCAAACAGGCAACGGCAATTGTGTTACCTGATATCCGGCGGGTAAATCGGGGTAGAAATAGTTTTTGCGGTCAAATTGACTGTACGGCGAGATTTGGCAATTTAAGGCTAAACCTGCCTTTATCGCCAGTTCCACCACTTTTTTATTCAGCACCGGCAATGCGCCGGGCATGCCCAAACAGCCCGGGCATATGTTGATGTTGGGTTCATTGCTGAAAGTAGTGGGGCAGGAGCAGAATATTTTGCTGTGGGTTTTCAGTTCGGCGTGGAATTCCAGACCGATCACGGTTTCGTATTTAGTCATGTTTTTCCACCCCTTTCACCTGTGCCTGCGCTAGTATATCGGGCGGCGCCAGACGCGGCTGCTCCATAGCAGCGGCCACGCTGAACATGGCTTCCTCGCCCCAAGGCCGGCCTATTAATTGCAGGCCCAGCGGCAGTCCGTTTTGTTGGCAAAAGGGAACGCTTATGCCCGGTAATCCGGCCAGGTTTGCCGGCGTTGTACAAATACTTGTCAGATATATAGACAGCGGGTCTTCTGTTTTAGCGCCCAGTTGGAAGGCCGTGCCGGCGGTCACCGGCGTCAACAGGCAATCGTATCCATCGGCAAAAACCTTGTCGTAATCGCGCTTTATCAGCGTTCGTATTTGCAATGCTCTGTTATAATAGGCTTCGATATGTCCCACGCAGGTGATATAAGTACCAAGCAGGATACGTATTTTGGCCGCTTCGCCAAAGCCTTCTGTGCGAGTGGCACTGATCATATCGTAGACATTATCTCTCTCCACGCGTAAGCCAAAGTTCACTCCATCGTAACGGGCCATATTGGAAGAAGCCTCCGCCGCAGATAGCGCATAATATGCCGGTTGGGCGTATGCGGTGTGGGGCAGGGAAGTCTCCTCCACCGTGGCGCCATGTTCGCGCAGCAGCGTTGCGGCGCGTTCCAGTTCGGCCAGGGTTTGCTGCTCTATGCCACATTCCTTGAATTCGCGGGGCAAGCCGATTTTCATGCCCTTTATCGGGCGCCGGCAGGCCTCACGGTAAGCACCTACCGCTACCGGTAGGGTATTAGCGTCTAAAACATCGTGACCGGCGGCAATTTCCATAACTGTAGCGGCGTCGTATACGCTTTTGGCCAGTATTCCGGCTTGGTCGAAGGAAGTAGCGCAGGGGATGATGCCGTAACGGGATATACGCCCATAAGTGGGTTTTATGCCGACCAAGCCGCAAAAATGAGCCGGTATGCGTGTGCTGCCTCCGGTATCCGTGACCAGCGAGAAAGCTGCCATATCCGCCGCTACCGCTGCCGCCGAACCGCTGGAGGAACCGCCCGGCACTCGTTCTATATCGAAGGGATTGCGCGTAACGCCATAAGCTGAAGTTTCACCGGTGGAGCCAAAGGCAAATTCGTCCATATTTGTTTTACCGGTGAGTACCGCGCCGGCGCCGGCGATTTTTTTCCATAAACTGGCGTCATAAGGAGGCGTAAAATTATTTAGCATTTTCGATGCACATGTGGTAAGAACGCCGCGCGTGCAGTAATTATCCTTTACCGCCACCGGTATACCATCCAATGGCGAAAGGGTCAGCCCGTTAGCGCGGCGCGCATCGGCTTCATCAGCCGCTTTAAGCGCCGCTTCCGGCGTTAAGGTGATGTAGGCGTTAAGAATAGTATTGATTTGCTCAATGCGCTGAAGATAAGCTTCCGTTATCTCGCGGCTGGAAAACTGCCTGCTTTCCAAACCTTGACACAGCTCCGAGATGGTTTTTTTTATGATGCTCAAAATTGATCACTCCCAAATTATAAGTTAGAGGTTAGAAGATAGAGCTAAAAAATTTCTATAATATGCTTGGTACTTTGAAGTAGCCGTCTTCACTTTCCGGCGCTAGGGATAATGCTTCCTCGCGGGGTAGGCAGGGCGTGGTCTTGTCTTCGCGGAATACATTGGTAAGCGGCAGTACAAGCGTAGTAGGTTCAATACCCGTAATGTCAAGTTCCTGCAACTGCCGCATATATTCGAGCAGGGAAGAGATTTTTAGCGCCACATGCTGCTTTCGTTCCTCGGGAATGTCAAGTTTAGCCAGTTTGGCTACATGTTCAATTTCTGTCTGCGTAATTGCCATATACAGCACACCCTTTTTCACGTTTATTACTTTCATTGCCATCTATTATATCATATACAAATTCAATATGCAAAATACCTGCAATTATAATTGCTTGCTAGAAAAATTGCCAGACAAAATGCCATTTCCTTCTTGCTTGGCTATTTGTCAACATGTAATAATGGCAGAACAGCGTGGGCACAGTCCGGCGCTATCCGCCTGTTCGCTGAAAATCCAGCAGCGGCCGCATTTTTCTCCTTTGGCCGGGCTTACCGCCACCGCCAATTCCGGCTCGCCCTGTGCGGCATCCGGACGCGCTTCTTGCGGCTGATGCAGGTTTACCTGCGAAACGATCAGTATATGCGCCAACTGATCGCGCATGTTGCTCAGAAGTTCATAGGCATCCTGATCGGGATAAAGATCCACGGCGGCATCCAAAGAATGGCCGATGATTTTAGCCTGACGCGCGCCCTCCAGTTCTTTGGAGATCATTTCCCGCAGTTCGATGATCCGTTGCCATTTTTGCTCCAAGGCTTCGTCCGTAAGCCGCTGTTGATAATGCGGCATATCCAAAAGCTGCGCGCTGGCCGGCGCTAGCGGCGGCTTAGGCAGATGAGAAAAAATCTCCTCCGCGGTGAAAGATAAAACCGGCGTAAGCAGACGCACCAACGTATCCGCTATATGATACAGCACCGTTTGCACGGCGCGGCGCGCCGGTGCATCCGCCGGCTCGGCATACAGAGTGTCCTTGGCTACATCAAGATAGAAGGCGCTCATATCTACCACACAGAATTTATGTATGGCGTGATACACCACATGGAATTCATATTTTTCATAAGCGGATATCACCTGCTCCGTAAGACGGTTCAAACGTATCATGGCCCAACGGTCCAACTCAGGCATATCCTCGAAGGGCGTCATATGCCGTTCTAAATCAAAATCATATAAATTACCCAGCAGATAACGCATGGTATTGCGTATCTTGCGATAGGATTCGCTTACCTGCTTGAAGATGCCGCGTGAATTGGCGATATCGGAGCGGTAATCGGTGGAAGCCACCCATAGGCGCATCACATCGGCGCCCAACTCCTTGATCATATCCAGCGGATTAATGGTATTGCCCAATGATTTGGACTGTTTTTTGCCTTCCTCATCGACCAGGAAGCCATGTGTAAGCACTTGGCGATAGGGCGCCAGCCCGCGGTTGGCCACCGCTATGCATAGCGAGGAATTGAACCAGCCGCGATGCTGGTCGCTGCCCTCCAGGTACAAATCGGCGGGCCAGCGCTGATGAGGCCAGCGCTGCGGATTTTCCAGCACCGCGAAATGGCTGCTGCCGCTGTCGAACCATACGTCCATGGTATCCGTTTCCGGGCGGAAACGTCCGCCGCTACATTTGGGGCAGGCAAAACCGGCGGGCAGCAATTGCTCCGTATTCATGGTGAACCAGCATTGCGAGCCATGCTCGCAAAACAGCGCCTGTAAATGGGCCAGCGTTTCATCCGTCAGTATAGCCTCACCGCATTCCTCGCAATAAAAAATCGGTATAGGCACGCCCCAGGCGCGCTGACGCGAAATGCACCAATCGCCGCGGTCATGAATCATATTATAGATGCGGTCGCGGCCCCAAGCCGGGATAAATTTTACCGTGTCAATGGCCGCCAGCGCTTCGTTACGGAAACCGTCCACCGAAGCGAACCATTGCTCGGTAGCGCGGTAGATAACGGGCGTGCGGCAGCGCCAGCAATGTGGGTACTGATGCTCTATCATGCCGGAATGTATCAGCGCTCCGGCTTCTTCCAGCGCCTTTATTACAGCCTTATTACCCTCCTTGCCCGTATACAGGCCGGCGAAGGGGCCGGATTGCTCTGTAAAGCAGCCCTTATCGTCCACAGGGGATAGTACTTCCAGGTTATATTTTTTACCCACGATAAAATCGTCCATGCCATGGCCGGGCGCGGTATGCACGCAGCCTGTGCCGGCTTCCAAGGTAACATGCTCGCCCAATATCAACATGGAATCGCGCTCATATAGCGGGTGCTTGCAGGTGAGACATTCCAGTTCCGCTCCGGTGAATTCTTTTAGCACAATATGCGGCATGTCGGCACGGCCCGTTTCACGCAAAAAATTCTCCAGCAGCTCTTTGGCCACCAGCAGTTTTTCTCCACTCTGTTCTACCAGCGCATAGGTAAAACCGGCGTGCAGTGTAATAGCCAGGTTAGCCGGTATGGTCCATGGCGTGGTGGTCCAAATCACCACAGCGGCGTCGGCAGGCAGTATATCGTTGCCTTGCCGCACCGGGAACCTTACATAAATAGAATGGGATTTATGTTCGCGATACTCGATCTCGGCCTCGGCCAGCGCTGTTTCACAACTGGGACACCAGTAGATAGGCTTTAATCCTTTATAAACAAAGCCTTTTTTGGCCATGGCGCCGAAAGCACCCAGTTGTTTGGCTTCAAAATCCGGCTGCAGCGTAAGATACGGCTGTTGCCACAGACCGCGCACCCCCAAACGCTTAAACTGCTCACGCTGGATATCCACGTATTTCAATGCATATTGATAGCAGCGCTCACGCAAGTCGGCACGGCTGACTTTGTCGCGGTTCAACCCCAAATCCTTGATCGCCTTTTGTTCTATAGGCAGGCCATGCGTATCCCAGCCCGGTATATAAGGGGCATCAAAACCGCTCATGGTATGATATTTGACTATGATATCCTTCAATACTTTGTTCAGCACATGCCCCAGATGGATATCGCCGTTGGCATAAGGCGGGCCGTCGTGAAGGATAAATTGAGGCTTACCGGCATTTTTTTCGCTCACCCGGGCATAGATATCCATTTCCTCCCATTGTTTTAAAATCTGCGGTTCGCGCTCCGGCAGATTGCCGCGCATCGGGAATTCTGTTTGCGGCAGATTCAAGGTTTGGCTGTATTCACTGTTATCCTGCTTGGCCACTTTTATGACCCCCTTTAAAATATGTGAAAGATAAGTAATTTCAATTTCTTTATTATAAAGAAAAATATGCCCTGCGTCAAGAGCTGTAGCTCCCTGGTTTATAATATTTTATCCTTATTCATGCGTTTATCGTGTTTGCATCAAACGCAGGCAAGTCATAGCCAAATCACCTTCTGTTGCCTCAACGAATAAATTGCCGGAAGCGGGCTGTTCCAGCCATATATCATCGAAAGCGACGGCTTCCAGTGAACAAATTTGGCCGTCTAGCGCAAGTGTAGCTGCCGATGCCGAAATATATAGCTGCGGAAGTAAGCTGCCGGCCACTAGCGCCATACTCAATTCATCGCATTCCTGCTGGTTTTGCAAATATTGCAGAAAGGCAAAGGCTGTGTACGCCTTGCCGCAGGCGGCTGAAAGCATAGCACCCAAGCGGTTCAAGCGGATGTTTCTACCTTGCCCGCCCTCCAGATAAAAAATGCCTGTTGTGGCGTCGGTAGCGCAGGTATAGAGAAAATCCTGAAAATAAATTTTTGCTACCTGCAAATCGCCGGCTTGAACCAAGCCAAAAATTAAACAAGCATGGCTAAAAACGGTTTGCCCCGGTTGCGCCAACAACAGTTTTAGCTCCTGTAAAACCGGCTCGCCCAGCGCAGCCAACCCGGCTAAGGCCATCGCCTTTTCCTCAGGCGGCGCATTCCCCACAGTACATTCATACAAATAGCGGGTCAGGGCAGCTATATCGAAATCATCGAAACCTTCCCGCACCAGTGAAGCGGCCAACATGCTTAACCATAAATCTGAACGCTCTTCAGCAGGCCCGGCTAGGCCGCCGTCGGCTTTTTGAAAAACGCTCAAGTATGGCCGTCCGAGTTCTTGCGGCAAAGTAAACTCCCCATAGCCGTATTTTTGCCACAATACATTTGCATAAGCGCCGGCTAAATATTGTTCTACAGAAATATTACTGGTGAAAAGCGCCTGCCATAATAATTCCATAGCTTGTACGCGCTCCGCAGAACTTAAGAACAGTAAACCTTCGTGTATAAAGTGACTGTTTCCCACGCCCATATCATAGCGCGTAGCCCAGGAAAGATAGCGGTTATCTTTATTGGCAGGGTATGCCGTGGTATCCACAGGCGTTTGCGGCGGCCCTATGAGCGGTAACGAAGCATTGCCGGCCAAAGGTAAAGCCGCATCCGCCACCGCCCATGCGTAAAGCTGCCATTCGCCCGGCGGAACTAGTAAATGCAAATCCGCACGACCGTTTTTATCCAAATCCACAATATCAAAAAATAGCGTTTCGGTGGCAATGGTTATAGCGGAACGTGACAAGCTGGCAATCGGCGGCGGCCAATCCGGCAAACCACTGTAGCGATTTGGCGCATATAGCGTATTTAGCATATTATCAACAGGCAGGTTAGGCGAAGCTGCCATTACAAGCAAATTGGCCCTGTTTATTGTGTTTCCTGCCCCGTCACGCACTGTAAAACCTATTGACCGGCCACCTGCCGGTTGGCTGGGTGATAATTGTTCGTTTATCTCAATAAACAAAGCATAGTCGCCGCTATCCGCCGCCAGGCCTATAAGCGGCGTGCGCTTATAACGCTCGCCGTCAAAAACTACTGCCTGCCAAAACGCGCCGCCAAAATCCTCCATGCCGAATATGCCGCTATGCAAAGCTTCTTCTTC
>Ga0123353_10017945_pt1 | contig 10435 bp, 6 predicted proteins | sample TergutLab28metaG_3_FD_92763 | JGI IMG/M metagenome (GOLD analysis project Ga0123353, IMG submission 92763) | Labiotermes labralis P3 segment gut microbial communities from Petit-Saut dam, French Guiana - Lab288 P3 | ecosystem: Host-associated > Arthropoda: Insects > Digestive system > Gut ...
ACGGTCATAACTCCGTAACCGTCCAAAATCGGACACATGTTTATATGAACTTTTTTGATCACAAAGATCTAGGAAATCACCTCCTGCAGTTATGCCCTAAAGTCGTGAAACACCCTGTATATATATATACATGTTTTTTTTTCTATATACAGTTGGTTTAACTCAGCACGAAATCAGTATATTGTGCAACAGTATCAGCCAGCTCAATCTATTCCGATTAAGTGAAAACAAATGGGAGGACAAAGTGCGCGAACAGTGATGTAACAAACCAAAAAATTAACATCAAATTATATTTCATTGCATCATATTTACGGACATGTTTCGATCGCTTCTACATCATACAAGAATACAAACATTGTTATATATATATATATATATTGTATATACATATATGTATGTTTACATTGCTTTATCCTTGTATAACACCCTGAAGATGGTCGCAAAAGCGACCGAAACATGTCTGTTCAAATAAATTATATTTTATTGATGCGTATTCGTTGGCTTGTTACAGAATACAGATAGTCTTTAATGCACGGTTATGGAACTCAGAAGCTAGACGTTTTGCGGACGGTAGAGAGGTACAGATTAAAATGAAGATATAAAGGCAAGGATAAAAAATAAACAGAAAAGATTTAAATAAATATATGTCAAAATATAGGCCATGTAACTTGGTATTTGACTATGAATGTGAAAGAAATGGCTTCCTCCGAAACGCTGGCCCATACACAATGTCACGTCCCAGAAAACTTTAACATTGATGCTAACCATTGTAAAAAAAAATAACAGGCATCACGTAACTCTGCTACGCTGGTGTCTTACATGGATAAGCAATTGCCTACAGGATCAATGGAAAGTTTTGTTTTGTATAACTTAAGTTTCCATTTCATGCCTTTGCGTTTATGTTTGCAGGCTGGAATTAACAGTATTTATAACAAAACGACGAACGGAGGGTGGCAGGCAGTTAGGGTCGTAGGGTTCTGTTTGCACACACGACTGTGTCGCGTTAACATATTTGTCGAGCTCAGAGTCCTATTACAGACTATGATATTTAATACTGCGGTTCCATTAACAGGGGCACATTTTATGAAAATGGTCACTAAAAAAGCTTTTAACACGTGTTTGACCTGTTTCGGGAGTTCAACATGACAAAGTATTCTCATTGCGAAGACCGACATTCATACCAAAAGCCACATTCTATTGACTGATACAGAGAAATTTTCACCATAATATTTTGAGCGAAAATTTCATAAGCGCCTAAGTTTTTTATGTTTACTTTAATATCGTATCGTAAAGCTTGCCATTAACATATGGCAAACGGCTGTGACATCACCACTACTGTTTTACAAATGTGTGTTAAAATCAGAAAAATACGTAATTATTATGTGAAAAGTTATTTATTTTAATAATTTATAAAGACCATACGCTCCTGAGTGTACATGTCACGCATTTCATTGTGAACTACTCTCTTGTCCATTTACATCTCATCCCGTATGCCATGTGTTTTATATCGACCTTTGAGCACCAAAATGTTTTAAAATTCCTTTATAACGTTTTTAATTTCACATAACTGACGCCACAAATATTGTTAAAAGAGTAAATTTATAATGAATTTATAATGAATTTCTATTGTATCCGCAAGATGTGGCGTTATTTGCATACATCTGTAAGTTTAGAAAAGGTCTATAGCATTTTAGGAAATAGACACAAGTGCAGAAGTTTCGTTATTGAATGCTGAAAAGGTATACTATAGAAGATAAGTTTCGAATTTGAATTTGAAATAGCAGTAAGAAATCCAGAATTTCGTTAGTGTTTTAAATATCCAGATACCATTTTGCGGACTTAGGCGGGCAATGTTAATTTCCATGGCTGTCAGCAAGAACGTCAAAAACGACTGCTCGCAAAGTTCGTATGCTACTGAGCTCTGTGTAGTTTCAAATCTTGAAAACTCCTGTGCTGACTTTCTGTGCTGTATGCACAACGACTTATTGGGAGGAAAAAATATCTAGTATTGTTTTAGTCATTTACCCTAAATATAAATATACCCGTCCGTCTGTGTATGTCCTTCTCGCCTGATATAATTACCGTTACAAAATTGAGGAAGTTGAAATGGGTAGAACACGTAGAAGTTCAGTATAATAAGAAATGAATAGTCTGAAACAGAACACCCCGTGTCACATCCACCGGCGTGAAAAAAAAAACATGACTTTTTTATTACACATTCAACAATCGATAGTCTTCTACCGAAGTTATACGAAGATCTACGAAGTTTGTTATCGTAGATATTCATTCAATGACACGTCTTCTAGCTACAATATATGTGCATAATAAAATTAATTTAATTGATAGACATGATACAATCGTTACTTTATTAGAAATATGAAATTGTAAAAGCGAAATCCACAAAAATGTTACTCCCGTGCGTACATTTCGTGCTTCTTTGTTTTCTAACGGAAAATTAATTTTACGATTACAGAAAAATTCTCAACACCTAAACGAAAGTCTAAAGGATAGCCGTGATTCCGAGGGTCGAGCCTGGGAACAGACGGTCAAGATACAGAACTACCAACATTCTCTCCCTCCGATGTTAAATTTACCAGGAGCCAGTTTGTTGGATGATGACAGTGTGGCAGACAGACAGACAGACAATGTGATTCTTGCCCATGCGGATTATGAGGAATTAATTTGTGTTTACGCGCCGTATTTCTATCGCGCTATGTGAATGTTACGTGTCATTTTAGGAACAAGGGATTTATATACAAGCTCTATGTAAAATCCACTTTAATTGGTCAACATTTTATATACAGTTGGTAATCTGCTTATAACAATATTGTTTTGTTTCTTTTGTGTGACAGTATTTTGTGTTCTATGAACCACAAATTAAATTTTAGAAATTAACTAATAATTAACCGTTTTATCAACAGGTAATAAACACTTAGCTTACTTACTTACTTGCTTGCTTACTTGCTTGCTTGCTTACTTACTTCTTACTTACTTGCTTGCTTGCTTACTTACTTAATTACTGATTTACTTACTTACTTACCTACTTACTTAATTATTTACTTACTTACTCCATGGAGAAGAGTCCGTCTTGAGAAGCTAGTTAAGAAATTCCCCGCATTTTATGGAACATGAAGGTTCATTAGCGCAATAACAAGTGTCTGTCACATGTTCCTATCGATAGACACTTAGCTAGTCAAGAAATTTCTCTCGTTCAACAGGGTCATGAAATCTGCTGTCATCTTCGTCAAAACGTGCGACTGTACTCTCTCCTGAGCCATATGAGTCATGTCCACATTTTTTATTCGAGTTCCTTAAGATGCCTTTTAATATTGTACTTTCATCTATGAACTTCAATACACATTCAAATTAGACTAAACATTTCTTCATTACAAATTTTCTGCACGCTTCGGGCACTTTCTTCTATCTCTAAATATTTTCCTCAGCACCTGTCTTCACACACCCTCGTTCAGTCTTATTATCCTGCTGAGTGGAAACCAACTTTCAGTCCTACATAAAAGGTCAGGTTATATGAAGTTTTGAACCCTCAATTTGGTGAGTATCGATATTGCGGGCTTCTGTGATGTGGAACCGAGTAGTCTGCTAGATGGATACCAAAGTTTCGGAGGGCGCAAACTGCTTCCATTCTCAGAGCGAAATGTAGAAATCTGCGTGACTTCGTGTCGTGCAGCAACCGAATCCGAAGTGAAATTAAAGTGTGGTATCCAAGAATCAGATATGTTTAATATGCCCTTAAGACTGTAAACTGAATGGTAGGTGTGCCAGATCTTCCCTGCTCCTAAATTTCATTTTATAATGCGACAACTTTATGTAATCATTTTCCTCGACGGATAACAAACTATGCCTTTGAAACACAGTATATACCAACAGCTACAATATTAAGCCTAAATCCACGGATTACCACACCCATAACGTGCTGCAACATTAGGGTAGTGTATTTTGTTCACAAATTTCGTTAGTCTGTTCCTTGTGATTCTCAGAACAAACAGCCACTATTTTTCATAAACATTACTGCCTAGTTGGTTTTTATGATGTTGATGGACTGTATTTTCTGTGAGGTAGGACCTGAATTTATATGTATACTGTAGATCAGGGGTACACAATTGCTGTTCATTACACCGCTATACGGTGGCTCCTAATATTTGTGTGTCCTCAGTATTAAACTTGTTTCAGGTCACTCTTCTGGCGCCTAGAATTTTGAGGTGGTTCCTAGCTTTTCGAAAAATTTTTCACCCCTGCTTTCGATAGACTGTAGGCTTCAACGACTTTCTCCTATATGTAGAAAACAGCAATTAAATGTTTTAATATTTGAAGTCCTCAGACTTTGAAATGGAATGTTTCTGTATTCTGGGTTGTCTTGCCCATCTCTGACATCATACGGAGTCACATTCCAGGATAATGGTAATTTCCATTAAATTCTGTGTAACTTGTGGCTAACATCAAACTTGGGTCTTCAGTTTTACCCTTCCTAAAATATCTTTTTGCAACACGCTGGAAGAATGAAGCTTGATTCGTTTTAATAAGGGTAGGCTCAAGTTGCGGACTCTTGCGAATGCGATAATGAACATTCGGGTTCTATGAAAGGCACTTAATTTTTGACTAGATGGGCGAATATTAGATCCTCAATGATTATCTCGGTCCTGTAAAAGTCAGTTATCTATTTAACTTAGTCGAATTATGTGTCATATTGAACACATAAAAACAGAATAAACACATGTAATACTTCTGCAACTTTTCACTCTTCTATTCGTTACGTCAGGTCCCTTACAAGCACCCCAAAATATGAAACTCGTTCCATATTCTTACCAATATATACAACGGTCATGGCCTAAGGCGACGTGCAGTTATAGCAGTGGAGATTCAGTCGCGATTGTAATCCGCATTCACAGTTTCAAAGACATGAAAAGAATTTTGTTTCATGTTTTATATTTAAAGGTTCGTTATTATACAATGTTATTTTGACAAGGAAAGAAGACCATATCCAAGACAAAGAAAGAAGGGAAGAAATGACTCTGCTTATGATTGCAGGACTGTCGTTCTGGTTGAACTTCGTTTCTAGAATTTCTTCCTTCTTACTCGTATTTGTGCTTGTTATTAAAGTGCCCAAATAAATATTGAAACTCTAAGTTTTATGAGCAGGTAACAACGGTAAAAGGAGCTCCAATATTTGGGGAGGGATTGAGAACATGTTGGCTGGAAACTGCCTGGATCTGACCGGTCAATTAGCATAGACGCAGCTTTGGCCTTCTATGATAACTGTTATGCTCCAGTTCAACATGCCTGATATACGGTGAACTCGTGCGTATGGAACACGTATCTTTTAACCTCTTCTTGTTTTACCCACTGGGACACTGTGGTAAAAGTGTGTATCACGTTGTAGCATGCTCACCTCAATATTTTGCTCAAACACGTTATATCTTCTTTGCATATTTCTTAAAATCAGGTTCGATTACCAGCATCAAACAGTTTGCCTTTGTAACCGAGACACATTGTTTAATAAGCTGTAGGTATCAAATTTTTAAATGTTCGAGCCAAATTATTGCTTCGAAGAGTTAAAACGTGCCCGTGAAATTAGAGGTCCCTGGTTGACTCCGGCTTGGGACACGTTCTTTTGCCTCGTATAATTTTAGAGTTTGTAAAATGATAGTGTCATATATATGGAGAAAGGAATGAGCTAGTAAGTATTAAGAACATCCGAACTGGGTTAGGCTAGTCGCTATATTGATTAGGCAACAAGCAACATAACTATGGAATCGGTTTTCTGTCTTCTCCAGCGGAAGGGGGACTTTCTCTTCCTCACAACCTCCGGACCAGGTTCTGGATGCAGCCCGCCTCTATCTTCACGTTGGTAAAGCGACATCGGGTGTTAATATGACCACACACATACATCTAGAAACACTATAAGAATGCATGGGGCTGTACCTTCACGCCTCTGAGGTCATCATTGTTTGACGTTTCAGCTATTAAAGGAACAACTTTATTGTAGTGTGGATGCGTGAGGGGGAGGAGGTCAAAATAAGGAACTGGCAGAAGATAAGGAGAAAAAATGGACAGTAGAAGCAGAAGAATTAGAGATATTGTAAAGCAAGGAGTAGAAAATGGTGGAGGGATTGAAAAAACGGAAAGTGGAAGGGAGAGATAAGAAGAAAGTAAAAGGAAAAGGACACAAAGACAGGATAGTGGAAGTTAAACAGAAGGAAATATAGGAATATATGAAAAGATTAAAAAAATCATGGAAAGATATGTAAAAAAAGGAGAAAATAATAGGAACAAGGGAAGAAATAATGCGATAACCCATTTTCTGTGCGCCCGTTACACGGTAAATTAGAATAACGGATAAATTTCAAACTACTCTACCGATACCCAACTTAATAACTCATCATAAAACTAAGACACAACGATATACAAGACGTTTACATCGCTTAAGTGTGAAAATATTTACGGGTTCGTGGGATGTGAAACAACGAACAGGCTTCATTGTTGGCCCAGTTTGCTTTTCTCTAATAAGTATGAAGTATGGAGTATGAAGGGCATCTTGAATTTAAATAATTTGTCAAGTGCGCAGCAAAAGAACTCAAAATCAGAAACACATACATACATACATTCATACATACATACATACACACACACACACATACATACATACATATGTATATATAAATATATATTAACAAATATTAATATATGAGATTTGCCATTTTTTTCAATTTCTTAATCCCAGTAACTTAGTTTGTAGGTTACTAACCTCGATGCCGAACTTTGTTTCAACCCTTACCACTATTACTTATCAAAATGACATATTAAATTTTATCGGTATAATGATAACCACTCAATTGAAGGCTGTAGTAGAGCCAACTTACAAAAAGCGAAATGTATTATATTCGAGGGGCGGCAGGAAAGTAATACATTATTTTTTTCAGAAACTATAATTGAGAATATAATGAAATGAACATATATCATGGGCACATCCTTTAGAAATATGAGAATATTTTCCACTAAGTCTTCTCCATTATCAAAGCAGTATTGCCACCTTTGCGTGAGACGCTTTCTGCCTGTCTCGTAATACTCTGCTGAAGTTCGGTGTTCTTCAGGCGCGCTGTGTTTTAGCATGTCGTCGTCCGCAAAATAGCCTCCTCGGTGTACATCTTTCAGGGGGTTGCAAAGTTAGAAGTCGGTTGTTGCTAAAACGGGAATGTAGGGAGGATGAGGGAGAAAAGTCCACCTTTTGTTCGCAAAATTGTGTGCGTTCGGGCATTGTCATTCAGAAGGAAGAATATTCATCTTTCTCTTTTGGCCGAAATTTTCGAATTCGTTGTTTTAACTTCTTTAATGTCTACGTATATAATTCTGAATTTATTTTGGCACCTGTCTCAAGGAGTTCAACTAACAAGTCTCCTTCACTCACTTTAAAGAGGGTAACCATGGCTTTGCCCGCAGAAATCAACACCCTAAATTGTGTCTTGCGCGGAGAAGACTGATGATGCCAATCCATTAATTGTCTTTTCATCTGTGGGTTTTAGTGATGAACCCAGGTTATTCTTCCCCGAAAAGCATCTCCGCCTTTCTCATTGCACTGGAGGAGTTCTGCAAAGAAGTGTTTTGGACTGTTTTAAATTCGACGGTGTTTCCGCATCTCTCTTACGCAGACTCCTTTAGCTAGTTCTCCGATAATGGTCATAACAGCTGCTTTTCCAATCCCCACTGCGACGCACTATTCACGTGTCCTGATGCGACAGTCATTACAAATTAGCGCATCAAACTTCTTCTTCGGCCTCCGCCGTCATCGCCGTGACTGGTAGGCCGCTGTCAGCAATTTCCTTTCTACCATTCTTAAAACGACGCACCCAGCATCTAATCGGGCTAATATATACGACCTCCTCATCATACAAGTTTCTCAGACGTCTTTGAACCCCTATCGGACCACAGCCTTCTGCAGTAGAATATTCAGTCACGCAATTCTGCTTGGTACGTACGTCCACAATATCCGTCGTTTTTCGCAGCCACTGTTTTAAAGGCAAGTGACTGACTGGAGCTCAGATGATCCCAATGAAGCTTGACAGTGTTGCCATCCGGTGGGTAAGGCAAGAAACTCTAACCGGTGCCATATTTAAAAGAAAAAATATGAGGCCTTATTTCAGTACCGACGTTCGTGCTCTTAAACAAAGGGCAGTGTCCAACATATTAGTTGCATAATCGATACATATATATATATATATATATATATATATATTGACACTTAAATTTAGTAAGATATACAAGAGGAAAGGACACTACGTGAAACATTTAGGATGGCGGCGAAAGACCCTGCATTCCAACATATTCAAGATAAACTTCTGTCATTCTCCGATTCCGTTCTGAGGGAAAATAATACTTCGCAAAATACTTAAACGTCCCCTACCTCAACGCCTCTTCCCTTGGTATTAAAAGGGGATGATGTGTAATGCAATCTCGGAACAGTGTGCCCAGGACAAAGCTGTGGAATCCGATAGCTGGAATCCTGACACAGCACACTATCTGGCTTTGAATGGGGGAAAATGCATAAAATGCAATTTTATCTGCAATCTTGATGCAAGTTGAATGCGAGGGTGTAGTTACAGCTTACAGGGAAAAGGAATTCAATAATTGCAGCGTGCCTAGTATGGTCCCTATTGCGCTCCGTTTATGTCACCAAATAGTGAGGCCATCCTGCTTAGTTCTTCTATGTACGCCTCGTTATAAGTATCACACGTAAAGCGTATTTCTTCAGTCCTTCTAGATATAACTGAAGAATATATAACTTCTGAATTCATATTGTTGCTTTATTATTCACATTTGCATATGTGGATACCTCAGAACAGTCAAATGTTGTGTCCATGGTTTGATCGCATAATTTTCAGAGTGCCCATAAGATTAAACGGCTGCTGCTAGCAGGATCTCCTGCTTTTAGATGTACATAAAGTCTCCCGAGTTATTCTTTGCTTGGAATAATGCTGTAGCATACGTAATTTTGAGTAATGTCTTGTTAATACACGTGTCTGCTGTTCCATGTAAAATTGGGCGTACCCAGAAAATTTCAGACTTTAAAAAATAGCGTCTTTATAAAATATCGGTTTACGTTGGAGAGAAAATTGTATGGGAACGTTCGAAATGTTTAAATAAACTTTCCGGGAGAAGGCAATGGAAAAGACTTATGAAAGATTTTTTATCTTAAAAAGTTTTTTGACAATCGTTGAAATTGCGAAAGGCCTGGGACGACCATCGATGAACCAGACAGATTAAATTGTGCAGCCAGTGAAGAAACTTTTTCGAAAACAGAACAGTCGCTATCCATGATTTTGCTAACATGTTGTAAATTTAATCTTGGTCAGTTCAGAGCCTTCTGCAAGAAAATCTGTCATGCGTCGCATTGCCGTCAAATTCGCTCCCCGCCCACTGAGTCAGGCGAAAAACAGAAAATCGAGCCAGCGTGAACCGAGAATCTCTAGAGTGGCATGAAAGAGACAGAAATGCTTTCTAAGGTTATTATATGTTGGGAAGAGAGTTTACAGGTACGTTCCAGAAAGCAGGCAACACCGGCACCGTCGCCATTATTTGAGAAAAATCGGGGGATGCACTTGTCCTGTCTCATACACCGCACTTTCAGGCAATGCTTGAGACCGTAGCGAGAGTCCAAAGCAGACGACTTGGAAAGAAACAACTTTTTTATAACGCGTTTTTATGGAGAAAGCATTTCACTGCGACAGCTGGTGGATTGCACTACATTACTGATAGTATGTGATTGGGACGACAGGGTCATCTTAGGAATCTTGAGCAGCTTTAAGAAATTCATAAATAAACGTTGCAAAATATTGTATTTGATGGTATTTATATTATATATGTACACGTGTATGTATGTATGTAAAATTTTGTATTGATATTGTGCTTCTGTCATGATAACTGATGCGTGGAGCAGAGTTTGTATTCAGAATCTGATAGTTACTTAGTTTTTAAATCATCGTAATGATTTCTGGTTTGGGGCTTTTGTGTTCAGGTTTAAAATCAGATAAAGTACGTTGTTTATACTTCTGGAAGTACTTATGTTATATCTGTCTTACCTATATATTTACACTTTACATTCCATATTTTCTGCATTGCTACAGTATTAATATTAGTAATCTTTATTCAAGAATGGACATGTTTATGTGTGTGTGTGTGTATATATATATATATATATATATATATATATGTCATATGGAAAGGTGTATTCGTTTCGTGGTGTGATTTAATAAAAGACTTAAATGTAAGGCACGCGTTCATAAATGTGATGTTGAAATTTCGAAGTACTGTGTCTTAATCTTATGCGTATTGGACCGTGCATCATCTTGATATTTGAATAAAGGTTGACCAACTAGATGACACTTGCTTTATTATATATTGCTCAACATGTTTCAGACGTTAA
>Ga0123353_10017947_pt1 | contig 10435 bp, 10 predicted proteins | sample TergutLab28metaG_3_FD_92763 | JGI IMG/M metagenome (GOLD analysis project Ga0123353, IMG submission 92763) | Labiotermes labralis P3 segment gut microbial communities from Petit-Saut dam, French Guiana - Lab288 P3 | ecosystem: Host-associated > Arthropoda: Insects > Digestive system > Gut ...
AAGATCTGGCCCGCAAAATGCGAGAACACTGCATATGCATGACCAATCGTGGAAGAAGCGGGCATATAGGCAGCATGCTCAGCGCAGTAGATCTGCTTGCCGTGCTGTATGAAAGCGTATTGCATGTGGATCCCAAAAACCCTGCGATGGAAGACCGGGATCGGTTTATTCTGTCAAAAGGCCATGCGGGCGCTGCTGTCTACGCCGTGCTTGCGGAAAAGGGATTCTTCCCCAAAGAGTGGCTGGAAGGTTATTATATGGATCATGGAAAACTTTCCGGCCATATCTCGCATTATGTCCCCGGCGTGGAATGCTCCACAGGATCCCTGGGGCATGGCCTCCCCATCGCTTGCGGGCTAGCGCTGGCCGCCAAGGTGGCGAAAAAAAGGCATCGCGTCTTTTGTATGGTAAGCGATGGCGATATGAACGAAGGATCCACATGGGAGGCAATCTTCTTTGCAGCGCAACACCATCTGGATCAGCTTATCCTGATTTTGGACGCGAACAAGGTACAGGCTCTCGGCAAGACGGTTGATGTTCTTGCTATCGAGCCGCTCGACCAGAAGCTGGAATCCTTTGGATGGAAATCAAAGAGAATCGACGGGCACGATTTCGCGCAGATCGTCGAATCGTTTTCCACCTTGCCCTTGGAAGCCGGGAAACCATCGTTCATTGTCGCCGATACCGTAAAATGCAAAGGAATCCCGCATATGGAAGGAACGGTAAAATCCCATTATTGGTATGTGCCGGATGAGGATATGGAGCAGACCATAAAGAATCTGGGGGATTGAATCATGAGAAAAGTTTTTAATGAAACTTTGATAAAGATCGCGAAGGATGACCCGCGGATATTTATGGTGTTGGCAGATATTGGATACGGAGAGGTGGAGCCTTTTGCCCAGTTGTTTCCCGAGCGCTATTACAACTGCGGCGTCGCAGAGCAAAACATGACAGGAGTGGCTTGCGGCTTGGCAATGGAGGGAAACATAGTCGTTACCTATTCCATTGCAAACTTTCCCACGCTCCGCTGCCTTGAGCAAATCAGAAATGACGTATGCTATCAAAACCAGAATGTAAAGATCGTCGTCATCGGCGGCGGGCTTGCATACGGATGCCTGGGCGTTTCGCATCATTCCACGGAGGATATCGCGATCATGCGCGCTCTTCCCAATCTGGTAGTATGCGCGCCCTGCGACACGATTGAGGCGGAAGCCGCCACCTATGCAATGATCGAGCATCAGGGACCGTTCTATTATCGATGCGGATACAAAGGGGAAAAGGATCTATACGACGGCCCGATCGATTTTCAGATTGGCAGGGCGAATACCGTTTTGGAAGGGAAAGACGCAACCGTCATCTTCACCGGCACGGTCGGCTACAATGCGAAGCTGGCGGTAGAACGGCTGAGGGAGGAGGGGATTCATTGCCGCCTGGTAAGCATGCATACAATCAAGCCGATTGATAAGCAGGCGGTTGTGGAGGCGGCGCGAGATACCGGCGTTATCATCGTAGTGGAGGAGCACAACCTTTCCGGCGGTTTGGGCAGCGCGGTGGCAGAGACACTGGTTGACGAGGGGATCACCAATGTGCGCGTGAAACGGCTCGGGATTCCGGATATCTATGTGGGATATGTGGCTACCCACCCAACATTGCTGGACAAGTACGGGTTATCCGTGAACAAACTGTATGAGGCGTTCAAGGAATTCATTGTGATGGGTTAGGCTGGAAAGCCAAAAATAAATTCATAGGGAGAGGATTGGTATGAAAAAGGGACTCACACTGTTACTTATTCTTGTGATGATGGCGGCCATTGTACAGTTGGCTGCCGCGGACGAAGTCGTCGAAATCAGCATGGTAAGCTGGAGAACGGAAGACGTTGGCGCCTGGGAACAGATCAACGCCGAATTCATGAAAGACCATCCTGATATTCGGCCCAGCTTCAATCCTATCAAGAACACGGAATACGACAGCTATGTGCAGGCGGCAATCAACAGCGGCACCGCCGACGACGTGCTGATGGTGCGCTCATTCGACGCCGGCAGACGGCTGTTTGATTCCGGCGCTCTGCTGGTTTTGGAAGAAGAGGAGCTTCCCAACCTCAAGGACATGCCGATAGGGACAAAAACGCCTTTCATGACGGAAGACGGCCGGTTGTATGCAGCGCCCGAGGGACTGGTGTATCTGGGATTCCTCTACAACAAAAAGATATTCGAAGAACACGGCGTTTCGGTTCCCGAAACCTGGGATGACCTGTACGCTGTGTGCGAAGTCTTTAAGAGTGCTGGAGTGATCCCCATCGCGCAGGGTGCAAAGGATTACTGGACCATTGAGGAATTGCTGGCATGCCCGGCCGTTCACCCCTTTACTGGCGGTGGCGAGTGGGTAGCAAAACTGCGCGCCGGGGAAGCGGATTTTGCGGATCCTGGGTTTGTAAAAATGCTTGAGGCGCTGAACAAGCTCAAAGCGTATTTCCCGGAGGGCTACCAGGGGATCGGGTACACAGATACGCAAATGATGTTTATCGCTGAGCAGGCTGCCATCTATGTATCCGGCTCATTCGAGACGTTCTATCTGGAAGAGATGAATCCCGATCTCGATTTTGGATGCTTCTATTCTCCTAAGGCGGACGCTTCCAATCCAATGTATTCCAACGCCAATGTTTCCTTCGGTTATGGCATTAATGCGGAAGGCCCCAATGTTGCCGCATGCAAGACCTATGTCAATTGGCTTTGCAGCGAAAAAGGCGCGCAGCTGTTGGGTGACCTTCTGCCCGGATTCTACTCGCGGCATCCCAACGTTACCCAAGTTGCCAGTGCGCGCGCATCGGAATGGCTCAAGGGCATTAAGCCGGATTCCAGCAATGTATTTCTGACCTATACGTATAACGACCTCAAAAAAGAACAGCCGGATGGCGGAACTGTGCTTTCCGAGGCGATTGCGAAAATGTGGGCAGATGAATTCACGCCTGAGCAGGCGGCTGAGTACATGAACCAAAGCATGAAATGGTATTTGGATTCTGTGAAAAAATGATAGGTGATTGATGGTTTGTTGGCCGGGCGCGGCAGAACTGCCGCGCCTGGCGGCAATAGGAGAAGGCCATGCGAAAATCACGTGCGCCCTATGTGTGTTTCATAGCTCCGGCTCTGATTTTTTATATCGTGTTCATGTTTTGGCCGCTGATCTCTTCTTTGGGATTGAGTTTTTTTCAATGGACCGGTTATGGTGAAAAAACCTTTGTTGGGTTTGAAAACTTTATCAAGCTTTTCACACATGCGGAATTTTCCAAAAGATTTTGGAACGCGCTGTCAAACAACGCGCTGTTCTTTGTTTTTACCATTGTCTTCCAGAACCTTGTTGCGGTTTTGATCGCCGTCTTGCTGACCTTAAAAATCAAGGGAGCTCGGTTTTTCAGGACGATGTTTTTCTTGCCAACGACTCTTTCCATTGTGATTGTTGGGTTCATTTGGACATTGATCTACAACCCGCTGTGGGGCCCTCTGAACGTCACGCTGAAAGGAATCGGATTGAAGTCCCTCGCCATTCCATGGCTGGGAGACGAAAGTACCGCCCTCATCTGCGTGGCGATTACCAATGCTTGGCAGTATATGGCCATCCCCATGCTATTGTTCACCGCGGGCATACAGGCAATACCGGAAGAGACCTATGAAGCGGCATCCATAGACGGAGCCAATGGTTGGAAGCAGTTTGCCCATATTACATTGCCGCTGATCGCGCCCGTCATGTTCATTATTACGACACTGGTCTTTGTGTCGAATTTCAGCGCTTTTGAGATTATCTACGCAATGCAGGGCACTTTGGGTGCGCCCAATTACGCTACCGATATTCTGGGTACGTTTTTCTATCGCACCAGTTTCGGGCAGCGCGCCGGGGCGCCGCCGGACATGGGAATGGGCGCCGCCATCGCTACGATCATGTTTATCGTCATTCTCATTGGCGTTGCAGTCTGGTTCAAAATCTACGGGAATCGCCGAGCGGAGAGTTGAGAAAGGCTGGATAGCAGGATGGAAATCACAAGACGAAAGCATTCGGCTGCAATCATCGTGATATACGTATTCCTGATCGTATATCTGCTCTATACGCTGTTCCCGATTTTTCTCATGGTATCAACTTCGTTCAAATCCAATCCGGAAATTATGAAGAATCCGGTTGGGCTGCCCGCGCAGTTCAATCTGAAGGGATATGAAAAAGTATTTGCGACCCAGGATTTTCCACTCTATTTTTGGAATAGCCTATTCGTCACGCTGGCTGCGCTGGCGATTTCGACTGTGGCTTCCATTTTTCTCGCTTACGCGTTGGAGCGGTACACCTTTCGATCTGCCAAGTTTCTCTATTTTTTCTTTTTGGCCGGCATGATGGTCCCCATCCGTTTGGGGATGCTCTCCTTAAACGACATCCTCCATACCCTGGGGCTGATCGACAATCGATGGGGCTTGATTTTCATCTATGTCGCTATGAGCATACCATTCACCATGTTCATTCTGACCGGTTTCATTAAGATGATCCCACAATCGTTGGATGAGTCCGCCTATATGGATGGCGCGTCTGAACTAAGGATTCTGTGGAGCCTGATCGTCCCTTTGATTAAGCCGGCCATTATGACGGTTGTGGTGTATAACTTTGTCCCCATCTGGAATGACGTCTACTTTCCGCTTATTTTCACCCGTTCTGTGGGAAATCGGACGCTGATGCTGGGAGTCACCATGTTTTTTGGCCAATTCCAAACGGACTGGAATTTGGTTTTTTCCGCGTTGACGACCGCCTGCATACCGGTGCTCCTGATCTACATATTCGGATCCAAACACCTGATCAAAGGTCTCATGGCTGGGGCTTTGAAGGGATAAGGAGGAATAGAATTGAGTATCTTGGAGGATTTGAAAAAAACCCTTGCGGGAGAAGCGCCAGCCAGTCCGGTGGTGCTTCCCATTGCGATTGAAGAATACATGACGAACAAATGCGGTGTTCCCTACCGCGCCTTTTCAACGGACGTTGACAAGGCGTTCTCCGTATGGGACTATGCCATTCACAAATATGGAATTGACGCGGCGCTGATCTTCATTGATGATTTTTTTGAGTATGAGACATTTGGGCTGGAATTGGTCAGCCCAGAAAACAGCCCCCGAGCTTGCGTCAAGTATATCGCTCCATCCGCCGAATGGCTAAGCCGCGCGAGAATTCCCACCTTTGAAGAAGGGCGGTTTCCCGTGCGGGCAGGCCTTGTGAACAAACTGAGAAAGCGGTGGGGAGATGACCTGCTTGTTTGTGCTAGCGTGGCCGCTCCTTTTACCGGCGCAACCTTGCTGTATGGCATTGCAGATACGATGCTGTTATTTTATGATGACGAACGGCTGCTTGAAGATACCATGGCCTTCACATCGGCGCTGTCCATCGCATGCTCCAAAAGATTGATTGAAGCTGGAGCGAATATGATTTGGTATGGGGATTGCGCAGCATCCAGCAAATTCATTGATGCCGCCAAATTCGACCGCTTCCTGTTTGAGCCGACCAGAAGCGCGATTGAGCAAATCAAAGCGCTCGGCGCAACCGTTGTATACCACGCAAACGAGAACAAAGCCGCTCATATTGAGCGGATGGCGCGCCTGAAGGCAGATATCGTTAGCTGCGGTGAGCACACGAGCATGCCGGAACTCTACGACGCGGCTGGCGGAGAATGTTGCCTGATGGGAAACCTAGATCCCATTCAAGGGATTATGAATGGAACTGTAGAGAGCATCCGCGCATTGGTTGCAAGGCAGCGTGACATGATGGCCGGCAGGAGCAAATACATTGTGAACACAGGTGAAGGGATTACGACGAAGACGACGGAGGAAAACTTCCGCGCATTCTTGGATGCATGCAGGGAAACAGGCGTTTTCTAAATCGATGTAGGAAGGCGTATGTATGAGGACAGAATACGAACGATTGAAAACGATGATGCTGATGCGGGAATTCGAGCAGGAGATCAAGCTGCTCTACCAGAAAAAGCTCATCGCAGGAGCCATCCATTGTTACACTGGCGAAGAAGCGATCGCGGTAGGCGTGTGCCAAAATTTGCAAAAGGGCGATTATCTTTTCTCCACCCACAGGGGGCATGGACATGCCATTGCCTGCGGGTGCGATTTGCAAGCGGTTTTTGCCGAGCTTATGGGGCGCAGTACAGGACTTTCAGGCGGAATGGGGGGCTCTATGCACCTGTTTGATCCGGGGTCCGGATTGATGGGAGGCAACGGCATTGTGGCCGGCGGCACCACGCTATCCCTGGGAACCGCATACGCATCAAAGTACCGCAAGGAAAACAGGGTAACCGTATGCTTTTTCAGCGAAGGCGCGTCCAATGAAGGCTGGTGCCACGAAGCGATGAACATGGCGTCACTGTGGAAGCTTCCCTTGATCTTTGCATGCGAGAACAACCTGTTTGCCGCGACAACGCCGTCGTATAAAACGCTTTCGAACGCGGATATCTTTCAAAGAGCGCAGAGCTATTGCATGCCGGGAATCTGCGTGGACGGGAACGACGTGGAAGATTGCATTGAAAAGTCTGGGGCTGCCATTGAAAGGGCGCGTCAAGGAGCAGGACCTTCCTTCCTCGAATTTAAGACGTATCGTGTAGAGGGGCATTGCATGGTTTTGCAGGACCTTCCTGCACACCGTCCCAAAGAGGAAGTGGAAGGCTGGGCAAAAAAAGACCCCATCAAGAGATACGCAGATAAATTGATTCGCAGGAAGATCATTTCCCGAAAAGACCTTGATCGCATTGCAAAAGAAATTCGCGAAGAATTTGATCAGGCGATTGCATTCAGCATTGAAAGCCCGCACCCGGATGTGGCCGCTTTCTTTGCGAAGGTGGGCGAGAGGTATGCGCTATGAGAAAGATTACGATGCTTCAAGCGATCAATGAAGCGCTCCACGAAGAGATGGAGCGCGACGGCAACGTATTTGTGATCGGAGAGGATGTAGGAGAATACGGCGGATGCTGGTTCGCGACAGAAGGGCTTTATGAAAAATACGGCGCCATGCGCGCTATGGATACGCCGATCTCAGAGGCCGGTTTTGTAGGGCTTTGTGTGGGGGCTGCGATGGCAGGGCTGCGGCCTGTGGCAGAAATCATGTATTTTGATTTTATCACGGCCTGCATGGATCAACTGATTAACCAAGCGGCGAAAGCAGACTTGATGTCAGGATGGCAGTTGAAGATACCGCTTGTGGTGCGCGCCCAATGTGGGATCGGTTCACGGGAGGCGGGACAGCATTCTCAGTTCCTGGAGAATTGGTTTTTAAGCGCGCCCGGCTTCAAGGTGCTTGTACCCTCCAATGCTCACGACGCCAAAGGGCTTCTCAAATCGGCAATCCGGGATGATTCGCCCGTGCTTTTCTTGGAACACCGCGGGCTTTATTACAATAAGCAGGAGATACCAGATCAGGATGCCGGTTGCCTGGTGGAGATCGGCAAAGCAAATCTGATCTCTGAGGGAGATCATCTTACGCTGGTTTCTTACGGAAACGGAGTAAGAGTATGCCAAGAGGCAATGGCTTTGATGCCTCATGTTGGGATCGATTTGATCGACCTTCGGTCGCTGCTTCCGATGGATATGGATATGATCCTGCGATCCGTTGCCAAAACCGGGCGCCTCCTTGTTGTGCATGAGACTGCCGCAGGATTTTCCGTGGGGAGCGAAATTGTAAGACGTGTAGTGGCGGAAGGATTTAACCTGCTGGATGCCGAGCCGTTGGTATACGGAGGTGTGCGTACAGTGACGCCCTTTGCGTCGAATCTGGAGGATGCCATCATGCTGCATCCGGAAGAGATCGTATCAAAGTCCAGATATCTGCTGACTGGCGTTCTGGAAATCTGATGCAGAGACACCCAAAAGATAAAACACTGATTATGGATGACATGCGCGGCGAGGCCGTGCTTCTGCCAGGGTTAAGTATACCATCCGGCGATATGGAAAGGCAGGGGAAGGAAATTGGCAAAAGCGATCATGATCGAACGGGTTGGGGAAATCGCCTTTCGCGAAATCAAAGACGATGATGTTTACCAGCCAACTCAGGAAGAAGAAGAGTTGCACGGCACAAAAGTGGTCGCCCGGCAAACGGGCGATCCAGGGCCGGATGAGGTAGAGGTGGAGGCGATCCTTGGGGCTGTTTGCACCCACGAGGTTTCGCTGTTCAACGGCGATCTGACGCATCCACGATACCCAATGGTGCCTGGGCATGAGGCAGTGCACCGGGTCGTTCGGACGGGTAGAGATGTAAGCCATGTCAAAGCGGGCGATTATGTAAGCTGTTGCTGGTATATGGGACAATGGAGCAAGAAAGTAATTGGTCCGGCAAAAACCGCTTTTCGCCTACCTGATCCTATCGGGGATCCTGCTGGCTGGATCATCGAACCGGCGGCTTCCGTTGTCAACGCCGTTACCTATATGGATATAAAGCCAGGCATGAATGTTTTATTGATTGGCACGGGGTTTATGGGGCTCTTGCTACTACAGTTAATCAAGGGCTATCCTCTGGCATCTCTTGTGGCCGCAGACTTGAAGCACTCCAGCTTGGAATTGGCGCATCAATGCGGTGCGAGTGGAACGGTGCTTGTTGAGAAGGGCAGTGCTTTTCCATATCCTCAAGGGCATTTCGATTCGGTGATCGAATGCACTGGAACACAGGACGGACTGGATCTGGCCGTGGAAATGTGCGGCATGGCAGGATCCATTTTCTTGTTTGGGTGGCACAGACAACCGCGTCGAATTGATTTGAAGCTAGGCCATTTGCGCGGACAACGGTTGGTACACACATCGCCGGCGATCGATGACGGTAACCCATATGAGCGGTTTTGGCCCAAGACAATTGATTTGTTCGAGCGCGGCGTGTTCGACCTTTCAATGCTTATCTCTCACAAATACCGTGCAGAAGAAATCGAACGTTGCATGGAAGATTCGTCTAGGCGGCTGGAAGGCTTTGTGAAGAGTGTCTTTTATCTGTGATTGGTTATTAAAATATTGCTTGTAAAGGGGGCCTCAAAATGAAAGTAAAATGGGGCGTGATTGGCGCAGCGGGCATCGCGGACAGGCGAACCATACCCGGAATGATGCTGGCCCGGAATGCAGAGCTTGCGGCCGTGATGGAAATTACGATGGAGCTGGCGGAAAAAATCCGTGTAAAATATGGTGCGAAGTATGCTTTTGACAACGAAACAGACCTTCTGGCCAGCAACGAGGTACAGGCCGTTTATATTGCCTCTCCCGTAGCGTATCATTTTGAGCAGATCAAAATGGCGGCGGACGCAGGCAAGGACATTTTGGTGGAAAAACCGGTGGCGCTGACTGCGGCGCAAGCGCAGGACGCGGTGGACTATTGTGCGAAAAAGGGCGTGAAACTGGCGGCAGGGTTTATGATGCGCTTCGCATCCTATCATCAAGAGATGAAACGTTTGATCGCACAGGGCAAGCTGGGCAGCGTTGTGAGCGCCTCTGGCCAATTTAGTTGCTGGTATCCGGATATCGAAGGCGCATGGAGGCTGGAAAAAAGCCAGTCTGGCGGCGGCGCGCTGGTAGATATGGGAGTGCACTTAATCGATCTTCTGCAATATATCATGAACAGCAGAATCGTGCAGGTGGCAGCCATGAATGAAACCAAAACCTTTCACTATAATGTGGACGACTCCTCCGCCCTATTGGTACGCTTCGCGAATGGAGCGTTTGGCAATATCAATTCTAATTTCAATATCCCGGATGAAGCAGCCAAGTGGCGCATTGAATTTTATGGGACGCAGGGCAGAATGATCGGCGATGAGACCATTGGGCAAGTCGAGACTGGCAATGTGGACGCGTTATTCCTAACAGAGCAAAAAGGTTATAACGCTGCGCAAGACAGAAGACTTATGGAGCAAACGAAGATGTCCGTGGAGCTTGGTAACATGTACACAAAAGAAATAGAGTCCTTCAGCCACTCCATGCTGGAGGGAGTGCCGTTGGAATGCCCAGCCGAGGACGCAGTATATGCACAGAAAGTCATTGAGGCTTCTTACCGCTCAACTGAAGAGAAAAGGTTTGTTGAGATTATTCTGTAGTATACGAAAGCCGCAAAGGAGTTTCTTGATGAAGCGATTATGGAGAGAAGCGGCACTAGTGCTCGAGATGCATGCCAGGTATGCGCCCACGATTGCACTCCATGATCTCTACAACCGCATGATTCTTTGGCGCACAATTAGCGCACAAAGTTATCTAAAAGTGCATAAAATTGTTTGAAACTATCTTTTGTCGATCTTTGGTTTTGTTGAAATATAATATTAAACGCCGATCAACATAATGATATAATCCAGTGCCTGCCAGTAATGGACATAATGGCAGCGTTGGAAAGAGAACAAATAGTTTGACAGAGGCGATCAATAACTTTATCAAGAGATGAGAAGATTTCATTC
>Ga0123353_10017949_pt1 | contig 10435 bp, 8 predicted proteins | sample TergutLab28metaG_3_FD_92763 | JGI IMG/M metagenome (GOLD analysis project Ga0123353, IMG submission 92763) | Labiotermes labralis P3 segment gut microbial communities from Petit-Saut dam, French Guiana - Lab288 P3 | ecosystem: Host-associated > Arthropoda: Insects > Digestive system > Gut ...
AGGGGACGAGCCTTCCGACAAACAGCAGGAACGGCCCTCCTACGCGCTCGCGCGCCTGAGCCGCGGCTTCCTTTTCTCTTTCGTCGATCATGAACCATGAATCCGGCAACGCGTAAGGGATGACTTCGGTCCGGTCGGTAAACCGCCTGAACGTGTCAGACGAGGATGCGTGGTTTGGTGTTGCCGCCGCAAAAGCATCGGCCCTGCGGAAGATAAACTCTTCGATCGGTCGAAATAACGCATACAGCGCCCGCTTCCACCGCTCCTCCAGGAGAATATCGGCATGATTCCACACGATGATCTTTTCCCGCTTCTTAAGAACCAGGAGCGAAAGAAACAAGGCCAGCATCGCCATCGGGTTGGGGTAATGAAGCAAAATGACGCTAAATTGTCCCGACCGCCTCAAGCGGTGCAGAACAAAAGGCAGCATGGGAAGAACCGGCGCAAGGAGAAAAGTACATACCTGGCGAAGGTAATGCACGGTAGTGGAGCCAACGGATTCGATCCGCGTCTTTCCCTTGCGGTCCGCCACAAGGCAATAGTTCTCCAGGAAGGAGCCCGTAGCTTCAGAAAAGCTCTTTAGGACTGCTTCCATGCCGCCGCGCTCCGGCGGGAAATATTTCCCCAGGTGGAGGATCTTCACCGCATCAACTTGATCAACATGTCCCTTAGAAACGGATTGCCGGTCTCCTCTACGCCTTTACTTAGGACCTCTATCGCCTTGTCACGCTGCCCCATGACCAGGTACATCATGGCCTGCGTATGGCATGTCCGGACGGGAGACACCCCAAGGAAGCTGTAATGGAAAGCTTCGTCGATTATATGCTTGGGGATATCCATCTTGTCGATTTTGTGTTGTTTGAGGTACTCCAATGTTTGCGGTTCATTACGCACAAAAATTATGAAGAGGCCGTCCGCAAACACAAGCCCCCAGTCCGGATGCGCCGCCAGCGCCTGGATTATGGGAAGAATTTCTCCAGACGAATTCAAAGACTTGAGGATCATGTGCGTAGCGCCATATTTTTCGACCACCGATTCCCATCCCGGCAGCGCGGCTATGATCGTTTGGTGATCATCAAAAACCTTGTGGTTATAAGTTCTCCCGTCGATAAAGGTCAGCGTTTGCGGATAAAGCTGCCAGTTGAGAAATCCCCCAATGTCGAAAAAGTTGATCATACGTCCAGGCACGGGGTTTTGCCGGAGGAATTCCGCCGCCTGGAAGGAGAACTTGTGCTTCGTGATTCCGATCCCGTACTCGATTTGCCTGATAGAGAATGAAAGCGTCGTGACTCCGAAAAAGACCAACGCCAAGACAATAGCCCCGAATACAGAGTTTTTCTTCCAGGAAGAGTCGTAACTTCGGGAAGGACCCGGACTCGTAACCGGTTCCTGCGGCTTCTCCTTCTCCCCCTTTTTTTTCGCCTTTGCCTTCGCCTCCGTCGTTCCATACTTTTCCAGCCACGCGTTGACTACGGATACAAAGCCAGTCAACTGGACCGCCGCGCCGGTGGAAAGAAACAGGCCCATCATCGAGACAGCCCTTGCCGACGACCATGCTCCTTTGAACGCGATGACACACAAGATCAGATCGAGAAGATAAACACGGCGCCCGACAAGACCAAAAGCCAGTGAGACCAAAGCAAAACCCACGGCAGCCTTGTAATAAATGTACATGCCGGTCATGTTGACAGGAACAAGCTCGGAGATAGAACTCAAAATCTCACTGGCGCTGGTCCCGGCGCCACGGTAAACCATGTGCAGCGGAGCGAGAAGCCACCCGTATCCGTGAGGATTCAGGCCGCATATGACCAGACCAAGCGCCCCGATGAGTACTGGCGTAAAAACCCATTCTTTCAGTTTCTCCCAACGAAATTCCTTGCGCCAGGCAGCCCGGACAAGCGCATCGACAAAAAATGCCCCACAAAGACCAAACGCCATCAAATATGTCGGGTGGCAATTCGCCCAAACGAGAATCAGCGGAGGAAACAGCCATATCGCCTTCTTTCGCCGCCCGAAGTAATACTCGGAAAGTATGTAGATCGTCAGCGCGATGAACAGGTAGGTAAAGATCTCCGGACGCGGCTGGACCCTGATCCTCAAAAAACCGGAGAAGGCGAAGATAGACAGTATGGCAAACAGCGGGTGTCCGCCCCGCAGGATGGTTGCCTTGTACAACAAGAAAAAGATAGCCAGGACTATGGCCCAAATCATGAGGGACACACCATATTCCCCGCTGGCGGAATACACCAGATACATGATCGCCATGAATCCCCACTCGCCGCCGATCCCGTTATTCATCCCAAGCGAAGGGTAGTTCCAGATTTCTTCGGTGGGAATATGGCGGTTCTGGACGATCTCACGTCCGACAGCAATGTGCGTCCCGAAGTCACTCGTGAAGTTCTTGGTGAGCATTGGCACCGTGATGAGAAGCAGGAGCAACAGCACAATCAGGTTTTGCCTGTCGAGGGACAATATCCGTTTTTCCTCGCCAGGTTGCTGATTCAGAGACGACTGATCCGTCATTTGCTCTCTCCCAAGACGGTTGTTGTTTCCGCAACGCCCGCCGACACAAACGGTCGCTCGTGGAACACCGTTGTCGCCTTGAGGCTCGGACACATGGTGCAATCGAGACACCGGAGGCATTCCAGGTCCGTCGTTTTTCTGTCCGGCCTTATATCGACCGGACAAATCTTGCGGCATTTCCCGCAACGGGTGCAGGTGTCGGAATTCCACGCAAGCTGAATGAAGCTGGCGCGGTTAAACAGTGACAAGATCGCCCCAAGCGGGCAAGTCGTCCGGCAGAAAGGACGCTTTGCCATCGTTGACAATGTTGTAAAAAACAGAAGAAGCGCAACCTTTACCCAGAACATAGACCCGATCAGTTCCCGCACGCCCGCGTCCATCATGGCCCATGGCAGTCCCGCCTCCAGAGTCCCGACCGGACAAAGCTTTGAGAACCAGTGTTCGCCCGTGAAAAAGGGAATTGCAAACACCAGAACCGCCAGCGTTGCGTACCGCAGAGAACTCACCCATGAGGGAATGAGGATTTTCCAGGAGCGGAACTTGTACAACAGATCCTGCAGCGCGCCGAAGGGACAAAGAGCGCCGCACGTCATACGGCCAACCGATGCGCCGACGACGGACAAAGTCCCGAGGGCGTAAAACGGGATTGACCGGATCACCATGAAATGCTGGATCGTCCCGATAGGGCAAGACAGCACCGCGGCGGGACACGCGTAACAGTTAAAAAGCGGAGTGCATCCGTTCTTCAAATACCCCTGATACAAATTGCCGGAAAGAAACCCTTGCGCGTAAGCGTTGGACAGGACCACACCAACTCCCTGAAATATCCGCCGCTTCAGGAATTTCAACAAGTCATCCGATCCCGATGCACGACAGGCAGATCAGGACGGCGTTTCGAAACGTCTCCACAAACTCTTTCCGGAATATGCCCAGGCCAAGGAAACCGGCAGCGACCGCCGCCGCCAGGAAAAAAGCGGCGCGGCGTCTTGTCGCGGACCCCTTCCATGTGTCGCTCATCATTATCCCCCGCCGTACGAGTGAAGCCCGGAAAGCAGCAGGTTTACGCCGAGGTAGCAAAAAAGAGTCGCGGCAAACCCTATGATGGAAAGGATCGCAGCGCGCTTCCCATGCCAGCCCCTTGTGATCCTCGCATGCAGATACACCGCGTACACGATCCACACAATCAGCGACCAGGTTTCCTTGGGATCCCAAGACCAGTAAGTGCCCCAGGCGTAGTTGGCCCACGCCGCTCCCGTGATGATCCCGGCGGTAAGGAAAGGAAATCCGCAGATGATAGAGCGATAGACGAGATCGTCGAGTACCCGGCTGGGCGGCATCCGCTCCGCCATTCCCCGCAGACCGCCGGCCTGCTCACACCGGCTCTTGAGCAGGTACATGACGGCAGCGCCGGCGGATACGGCAAAAGCCGCATACCCCACAAAGCATGTGATGACGTGCGCATGCAACCAATACGACTGCAGCGCCGGAACAAGCGGCCTGATCGTGCTGTCGTTGGTAACGGCAAACACCATCGTGAAAAACGCGATGGGCATGATGAAGACGCCAAAGGTCCGGCTGCCGTATTTCTTTTCGACTACCAGGTACGCCAGGTTTATCGACCATGCGAAAAAGACCAGCGACTCATATAGATTCGTCACCGGAATCCGGCCTATGCCCATCTGGTACGATTCGTACCACCGTACCCCCAGCGCCGCTGTGGAAACAACCGCCGCCAGGACGCAAACCCAGGAGCCGTAATAGGATATCCGCTCGTTCCCTATATACAGAGCCACGAGATAAAGAGCGGAGGCTACGCCAAACAGAATAGTAGTGAGGTTGAACAATATGACGTTGCTCATTTCCCCGCCTCCTTTATCCCGGCGCGTATTTTTTCAAACGCCTTCTCGAAAGCCAGGCGGTTGCGGTTCGCGTCCCCCGCGAAAATTACTTCGAGCCGACCATCCGCCCGCATGGACAGGCGAATCCAAATACGCCTGTGAGACAGGAAAAACGCCATTATGATCCCGAGAACCATCAGGATACACCCGACCCAAACGACATTTACACCCGGATCCCTTGCAACCTGAAGCCCGGTGTACATGCGCGGCATGATGTCAACGAAGGAGAGCTGTCTGGAATTTCCATCTCCTCTAATTGTCACGGGGGTCTCTTCGGGAAGCCAGTAGGCTACCGGGGGACTCCCGTCCTCCTTCTCCAGGACAACCTGCAGCGCCGGGTATTTACTACCTTCAAAGTCATCGACGTAATCCACAGCGCGAAGAAAACCGTGGCCGGACAGCGGAACCGGCTGGTTTGGCGGAAGCGCCAAAATTTCCATAGAGGAGTTATCCGCCGCGAGCATCTCGATACGAGCCACTACTCCACCGGCCCTTCCATAGCTTGCCTGATAAAACCAGATTCCTTTGTATCGGAGCGGATCGTTGACTATCAGGTCTTTCTTGCGAAGCACCTCCCGCTCCCCCTCAAACAAGCTCAAATCGGATATATACGCCTTCGGCTGCCCGGTCGGGTAGACTTCGACGGTAAAGCTGTTGCACCGAATAGAGAAGCCAAGTTCATGCACACGGCTTCCGCCACGAATGGCAATCGCCGAAACCGATTCCATTTCCGTAATATTGACGAACCCCTTGAATCCGGCCACATTCCCGATAATCGCCCCAAGGAATATAACGACGATGGACAGGTGGGTCACGTAGACACCGAATCGGGAAGCAACGCCGGCTTCGGCATACATGTGGACATCGTCCCCTTCCTGCGTAACCAAAGGCTTTGCGAAAAGGGAAGTCATCGCGTCCGCATAGCAGGAAGCAATGCCGGAAGTATTCTTTTTGATGGTCCAACGCTCCACAAAAGGCAGCGTCTCCGCAAAATCGTCATCCAGCTTTGTGCGAGGATTCTTCACCAGGCGCAACATTTTGGGAAAGCGATCGATGGTGCAGCAGACAAGGTTGATCGTAAAAAGCGCAAGCAGCGCAAAGAACCACCAGGAATGATACATATCGAACAAACCGGCCCAGTCCATTATGGCGAAGGCCCAGTCTTCGTAGATCTCACGGTATTTTTCAAGCGGCAGATTCTGCTCGACAACCGTGCCGAAAATCGATGTCAACGCCAAGACGATAAGCGTGAATACAGCAAGTTTCACGGACGTTAAGAAGCTCCACAAGCGGTCCAGAGGCACAGAGTTGAAGTCAGCTTTCGTTGCTTCCGACGGCTTTTTCAACAGGCAGGTTCCTCCCCTTTCGCTATGCCTACAGGGACAGATTGCATCGCGCGCAACGTCTGGCCTCTTCGAGCGCGCATTCCCGTGTGAATCCTTTGTTGATCTCTTTGAAATTCCCGTGGCGCGATTCGACGGGAAGCCGCACACCAGCCCGGCGGACTCTCCACTCGGGCCTGTCCGGTTCATGCGGTTCACGCCGACGACGATAATTATCCTTGAATCTCGCCACTTTATCGTCTTTAGCGCATAATCGGGAGAAAATGCTCAATGCCGCGGCACGCCCGAAAGCGGACGCTTCCACAACCGTGCGTGAGCCGGATGCGCAATCTCCGAACATATAGAATTTTATCTTATCGCCTGCGCCTTTCAAACATAACCCGTAGACATGATTCTTTCGATCCACAACGCTCTTTGACAGCACCGGAGGAAGAAACCCAAGATCCGCTTCGCTTCCAACCGCGACAATTACGAAATCAGCCTGAATGCCAAACTCTGTTCCGGGAACAGTGACTGGTATGATCGCCTTCTCCTGGTCCCGTTTGATCCGGGCCACCCGGAGAGCCTCGCAGCCGGACACACGTCCGTCTTTCTGAATAAACCGCTTCACCGCCGTGGAGCAAAGAAGCTTCACCCCTTCAGCGACCGCATCCTCAATTTCCCGAAACTGCGCCGGAGCCTCCTCCAAAGACTCAAAGCAGGCGATGGTAACTTCCGGCGCGCCAAGCCGCAATGCCGTCCGTGCCGCGTCGATTGCCACACCACCACCACCGATGACGAGCACCGATCCTTTTAAATCGACCGGGCGGCCCCGGCGAACATTTTCCAAAAACGACCTGGCGTCTAAAAAACCCTGCTCCTCCGTGCCGCTTCCCTCTATTTTGACAGCAACGGAACCCCCGGCCGCAACCAAAACAGCATCGTACCCGTCCTTCTCCAAATCATGGATCGAAATATCTCTTCCTATCTCGACACCTCCGCGGAAAACAACGCCCCTGGCGAATATGTGATCGATGTCGTTTCGAAGCGCTTCAACCGGAAATCTGTATTCCGGAACCCCATAGCGCAGCATGCCGCCAAGTTCTTCCCTGGAGTCAAAGACAACTACATAACACCCAAGTCGAGCCAGCGTATCGGCGGCGGACAGTCCTGCCGGCCCGGCGCCGACCACCGCCACACGCGGTTCTCCCGGCGCGTCACTTACGACGTCTGGAAGTATTCGGGCAGCGTACCCCTGGTCCGCGGCATACCTCTTCAACTCCATGATGGAAATTGGCGCGCTGAATTCATTCCTGGCGCATTCCCGCTCGCACCGGCGGAGACAACCTCTGCCGCAGAAAGCCGCAAACGGCAGCCGGTCGTGTATAAGCGCCAGCGCCTCTAACGGCTTATTTTCGCGGACCAGGGCAATATAGTCCGCCACACGCAACCCCGCCGGACAGGCGCTTTCGCAAGGCGTTGCGTCTTCCCACACTCCATGCCTTGCGTCCAGCCAGGCAAACCACCACACCAGGCCAAACGCGAAGAGAAGCGCCAGATGGCCCGCATCGACACCCTTCCATACGTTCAGCGCAAGCCCAAGGGTCAATGGAATCAGTGAAGCCCAGAAGAGACCGCTTGCGTATCGTTCCGAGTAGAGATGGCCAAGCCCAGGGTACACCAGCGACATAAGCCCCGCGTTACGGCGAACCCGTTCCCGGCGGATCTCGTAGAGCAGGCGGTCGCGTTGGTCAAGGCGCCCCGAGCAGTCCTCGCAACGCTTCTCCTTACCCTTCTGATCCACTTCGCAAAGGACACAATCCTTGTACCCGAAGCGAATGAGGTTTCCCGGCTCTATAAAATCCATGACTTTTCTATTCTGGCTGGACTGGGGTTAAAAAAGCAACCCGCGACGAAAACCGACCGACTTCTTTCGCGCAAGCGCGCTTTCTCTTTGCGCAACTACAAGCCGCTGTGATTCCTCTCTGGTTCTGTGTTCAGATTCACGCGCGGTTTTCAACCGCTAATAACTTCCACCATAGCCGCCTACTAGTTTCGCATTTAAATCTTATTGCAAGAAACAATAGTCTTTTTTATCAACACTCCAGTAAGTACGCACACAAACAGCGCGACAACATAATATATATAATGACTACCTATAATATCCGCAATAATTCGATCGTTATCGGGAAAACGAAGATTAGCCAGAAACGCCACAATACCAATTACTGCATGCATGAAAATACAACACCACAATGATCGGGTGTGCCAGTATACCCATCCGATCGCCAGTCCCAAGCAAAAAGCAAGCACTATTTCTGGCGGATTAAGATGCATCACACTGAACATTATGGATGACCACGCAATAGCTTTTAAGGGAGAATAGTGCGTCAACAATCCTTTTAGAATTATACCACGAAATAACCATTCATTAAACACAGCATTGACGATAACTATTTCCATAAACAAACACAAAATATTTTTATGTTGAAACCTCCAGTCTAAATTAATGCCAGGAATCCAGATCGTCAAAAATTCAGTTGTTATAGCAACCGACAATATAAACGGCACTAACAACAACCACAGCGCCGGAGACTGGCGTGGAGGCGTAACCGGCGTATAGCTGCTGTTTCTACCTAAAATAATAACAACACCAACCGCAACAAAAAACCCTAACATATTAAGAAAAAGACGTAACCATTCATTTTCAGTATATCTTATTTTCATATCTAATATGCCAAAAAAAATAAAATGAACAGTTAGAAAGACAACTATAAAGGCAATAGCACAGCATATTAAGATGACAACAAGCAAAACCCACGATTGTTTAAGGTTCGGGTTATAAGCAAACAAACGACTTTTTATTTTATAAATATCATCCGCGCTCAACTTCATCCTGAAACCTCTTCCGATAATTTGTGAATCATACAGGTCGGACAGTTCAACCAAATCGGACAAGCGGAATCATTAAAGTGACCTCCCCCCACTTTTAGGCATGCACTAGAGCAGTTTAACCTTGAAATTTATCCGCAATGGCGGCTGCTTTCGCTTGAGACTCTCTCAGTTCGGGCACGCCTCGCACGCCATCCATGGCTTTGCGTCGGCTGCCTCTTCCTTGCTCTCGTAAATACTTCTTCGCCCTCCTTGGCTTCGCGTCGGAAGAGAGCACCCGACCGAAGAAGTCTCTCGCTCAAGTCAACCGCTATTGCGGATATTAATTTCAAAGCGAAATTACACTAAAAACGGGGAGAGGTCCACACACAGAAATTTCTAGTTTTGAGATGCGCCAACAAAGGAATATTTACAGACATGCCGACAACAAACTTGTTTTTATTACAATACTAAATTTATTCTTAAATGCATCAATCATGCATAAGAAAAATCTTTTCACACACGATTATTCCCTTCATAATACCTTTTATCTACCAAGCGATCATCACTTTTCAAAAATTCAATCCCGATAGATTGAAAACAACCAACAAAAACATCTGAATCTAACGATTCGTCATGCCCCAAATGAAAATGATATATTATTTTTTTAGAAGAACCATCAATATAGTCATCCTTACGAATCACACTTAAGTTATCTGGATATATAAATATATATGCATCTTTAAATTGCATGGAACTTTTTCTAATTTTTTTCCCACAAAACCCATAACGTTTATCTATTCGATCTGAATATACCTCAAACACTTCCGTAAACAATGCCTTGATTATACCTACAACACCTAAAATAAATAATAAAAAACAACTAACAATAATAATTCCACACATGGTCTTCGTTTTCCCCACTGGCTCACCCGAATACAGGCGAAACATAAAAGGAAGAAAATAACAACTAACTATAAACACTAGCACTAAATACGGAACAAACCACTTAAATATAATCTTTGCAGGCGCATACCTTAACGTCAACAACGGCACTTTATTATTCATCTCGACAGGCATTAAATCTTGCCACTTTCGACTCACCTCAACATCTTCACATGTTATCTTTGTTAAACAATAATGATGATGCCCCTTTAAAAATTTAATACCTATAGACTCACAACAACCAATAAAGCTATCCAAATCTGCAACATTATCATACCCTAAAGAAAGATCGTATCGCACCCCCATCAAAAGACGATAAAAATAACTCCCTACAGGCTCTACCTCTATTATAATTTCACGCGCCCGCACAAGAAGCATACCTACTCCTGCCCACCAATAACATCTGTTTGTTATATTTATATCAGAACTTTCCAAATAAACTGTTTTTTTATAAAACCAATAACACTTCTCTACCCTGTCTGAATACAACTTAAAACCCTTTACAAATAATGCTTCAGCAACCCCCAAAACAGCTATCAAAAAACATATAAAAACAAGATATACAGCACCTCCCTTGGCGTGCGACCCAATAAAAAAAAGACCAATCATCGCAAAAGAACAAAGAAGCAACCTCAATGTAATCTTTAGCGTAGACCGCTTCAAAACCAACAACGGCGTTTCACTGTTCATCCCTGCGGATTTCGAATACTGTTCTTTCGGGAATTTCATATTAAACCCTCATGCAATTCGCATCCCTCGAACCATACCGGCAATCGCTAAAAGGCCACCCCAGCGGCGGTATATCCAGCCTGTTTATACACAAGAGATGGAGCCTGCCGAGCAATCTTGACGCGGCAAGCCATCTCAAAGCTTTAA
>Ga0123353_10017950_pt1 | contig 10434 bp, 7 predicted proteins | sample TergutLab28metaG_3_FD_92763 | JGI IMG/M metagenome (GOLD analysis project Ga0123353, IMG submission 92763) | Labiotermes labralis P3 segment gut microbial communities from Petit-Saut dam, French Guiana - Lab288 P3 | ecosystem: Host-associated > Arthropoda: Insects > Digestive system > Gut ...
CTTCCAGTCGTCGACCGCGATGCTTGCACAAGCTAACGCACTACCTCAAGGAGTCCTCCAACTTCTAGGTTAATCATCATAACCCTCTTTGAAAGAACCGCATGTTCGGGCCTGGCGGCGCCGACAGCGGTTCTTTTACATATATCATATCAGCGTTGTACTATACATTTAGTATAAGTTATGTTATCATGGTTTGTAGATTTTATACTATTTATTATAATTATATAGGTAATAAAATGGAAAATGATGCCTCTCAGGATTTAGTTCGGCTTTCTTTAGTTATAATCGCCAGAAACGAAGAAAAGAATATAAAAAAGGCTCTGGATAGCGTTCATGGCATTGTATATGAAAGTATTGTTGCAGATACCGGATCGACCGATAAAACAGTAGAAATCGCCGAAGGGATGGGCGCAAGCGTATATCATTTTAATTGGATAGACGACTTCTCCGCAGCCAGGAACTACGCTATCGAGCAGGCAACGGGCAACTGGATACTGGTTCTTGACGCGGATGAGTATTTTCCGGAAGGAGATGCAAAGAAGTTACTGGATTTTCTCGCAAAAATAGAATCGAACCGGGCTATTTCGGAAAGTTGTCTTGCCGTCAGTTGTATGATAGTAAATCTTGACGATAACGGCAGGCAGATGACAAGATTCCGCACGGTGCGGGTATTTCGTAACATTTCGTCAATGCGATATAACGGGTGTATTCACGAATGGATGGATATAGATGTAGGGAAAATCGTACATTTGGACAATATCGTTATGATGCATACAGGGTACGCGGAATCTGTGCATGAAGAAAAAGGAAAGACGGAGCGCAATATCGCGATGATCAGGGCGGAACTTAATATTAATCCGAATGATGTGAATTATAAAGCATATCTGGCTAACTCATTAAACAGCAGCGCTGACCTGAAAAATCAGGAAGAAGCGGCAAAACTCTTTACTGAGATATTGGAGAGCGAACAGAGAACCCATCTCCTTGGTGTACTCAAAGTCAAACTGTATACATATTTTATAAATAACTATATGAGCGATCCGGATAAGCTGTGGGAAAGCGAGCAAATGTGCCGGCAGGCGATTGCGGAACTCCCTGGAACTCTTGACTTTATATACTACCTTGCGCTGGTTCACGATAAGAAAGGAGAACATCAAAAAGCCTGGGATCTGCTTCGGGAGTGTGAGGTAAGGCTGGGGGAAAACACACAAGCCGATACATCGATTTTGATCCCTGCGGACCCAACCATTATCTTCAGTCAGATGATTTTAACTGCTAGAGAACTCGGCGATATAGAGAATGTCGTTTTATATTCAACCCGTGTACTCACAACAGATAAGAACAGGCAATCGATACTGGGTCCATGTATCGCTACAATGCTTTACTATGGCGTATCTGAGGGCGAGACTATTGAGCTGCTCTCAAACATATATGATCTTAAGAATCCTGCCGATGTGGAAATCATCGCCGATGCTGCAAGAAGTTGCGGCGCAACAGATTTCGCAAGTAGAGTCATGGACTTAACCGGAGATAATGTATGAGCAAAAGAAAGCCTAAGAAAAAGAGTACAAAACAGAATCAGCCATCCGGATCCCGTGATGTCGGGGTAAGGTTATCGCAATGCATGATCGTAAAGAATGAGGAAAAGAACATCGAGCGGGCTCTGAGCTGGGCAAAAGGCGTTGCGTTTGAGCAGATCGTTGTTGACACGGGTTCGAGTGACCGCACGGTAGAGCTTGCTGTAAACAGTGGTGCAAAGGTGTACCATTTTGAATGGATAAGCGATTTCGCGGCGGCAAAGAACTATGCGCTCGAGCAGGCGACAGGCAACTGGATAGCGTTTCTTGATGCGGATGAGTATTTTTCATCTTCGGACGCCGGGAAGCTTTTAACGATTCTGAAGAAGATTCAAAAGAACCCGGCCGACAGGGAAAGGTATACGTCGGTAGTATGCCCGATGCTGCAGCTTGATGATGAAGGTAAAACATTCGCAGTGCAGCAACAATATAGAGTTTTCAGAAACCGGCCCGACGTCCGCTACAAAGGAAAAATACACGAAAACCTTACGCTTGTCGGGGATGTCGCAGCCATCCCGGAGATAAAGATCGTACATACAGGATACGCGCAAACAGTATTTAAAGATACAAATAAGGTTTTACAGTACGAGAAGATTTTACGTGAGGAACTGGCGAACTCCCCTGACGACCCGCACTATATGATATACCTGGCAGACTCGTTGAGGGTCAGCGAAGCGGAAGAAAAGCCGGATGAAGCTGCGCAGCTTTACCGGCAAGCGCTTAACAGCGGGCAAGCAATGGACCCACAAATGAAGCAAAGCGCATATAACTCGCTTCTGCAGGGCTATATTAACAAGCATGATTCCATTAGCGAAGCTGAGAGCTACTGCATACGCGCAATGGAGGATTTTCCCGGCGACCCTGACTTTTTGTTTTATTACGGGATCATACTTAACAGAGAAAAAGATTATAAAGCAGCGTTTTCCGCCCTGCAGGAATGTGAGAAGGCGATGCTTGATACAACAAGGGTTAGGCATACGTCTAACACTGTCCTGGCAAGGCCGATCGAACTATATAAGGAAATGGCAAGCACGGCGCAGTCTCTGAATGACTATGAAAGCATGGTCGGATATCTTACTATTGTGCTTGGATTGGATAAGTACAGCGATTATATACTGCCGCAGTATTTATCAGTTTTAAAGGGCTCCGGTGTATCTGACGAAGAGCTCTTTGAACTTATTGGTAAAATGTATGATTATGACAGTGTTAAGGATAAGGCCTTTCTGTTACGCTCGGCGGGAGCGGCGGGGAATGAAGGTTTTTTTAATATGATCAAGGCAATGATAACTGACGAGGAACGCAGTGGATCGGCTAACAACGAGTAAAGGACTTAGTGGATCGGTAAGCAATGAGTAAAAAGAATAAGAAGAAAAGAAACCCGGCGCCTCCGCAGCCCCTTGTGAGACTGTCTCAATGCATGATCGTTAAAAATGAGGAAAAGAACATCGAAAGAGCCCTGAGTTGGGCTAAAGACGTTGCCTTTGAACAGATCGTTGTAGATACCGGCTCGACTGACAGCACTGTGGAACTTGCTGAAAGAATGGGCGCGAAAGTGCTTCATTTTAAGTGGGTAAATGATTTTTCCGCCGCAAAGAATTATGCAATGGATCAGGCAAAGGGCAATTGGATAGCCATTCTTGACGCCGATGAGTATATGCCGCCCGAAGATGTAAAGGATTTAATGTCAATACTGAAAAAAATCCAAAGCAGTCCGGAGCTTCTGAAGATTTATGATTCGCTCAGTAACTCGTGGGTGCAACTCGATGACAAAGGCAAGGTCTATACGGTTCTGACGGTACAACGTATTTTCCGCAATCGCCCCGATTTACGATATGAGGGCAGGATCCATGAAGCAGTCAGGCTGCGTAACAAGGTTGTAAGCGCAGAAAATCTGCGTATCATGCACACAGGTTATGCTCAAACCGCGTATGGCGAGGCAAACAAGATGCAGCGTAATATAGAATTGCTCAGAGATGAACATGAGCGGGAACCGGACGATCCACACATTATGCTATACCTTGCAGACTCCATAAAAGCCGCCGGTACGGAGGAAGCGCGCATTGAAGCCGAACTGTTGTTCCTGAAAGCGCTTGCGAGCAGGAAGCCGTCCCGGCCCGAGATAAGGCGGCTTGCGTATGATTTTCTGATACCGCGCTTTTCGAAGAATGATGATAAGAAAGAAGATGCTGTCAGGCTATGCGGTGAAGCAATTGCCGAGCTGCCAAATCACATTGACTATTATTACTGCCGGGCGGTCCTCTTTAATCAAAAGGGGTGCTATAAGGAGGCAAAGGACGATTTAATCAAATGTGAGTCAGCATTTACCAACGGAATCGGTATACCGGAAACACGGATCCTGATGCCAAGCCCGATATTGCTTTATCATCAGCTTATCATATCTGCTCTCGGATCAGACGATGAGCAGGCTGTAATAAGTTATGAGGCGGTTGTACAGGCGCTGCTGAAAGAAGGAAAAGCAAGTTCTGCGGTGGTGGGACCATATATGGCTGCATTATTCGGAGAAGGAAAAACCGGAATTGAGGTTTTCAATAAGCTAATGCCGGTGTACGATTTAGGCAATAAACAGGATTTGATACTTATCGCTGATGCGGCGCAGGATTACGGTATAATGCTGTTCGCGCAGAAAGTTATGGAAATGGCGGAGAAGTTTTAATGAGGCTTTCTCATTGTTTGATCGTAAAGAATGAAGAAAATAATATTGAAAAAGCACTCTCCTGGGCAAAAGGAGTAGTATTTGAGCAGATAGTTGTGGATACGGGTTCGACTGACCGCACAATAGAGATTGCTGAACAGATGGGTGCTAAAGTCTATCATTTCGAGTGGAAAGACGATTTTTCCGCCGCTAGAAATTATGCTATTGATAAAGCTGTGGGCGACTGGTTAATTATACTTGACGCAGATGAGTATTTTCCTCCCGGCGAAGCGGAAAAGCTGGCTAGGCACATTGAGCGAGTCGAGTCGGATCTACAATTGCGGGAGAACTGCATCGCGCTCAGTTGTTCATGGGACAATATCGATGAAAACGGCAAACCAGTGTCCATCGGTAGCAATGTCCGGGTGTTTCGTAATATTCCATCCATACGTTTCAAGGGCCGTATACATGAGCAGCATTATATCGATCCTGAAAGGGTCGTGCGGATGGACGACGTCCGGTTCATTCACACCGGATACTCAAAAACCGTGTTTAAAGAAAAAAATAAGCTGGAGCGCAACGTAAGGATCTTAAGAGCAGAAATAAAGAGCGATCCTGACAATATAAATGCTAAAGCGTATCTTGCAGACAGTTTGAAGCTCAGTGAAAATGAAGCGGACAAGGCGGAAGCGAAATCGATTTTCGCTGAGATACTTGAAAGCGATTCCATCGCTGAGTTGAACTATAAGCTGAGAATCAAAGCGTATGTGTACTTTATGAACAAATATGTTAATGACCCGGAGAAACGTGACCGGTGCCAGGCGCTATGCAACAGAGCGCTTGATGAGTTCCCGGGGGCTTTGGATTTTGAATATTTTCAAGCGTCGCTTCTCAACTACAAAGGTGATTACCGCGCGGCTTGGGAACTGCTTAAGTCGGGGGAAGAGAGGCTCGCGTCCGGTAAAAATACAGGAGTGTCATTTTATGTTCCGGCCGATCCTGCGATGCTTTACGGTCAACTATTACTCGCAGCGCAAGGACTCGGGGATGTGGATAACATTATCCGCTACGCCACGCTGATCCTGGTATCGGACAAAACGCGCAGTGATATCCTTTGTCCGTTAATAGCAATGTTACTAGGGCGCGGAACGACGGAAGATGAACTGATAGACATGCTTGCGAAGATATATAACACAGGCGACCCGGGAGATTTACTTATCATAGCCCGCGCGGCGAAGAACTGCGGTGCGATTGAGCTTGCAAGCTTGATTATGAATAAAGCAAAAAAATTATTGGATAGTTGAACCGGGAGTACATGAGAATGCTATTAGCGGCATAAATGCAAATGTGATATCGGGTGTAAATGTAAGTAATGAGCAAGAATAAAAGTAAAAAGAAAAACACGGGATCGCCGCCGCTTTCAGTCCGTCTCTCACAATGTATGATCGTAAAAAATGAAGAGAAGAACATTGAAAGGGCGCTCTCCTGGGCAAAAGGGATAACGATCGAGCAGATAGTCGTCGATACAGGCTCAAACGATCGAACAGTCGAGATCGCAAAAAAAATGGGTGCTAAGGTACTGCACTTTACATGGATAAATGATTTTGCCGCTGCGAAAAATTACGCACTCGCACAAGCAACAGGCAACTGGATAGCGTTTCTTGACGCGGATGAGTTTTTTTCTCCGGAGGACGCGAAAAAACTGATGGCCAATATCAAGCAAGTTCAAACGAATCCACAACTGCGTACAAATTATCTCGCTATTGGCTGCTCTCTTTATAATGTCGATGATTCCGGAAAAATCACATCGATCATTGAGCAGGCGCGCATATTCAAAAACAACCGGCAAGTACGTTATCGGGGCCGCATTCATGAGGGGCTCACCATTGACCAAAGCAGTATAATATGGACTGAAGAAATAAAAATCATCCACGCTGCATCAAAGGAAAATCGTCTGGAAGCGGGGAAATGGGAGCGTAATATAGACCTTCTCAGAGTGGAGCTTGCAGAGGATCCGGAGAACTTGAGTTATAAAGCATATCTCGCTGATTCACTTAAGGGAAGCGGAGACGAAAAAAATCTGGCTGAGGCGGAAAGCCTGTATGCCGAGGTAGTAGAAAGCGGAGCAGGAAGTCTTGTTTATCCTGAGCTAAAACGGAAAGCTTATGCATATTTTATGAACAAGTATACCTCAGACCCTGCGATGTTCAGGGAATGCGAAGAGATATGCCGAAAAGGGCTTGCTGAGTTCCCTGATCTGCTGGATTTTGAGTACTTTTATGCATACAGCCTGAACAACAAGGGAGACTACGCGGCAGCATGGGAGTTGCTTGTCAAATGCGAAGCAAGGCTTGAGCAGGAAACAAATCTTGCCGTATCTGTATACGTTTCTGCGGACCCGACACTGTTGTATGTACAAATGGCGTTAGCGGCGCAAGGCTTGGGCGATGTTAAAAGTGTTATAAAGTACATAACGCTCATTCTGTCCGCCGATAAAACCCGCACAAGCGCGTTATGCCCATATATCACCACGCTGATAAAGAACGGCGCATCAACATACGAACTCGCTTCTTTGCTGGGGAGCATATATGACATGAACGATCCCGGCGATTTGCTTATTATTGCCCGCGCTGCTAAAGAATGCGGTGCAATAGAGCTGGCAAGCTTGATTACAAAAAATGCAAAAGAGATTTTGGGGAATTGAGAACCCGGAGTAACGAAAAATATGAGCAAGAAAAAAAGAAAAGTACAGCAGAGGCCGCAAATCCCGGCTAAGCTTTCGCTCTGCATGATAGTTAAAAATGAGGAGCGGAATATTGAAAAGGCACTTGATTGGGCTAAGGATATCGTATTTGAGATAATAGTAGTGGATACAGGTTCGACTGACCGCACAATAGAGATCGCGAAGCGGATGGGCGCAAAAGTCTATCATTTTGAGTGGATCAACGACTTCGCTGCCGCAAAGAATTACGCGATTGAGCAAGCAACAGGCGACTGGATTGTGCTTCTTGACGCTGACGAGTACTTCCCGTCAGAGGATGCGGCAAAGATAGTGCCATTCCTTACACATATTCAATCAGACCCGGCGTTATACAAAAAATGGTTGATAATACAATGTTCCCTCACAAACCTGGACGAAGCGGGGAATACTGTCTCGATTTCCCATCAGGAGCGTATATTTCGCAACATACCGGATATACGGTATAGTGGTGCGATCCATGAACGGCTTAATGTGCCTGTTGAAAATGCGCTATTCGGTGATGACATTATGATAATCCACACAGGATATACAAGAACAGCATACGAGGAAACAGGCAAAGTTGAAAGAAATATCGGGATCCTCAATACGGAGCTTAAAACCTCCCCGAATGACTTGAATCTCAAGGCATATCTAGCAGACGCGCTTAAAGCAAAAGCGCAACTGCGCGGAAATTATGCAGATGCGCTCAATGATATAAACAGACTTTATTATGAAGTAGTAAATGGAGGGGCGGATGTTTTGCCTCAAATCAGAATAAACGCATTTAAGCACCTGCTTGAGGTATATAGTAAAATTCCTGAAAAGAAGATGGAGTTTGAGAGATTGAGCCAACTGGCGGTTGAGTTTTCTCCGGAGAACCGGGATTTCTTAAATTATCATGCGCCGATCCGACAGGAAATGAACGAGATCCGGAATAAGAAAAACGCGGTCAGGGCACAGTTTGAAGAGGAAGCCAAGGCTCTTAAGGCAGTGATATACGAGTTTATCAACAGCGGGCAAATAATCATGGCAGCGCAGATTCTCGAGCAATACGCGTTACTTGACCCCAGCGATCCTGATATCAATGAAATAAGAACTATGTTGTATCCGCCGGGTGCTCAGATACATAGTGATGATGTAATACCTGAGCAATACAGTATACTTGATAAAATTGAGACTGTCTTTATATTATCCGGTATTATCACAAGAAGAACCGGGTATATTGACAGCGTTATAAGAAAAATAAGACTTATGGAGGATAAATGGAATTACAGTCCGTTACTTTTAACATGCATTCACAATATAGACAACAGGAAAGCACAGACATGGCTGCAGACCGCCGCTGACGGACAGGTGGCATTGGGCGTAAAAACAAGAATGTTAAATGTCTATGAGTTTTTCCAAAAGTCATACATTGACGGGCTTGCGAATAAAGCTGTATACGATGACAGCGCAGACGACAAAAATGATAAAAACGCAGATGACGGCGTAACTATAAAGAAATACTACACCGGGTACATGGGCAGTCTCCGTGAAGTCAGGTATTTTAAGAACGGAAACGCGGATAAGGATCTGGTTTACGATGACTGGGGATATTTGAACTGTATACGCGAGTACAGCCCGCTGAGTGAAGATATTTATGACGTCAAGTACTATACGACAGACGGAAAAATATGTATAGAAGCGCTGTTTCGTCCCACAAATGAAGGGATAACGCAGGAGAAGCTGTTCCTTTATGATGATAACGGCGAAGTCGCCGCTGAATGCGCTAACAGCGCGGAGCTTGCGGCGCTATGCCTTGAGCGTATTATGGCAGATGATAAGCTTTATATGCTTGTCGTTGAGGACGGTCTTATGTCAAAAGCCGCAACGATGGCGGCGCGCGGCAAAAGCAATGTTAAAAGATGCGCTGTAGTACATAGTATATTTCTAAACGACGCGTACATACCCGGGAGCGGACCGCAGCCGTACTACAAATATCTATGTGAAAACCGATCTGAGTTTGACGGCATAGTAATGCTGACTGAAGAAGCTCGCAAAGATTTCGAGCTGTTGTATGGAAATACAGGAAACATCTTCGTCATTCCGCATCCGTATCCACATGAGATAAGCAGAGTAGACTTTAACAAGCGCGATAACACTAAAGCCGTCGTCGTCGCCAGATTGGATCCTTTTAAGCAAATAGAGTTAACCATAGATATCTTTGATTCTGTAGTAAAGAAACTGCCTGATGCGATACTTGAGATATACGGGAGAGGGCCTGAGGAGGAAAAATTAAGGGACCGGATAAAAAAACTGGGTTTGGAGAAAAACATTACTCTGATGGGATATACAGATAAGCCATTAGTTGCTTTTAATGCTGCGGTACTGTCTATTATGACAAGCAAGGCCGAAGGCTTCGGACTGACATTGATGGAGAGTATATGTAACGGCTGCCCGGCGTTTGCGTTTGATATAAAGTACGGTCCGTCTGAAATAATCGAAGACGGGCGGACAGGATTTCTTTTCCCGAGGTTTGATGTGGAGAAGTTCGCAACCAAAGTAGTTGCGTATTTCAAGGATGAAGACATGCAAAGGACAATGATCGGGAACTGCTACGACGCCGCGTCAAAATTTAACTCTGACAAACTTCTGGAAAGCTGGTATAAAATGACTGAAATTATGTGTAAAACTGAAGGTTGATAAGAAGCGCTATGCAGGAGGATAATTCCCCGGATGTGATAACAGAAGAACATATCGAAGGCATCTGGTGAGAAAAGGATGTTATTATGCCGGAAGACTTCGCAATAGTAAAACCAATCGTTGAAAATATACTTAATAATGAGGCGCCGCGATCGATACTTGAGATCAGCGGCTTTAACGGATGTCTCGGAGAGTTCGTATCCGGCTGCCTCAGGCACGCAAACGCAGTGCAAAAGAAAACAAAAATGACCAGACTGGACCGTGTTGATTTATCAGATGGGAAGCAACCGATGATAAGTCATCTATATGACAATATCTATGATTCCGGTTGTTTATACGATATCAGTAACATTGATAATTATGATAATAATAATACTTCATCTATTTGAAAACTTACCTGCCGATGATGCAAAAGAGTTGCTTGAAGATTTGCTTACAAGAGTCAATAAACAAATTCTGGTCATAACGCCAATATACCCGTATGACTTAAGCTCGGAAGAAGGAATCTCCGGCGTCAGATCATATCACCCGCTTTTCTTCATTGGGCTCGACTTCAGTTATAAATTACATGCTACAGCTGAAGGGGAATTTCAAATTTACAGTTTTTTCCCAAGAGTTAACTATGAACACATGGCGTGTGATACACTGGCGGCATTTATAAGCAGGAAAAAGAAACTTAAAATCGCGTACATACTGCCTCACAATTCTTTGACCGGAGCAATGAAAGCGCTGCTGCAGCAAATGAAAGAACTTACGGAAATAGGCCATCAGGTAAATGTGTA
>Ga0123353_10017951_pt1 | contig 10434 bp, 8 predicted proteins | sample TergutLab28metaG_3_FD_92763 | JGI IMG/M metagenome (GOLD analysis project Ga0123353, IMG submission 92763) | Labiotermes labralis P3 segment gut microbial communities from Petit-Saut dam, French Guiana - Lab288 P3 | ecosystem: Host-associated > Arthropoda: Insects > Digestive system > Gut ...
CAGGGGCGGCATTATATGGCCGTGATGAACGTCAGCAGGGTATATTTCTGCTGCCTGTACGGCAACAGCGAAAACGAGGTCGTCATCAGGCACAAAGACCGTGATTTGGATTACGAGTCGGAGATGATCGCGCTGGAGGAGCATTTCTGGGTGAACCACGTGCAGGCCCGCATCCCGCCTCCCTATACGGAGGACGGCGGCCTCATCATGGAAAGCGTACGCCGTCATCACGGCGCCGCCGACCCGGAGGCCCCGGAAGTTTTGCTGAACGGGGACCACGCGGCCAATATCGCGCGTTTTCTGGATCTTCAGGACTTAAAACGCGAACTGGACAACCGTGTCAAGGCGGTGGACTATCAGATGAACAGCCTGATAGTGGCGGAAATGGGCAGAAGCTGCCTCGCTTCCTGCGAGGTTGAAGGGACGCCCTATCTTGTCGCCTACAACCCGGTACTGAAAACCGGCATAGACAAGAACGGCCTGTTCAGGCTCAAGGAACGTCACCCGGAGATTTACGATGAATACGTCACCGTGTCCGAGAGCCGGCGCTTCTATCTTAGACCGAAAGAGAGGGAAGCCGCGTGAAACAGACTCTTGATTTTACGGAGGGGATGGGTTTGAATGGCATACAGAGGCATATACGACCGGACGGTTTACCATGACCCGGTGAGCGGTTACTGCGTCATCAGCGTGAAGACGGCGGATACCGGCGTTCCCGAACGGGCCAGAAGTACATACAGGCATCGGGACCGCCTGATACGCTTCACGGCGACGGGCTACCGGCTGCCGCTGACAAACGCGGTTGAGGTTTCCTTTGACGGCGAATGGAGCGAATCGAAGCATGGGACTCAACTCGCGGTCAGCCGGTGGGAGGAGATCATACCGCGCACGCCGGAAGGCGTCAGGGGCTACCTCGCCTCCGGCCTGATCAGCGGCGTCGGTGAAAAGACCGCCGGCGACATCGTGGAGAGGTTCGGGGTGAACGCGCTCGACATCCTGGAGCGAAGCCCGGAAAGGCTGCTTGAGGTCAGGGGCATAACCGAAGCCAAACTGGAAAAGATCAAGGACTCCTATACGCAAAGCAGGACGATCCGCGACCTGATGACCTGGCTCGCGCCGTTTAAGGTCACGCCGGACGCGGCGATGAAGATCCACCGGGAGTTCGGCGGCCACAGCGTATCGGTCATCAGGAAGAACCCCTACGAGCTGTGCCGCATATCCGGCTTCGGCTTTATCAGGGCGGACGATATAGCGCGTAAAACGGGCTGCCCGCCCAATGACCCCACGCGGATCAGGGGCGCGCTGTTCTATGTCCTTGAGGAAAGCCATGACGGCGGCCATCTGTATCTCGGCGCTGATGAACTGTGCAAAGGGGCGCTTGCCCTGCTCAACGAAAAGCTTCCCGTTTCTCAGGCCCGCCTTCAGGCGCGCGGGGTGTCTGACGAGCTATATAACGTCATTTTGAGCGGCGGCCTGATTGCCGAGAGCGGCGCCATATACCTGCCGCGCAGCTTCGAGGCGGAGGATCATGTGGCCAAGCGCGTCGCGGAAATGCTCACGGAAAAAAGCTCCCGCCGCGACGTTTCAGCGGAACTGGCCAATGTCAAAAAAGAGGCCGGCGTGACCCTCTCCAAAAAACAGGAGGACGCGGTAAGGATGGTTTTCGGGCATAACCTGTCCATCATAACGGGCTCGCCCGGAACCGGCAAGACCACGGTTTTGCAAGCCGTCATCAGGTTGTTTTTACGGCTCGGGAACGGGAAAATACTGCTCACCGCGCCGACCGGCAGGGCAAGCCGCAGGATGGCCGAAAGCACCGGCTGGCAAAACGCCAGAACGCTCCACAGCGCGCTCGGCCTTTTCACGAACGATGAAGAAAAAAGCTATCTTAACAAATCCGATGGCCTTGACGCCGACCTCGTCGTCATAGACGAGTTTTCCATGGTGGATATGCGGCTGGCGTCGGAACTGTTCTCACGGCTGAAGCGCGGCGCGAAGGTCTTGATGGTGGGCGACGCCGACCAGCTTCCGAGCGTGGGAGCCGGCAACGTCTTCAGGGAATTCATTTCCTGCGGCTTGATACCCGTCACAACGCTGGACGAGATTTTCCGCCAGTCGAAGGACAGCCTGATCGCGCATAACGCGAAGCTCATCAACGGGGGCAAGTCCGGGCTGTATTACGGCGATGATTTTGTTTTCCGCGAATGCGGCACGCCCGAGCAGGCGGCCCTGATGATCCAAAGGATCTATCTCGACACGGTCATGAAGGAAGGGGTAGAAAACGTCCAGATACTGTCCCCTTACAGGGAGGACGGCGAGGCTTCGGCGCAAAAGCTCAACGAGGCCATCCGCGGGCTGGTGAACCCGGCTTCCCCGGACACGCCGGAGATGAGGGCCGGACACAAGGTATTCCGCGTGAACGACCGCGTGATGCAGACAAAGAACAAGGGCGGCGTCTCCAACGGCGACGTGGGCTTCGTGCGCTCGATAGGCCGGAACAGCGACGGAGAGCAGGTCATGACGATAGAGTTTTCCGGCTCGCGGGCCGTGGAATACGCTCCCGCCGAACTGGGCATTATCGAGCTCGCCTATGCGATGACCGTACATAAGGCGATGGGCTCGGAATATGAAACCGTGATTATCCCGGTGCTGTCGGCGCACATGGTTCTGCTCCACCGCAACCTGATTTACACGGCGGTCACAAGGGCAAAACGCCGCGTATTCCTTGTGGGGCAGAAAAGCGCGCTCTTCATAGCGATACACAGGAACAAGACCGGCAAGCGCAACACCCTGCTCGGGGAACGGATAGCGCGGTATTACGGGAGCTTCAGCAAAACGGCGCTTATTGAACCGGAGCCGATGAAACGCACAGGATAAAAAATTTTACGAAGACGCAAAGATCCGCGTCTTTATTTTATGTTTATGAGGTAGGTGATGTATATGAGGAAGCGATGACCAGGACGGCCCTCGCGGACGGGGAAAATGACTGACCGGCGCGGATAGCCGCCCATGCTATCAAAACAAACCAAAACTTATATGACGAAAGGGGAAATATCAATGAACGAAACAAGCAGATCCATGTACGAGTCTATGCCCGCCGTATCCGGGCTTAACAGGGTCCCGGGGTTCGACCCGAGGAAATTCATGAGGAGAACGGTCTCGGAGCTCACGAAGCAGGAGATCATGTACCTTGACCTCAAATACAAAAAACTCTGGTTTAGGCTCGCGCATCCCAAGGGGCGCATCAAGAAGACCGCCCTGAAGATCACCGAACAGATCGCTATCATCGAGGCGAAGATATTCTTTGACAAGGACGACGCCGAACCCGTTTCCGGCTTCATAGCGCAAAGAAACGCGGGCGGCAGGCCGGGTTCCCTGTATATCGAGGCGGCGCAGTACGCGGCGGAAAATCAGGCTTTGACGGACGCCGGCTTCGGCATCCAGTTCTGCGACGTCAGCCAGGGCGGCGACGCCGAGCCGCTGGACGCCGGGATTCCCGTTAGTGCGGCGAAAACCGGCGTTGCTGCCGCTGCGCCGGCAAATGAAAATGTACAGGCTGCGGAAATCATCCGCGAAATACCGCCCGCTCCCGCCGTTGAAAACCGGCAAGCGGATGGCGAAGAAACCGTTCCCGCGCAGGCGGCAGAAAGCACACAGGAAGAAATGCCCGCGCAGCCGGACGCCCAAACCGTATATGAAATATTCGGCGGCAGGCAGCCTCAGGAGGCGGTCCCGCCGGCCCCGGACTATACGGCAAAAATGAACGTGGACGAGATACTCGCGCTGATGACGCCGGAAGACGCCGCGGCCGTGGTCGTTGATACCGGCACCTGCAAGGACTGGACGCTGGCCCAGGTCGCCGAGAAAAGGCCGGCCAGCCTCAAATGGTATCTCAACGGCTATACCGGAAACAACAATATCCTGAGGGCGGGCGCGAAGCTGCTGCTTGACGGGGTAATGGAGAGAAAAGCGAGCTGACCATCCCGTAAGGGAAATGAATCCAAACCGGAGAGGAGGCGGCGCCTTTGGGAGATTTCCCGTTCGATATCACGGACGTGGCCTCGCTGCTCGGCCTGCGGGTGAGGCGGCGGCAGCCGGACAGCGTATATACCGATTGCCCCCTTTGCGGCGACAAGCGGGGCAAAATGAACCTCAACCCGCGAAAGAACGTGTTCCGCTGCAATTACTGCGGCGAGGGCGGCGGGTTGGTCGCGCTCTACGCGAAGGCGCGCGGCATCGGCGCTTCCGGCGCTTACCGCGAGATATGCGAGGCGCTGCAAACGGGAAACCGCCCGCCGGGTTATGAGGTAACGGCTGCTCCGCTTCCGCCCTCCGTCCGAAACTCCGAGCTTGCGGGCATTGGCGAGATACACCGGACGCTCTCCTCGCTGCTCGGTATGCTGGAATTATCGGAGCCCCACCGCGAAAACCTGCGGGACAGGGGCCTGACGGATGAACAAATCGGCAGGCTCGGCTACAAGAGCACGCCTCCGCCCCGTCTCTGCCGGCAGCTCACGGAGCGCCTTATGGAGCAGGGCTGCGCGGTTCAGGGTGTCCCGGGGTTCTATCAGGGCAATGAAGGCAGGTGGACGGTCAGGTTTCAGGCAAAGGGCGCCGGCATACTGATCCCGGTCAGGGGCCTCGACGGTTCGATCCGGGGCGCGCAAATACGCTTAGACACGCCGGTCAAGGAAGGCGCGAAATACCTCTGGCTCTCGTCCTCGAACAGGCATATGGGCGTGACCTCGGGCAGCCCGGTACACTTTGCCGGCGACCCCTTCGCCCGGACCGTCTATGTGACCGAAGGCAGCCTGAAGGCGGACGTGGCGCATTGCCTGATGAACCGTTCTTTCGCCGCGGTGGCCGGAGCCAATAACCTTAACCGGCTTGAAGAGGTCTTTTCCATGCTGGCGGATAACGGGACGAGGCTGATCGTGGAAGCGTACGACATGGATAAATTCAGTAACGAAATGGTTGGGGCGGGCGCGTCGAAAATCTACGCCCTGGCCCATAAATACGGCATGGAATCAAGGCGGCTCACATGGAACCCCAATCACAAAGGGATCGACGACTGGCAGCTCGCCTTAAAAAAGCAGCGGGCGCGCTAAAAGCGCAATATTGTTTGGAATTACCGGCGCGGCAGATCCGCGCCGGTACTACTTTTGTAAAGGAGCTGAGAAAAATGGAAATGTTTTCTGAAAAGGACGCCGCGGAAAGAGCGCAGGGCGCAATCAAGCCGTTTACCCTTGACGCCGGCGCAAGTGAACGGCCGGGCCCGTTTGACGACGAAGCCCGGCAGCAGGCCGAGGCGGATACGGCGGCGGCCGCGCTTTCCATGTTAAACGATGAGGACGAGCCATCCGACGATGAGGACGGCGGCGCGCCGGAAACTTCGCCGGACCAAAAGAAAGCGGAGCATGAGGCCGCCGAAGCCAAGCGCAAAGCCGAATGGGAGAGAAAGCAGGCGGAGAAGAAGGCGGCCGAGGAGAAGGCTTTGGCGGAATTATATGCCATGTCCGACGAAGAAGCCGCCAATGCGTCGGTCAAGCGTACCAACGCCGAGCTGGAACGGCTGACCGGGCGCAATATGAAAATGTGCGTGACCGAGCATATCCAGACGGTGTGCCTGAACGACCCGGCCTTCGCGCGCTTAGTCTGCCATCCGCGCAAGAGCATGATCAACTGTTTTAAGTATATCAACCGCAAAGCGCGGGATTATTTGAAGCAGGAGATGGAGATGAACGATGAAAAGCCGGAGGGCAACGGTTTCGGCGGCGACGTCCCCGACGGTCTCTGCTATCAGTGGGCTGAAGAATACTATAATGACCCGGACGCGGAGGTGGATAAGGAGAAGGAAGAAAAATTCGAAGCCAAGCCGTATTACGGCGGTTCGTCATCCGCAAGGAACAAAAAGAAAGAGCTTCCGAAGCCGAAGGCAAAACCGGAGCCGAAACCGGCGGTTACCGTGCGGGAGCCCGCGGCCGACGATGGGCAGCTCAGCCTGTTCGGAGGCGCCGCGGTATGAACAAGAAAGAGCTGCGAAAATACGCCGACCCGGGGCTGAGCTTCAGCCCCGGAAACGGCCTGCTTTGTACCGTGCAAATAAAGCATCTGGTACGGAGCGCCGTGAAAAACATCGCCGGGCGGCGTACGCTGGTCCTTTATTTCTATGACCGCGAAAAGGCCGCGGAGGGCTGCGCCGTGCCGGAATATACTTTGTTCCAGTACAGGGACGATTATATCACCCTGCAGCGAACAGCGGAAGGGGAATTGAAGTGGCGGAGCGCGCGCCTCGACAGTCTGGGTGAGCGTTACGCCTATTTTACCAAAACCTGCGCCTTTTACCGGCAGGGCGACGGGCGGCGTGTCATCCGGTTTTGCAATATCCCGGAAAAGACCGGCTTTGACGCGCTGAACGCCTTGCAGGAAGCCATCATGGCAAAACGGCTGGCCGGCAGGATAAGGGAGCGGGAGACGAAAACCGTGGAACGGATGAAAACCGTCCCTCCAGTTCCGCGCGGTCTTAAAGGCTGGATACACCGGGAGGTGCTGCCGCAGTATATTTTCTACGATTACGTCCGCGGCGGCAAACCGATGGGCGGCTATTGCACGGCCTGCAAACACGGCGTCACGGTGAGCGGCGCGAGGCATAACGGCAAGGGCAAGTGCCCGCGCTGCGGCAAAGCCGTCACGTTCAAGGCAAGCGGCAAGGCGAAAAGGGTCCGGGACAGGGCGACCGTGCAAGTCCTGCAGAAGGCCGGCGACGGGCTCATGTTGCGCATTTTCAAGGTGTGCAACGGGCTCCGGGATTGGCGCCGGCCGGATCTTTCCGTATGGGAAAACGCGCGGTTTTTTATCCGGCAAAGCGATGAAAAAACAATGGAAACCGAAGCGTATTATTACGCTTACGGGTCGGGTACGCTGACCGACTGGAAGAAAGGATACAGGCCGCACTTTATGCGTTACCGATACAGTTTTGAGTGCGATACCTGCGGTCACTTGTTTTGCGGGAACCTGGACGGCGCCTTATGCGGGACGCCGTGGCGGTACAGCCAACTCGGCCGGTTCTGTCAGATCAGCCGTGAGCCGCTGGAAGTATTACCGTATCTGGGGGCGTATCACAGAATCCCGGCGATCGAATATCTGGTGAAGCTGGGGCTCACCAGGTTGGCGGCGCAGGTGGTCTATGAGCACGGCGGAGCGAAGGCGGTGAACGCGGACGGAAAGGACCTCCGCGAAACGCTTGGCGTTGAGCCGGAAGACCTGCCGGTCCTGCAAAAAATCAATGTCAATATCCGGCAGCTGGAATTATGCCGGGAACTGAGGCGGCAAGGCTTTCGCGCGGATGAAACGCTGCTTACATGGTACCGGGAGCGTGGTATATACTCAAAGGAAGATGTATTAATCCCCCTTCTGTATATGACGCCGCTGAAGCTCATGCGTTACGCGGACGGGCAATATGAACGGCTGAAGGACTGGAAGAACCGCTACAATGTGCGCCGTTACGAGAGGCCGGGCAGCATCCTGTCCGAGTACAAGGATTACTTGGAGATGGGAGGTAAGCTCGGGTATGACTTCGCGGACAGTTTTATTCTCTTCCCGAAAAATCTGCCGGAAGCCCATGACCGGGCCAGCCAACTATATGACACCAGGAAAAAAGCCGCCTTAGACAAAGCGATTCGGGAGGCGTACAAAGCCCTGCGGGACCGTTACCGCTTCTCAAAAGACGGTTTTACGGTCATACCGCCGAAAACGGCTGAAGAGATCGTCGCGGAAGGCCATACGCTGCACCATTGCGTGCATACCTATGTGGAGCGGGTGGCCCAAAGAAGGTGCGTCGTCCTCTTTATCCGCCGGAAGGACAAAATCAAGGAACCCTTTTACACGGTGGAATTGCAGGACGGCCGGGTGATCCAGATACACGGCATGCGGCATTGCGCGCCGGCTTCGGAGGTGAAGGAATTCATCGAACTGTGGGAGCGGAAGAAGCTGCGGGCGGCGGACATCTCCGAAGCTGCGTAACGTTGAACGGCGTTCAAGTATCAAAACGGGATAGCGGCGGCGCCGTTATCAGTACAGTAATAAAGGGAGCTTTCGGGCTCCCTTTATATATTAAATTAAGGAGGCATACCACATGAAACAATTAGGAAACCTGGCCATTGTCTGCGCCAAAAGGCGCGATGCGCTGCTGCAGGTGCTCGACGGGACTGCGACGCTACACATCGGGCGTGGTTCCGGCGGGACGGTTTTGTCGGCGGACTGGGAGGACGACGGCAAAATCATGGAGTTCATTCTCGAACTGAACCACGGCCGGTTCAGGGAAGAAAATATCGGCAAAGGGGGCTCCGCGGCATGAAAACGACAGGCAATATCAGGACGATAGACGGCCCTATGCGCGCCGTCATACGGGTAGCAGCGGAAAGGAAGGGATGAATATGGATCAGTCTTCGGTTGACCGGATCGCGGAACTGACCGGCTTACTTAATCAATACCGGCATGAGTATTACAACCTCAACGCGCCGACGGCGTCCGACGCTGGATATGACAGGCTCTATGACGAGTTGTTGCGGTTCGGCCCTCTCCCTCCGCTATCAATTATGAAGGAGGAACGAATTTGGAAACTATGTTAAAGCCGTTTTACGGGGTCATGTGCAAATATGAAAAGCACTTTTCGGAAAACGGCGTCAGGGCCAACCTGAGCCGCTGGCATGAAAACAAATACGGGCTTGCCACGCTCCTGCGCAACCATCCGGCCTGGGATGAGGAGGCGATGGCGGTCATACTGCCGATCATCGAGAACAGGAATATCGACCGTAACACCGTCGAAGAGCGCAAAACGGCGCTGCTGGAGCTCGCCCGGCAAAGTCAACTGACGCAGACGGAGCAAGACGATTTCCGCGCGGCGCTCGCCGCCGCCACCGACGGATACGGCGAACTGCTCTCCGACGAAAGCGTTGAGGTCATCAAAGCAAGGGGCGGCGTCAGATGTGTAGCCGGACAGAAGGCCACGAGGGTCATCGGGCAGCTGTGCCGGAAGTACGGCCTCGACCGGCATGCCAGGTATAACGCGGTCTATCCGCCGCTCGCGGATTCCCTCAGTCCCTCGGAAGTCCATAAGAAGGCCCTGCTGTCGGTGCATCCCTGCGCGTTTTTAGAGATGTCCGACAAGGACAACAGCTGGACTTCCTGCCACAATATCAAGAACGGAGCACATCAGTCCGGCTGCCTCTCCTATATGAACGACAGCACGACCATGATGTTTTACACCGTTGACGAGAGCGTTACGGGCGATTACCGCAAGGCGCTGAAACGGAACCGGCAGGTGTTCTGTTATGCCGAGGGTATGCTCCTGCAGTCGCGGCTCTATCCTAATATCGCCGATGAGGAAGCGATAAAGCAATACAGATGCCTGGTGCAAGAGGTGATTGCGCTCTGCCTCGGCGTGCCGAACCGCTGGGTATTGAAGAAGAATCCCCGGGAAGAGAAAAACAAAGCGTATCTGACCGCGGACGGCAGCCGGCAGTATCCGGACTATACAAGTTACGGCGTCGTATCGGTGCTCAAGGGGTTGGACGTCCAGGGACAGATCATCATCGGCGGCCCGGCCTATTGCGTCTGCTGCGGTCAGCCGCTGCGGAACGGCAATTTGAAGTGCGGCTGCGAGAACAAGGTCGTATGCCAGGAGTGCGGGCGGACTGTGCCGGCGGGCGACGCCAGGTACCATGAAGGCGTCTGGGTTTGCCGTACCTGTCTGCATATCTGCGCCGGCTGCAACGCGGCCATACGCGACGGCGCCCTTTATCCGGCTTATGACGGGCGCGGGAACGTGGTATATATCTGCGGGGCTTGTTACGGAAACATCATAGCGCCATGCGCTAATTGCAGCGTTCAGGCCGTATGCCCGTCCGCCCTGTGCAACCGATACTGTTCGAGGACCGCCGTGGCGGCCTGATAAAAATACTGACGCCGGCAATACCCGGCGCGTAAAAGGAGGAAGTGAAATGGATTTTGAGATTATGGTAAAAATGACGCAGAAAGAGCTGAAAGCCGCCGTCGCGGAGGAGCTGTCTGAAATGGGCTATCCCGTCAAAACGGCGGACGGGTATGTATATGCAGCGGGAGAGGTTCCGGTATTGCTGGTGGCCCATCTCGACACCGTACACCGGGAGCGCGTCAGGGAAATCTTTTATTCAAAGGATGGGAACCGGCTGCTCTCCCCCGAGGGGATAGGCGGAGACGACCGCTGCGGGGTCTATATCATCTTGCAAGTGATACGGAACAGCCGCTGCCATGTCCTGTTCTGCGAGGATGAGGAGACCGGCGCGGCGGGGGCCCGGGAATTCGCGAAAAGCAAGATACGGCCTAAGGTGAACTATATCGTAGAGGTGGACAGGCGCGGCGCGAACGACGCGGTGTTCTACAACTGCGACAATC
>Ga0123353_10017953_pt1 | contig 10433 bp, 7 predicted proteins | sample TergutLab28metaG_3_FD_92763 | JGI IMG/M metagenome (GOLD analysis project Ga0123353, IMG submission 92763) | Labiotermes labralis P3 segment gut microbial communities from Petit-Saut dam, French Guiana - Lab288 P3 | ecosystem: Host-associated > Arthropoda: Insects > Digestive system > Gut ...
CATATTGCAGACCCGCACGGGGCGCGTCCGACTTTTTCAGCTTGGGCGCAAGTTACGCCGCAGGACAGGTTAATAATTTTTCATGAGTGGCCGGGCGTTAGCGAGCATGGTTACTACGAAGCGCTTAATGAACGCTCTTATACCATTCCGCAGGAGTGTGAGATTTGGGGCAGGATAGAAAAAGAATGGGGCTTGAGTAACAGTAAAATTAAACGCCTCGGAGACCCCAACAGATTCAGAGATAATAATCCCTACAGCAATGAAACGCTTCATGCTCAATACAAAAAGCACGGCTACGATTTTGATCTTTCGGTTAATGATAATTTAACTGTAGGACATGAAAAAGTTTCGGAGTATCTGTATTGTGATGAAATGCGTCTTGCCGCTAATCCCAATGACATTATGGCTTTACCGCGCATTTTTATTTGTCAACGATGCGTGAATGTTGCCCGTGCCGTTGAAAACTACGCTATGAAAAGAGACAGAAAAACCGGCGGGTCTGTCACTGAAAATGTTAATCAAAAATACAAAGACGGTGCGGATATAGTGAGATATTTAGTCATGTGGCATAGCGGAAATACGTTTTCTTCTATAGCGGCAGCGGGAGACGGGGACAGGTTGAGCGATTACGAAAAGTTCTGCAAGGGCAGAGACCCGGCCGCGTATGTGAGACCGCAGATTGGTCGTAGAAGACGGAGGTATGCGGCATGAAAAGCATTAGCGATATAGATGTAAGCAAGATTACGATCAAAGGGAAACCGCAAGATGATTCTGCCATGCAGCAGCTTGCGGCTCGTGAGATTCTTGCGTTTCAGAAATGTTCAAGTTTTTGGGATCCGCTTTTGGAGCGCGGCAGAAGATTTGAGAAGTTTTTTGAGGGAGATATTTTTACAGCCGACCAGCGGGCAAGATATAAACGTCACGATATCATTCCGATAGAGCCGCACGTTGCAAAGGCTCCTATCAGAGCGCTTATCGGTCAGGCCATGAAATCGCGCAAAAGCGGTCAGGTAGTGACTGAACGCGGGAGCGCTATGGAAAGCGCCGACAACTCCAAGGAGCTTGAGACAATCAATATCGTTCTCAAAGACATGGAGACTAAAACCTCTGAAGGGTTTAAGATAAAGGAAGCGCTGTCGAGCGCGTTTGTATCCTGCTATCCCAACGTATTGCTGTTTGACAAGGAGCGTCCATCTCGCAATAATAACGGAGCGCGGTATAAGATGACTGCGCTTCCGTGGTCATCGTGCGTGTTCGGGCCTCCTACAATCAGGGAGGCTGACGGCAGCGACATTAAAGAGTTGTTTTATTTCGACTATCGCACAAAAGCTGATCTGCTTGATAACTATCCTGAGATGGAAAATCAGATACTCTCTCATTTTAATATTGATGACGTGGACAGCAAGCTGTTCTCGTCTATCGATCAATGGGAAGATTCCGTAACGGCAGATGAAAAGGACGTTCTCACCGGCATTATGGAGAGCGCCCGCGATGCGCGCAAGAGCGGCGGCGGACTTGTACAGGTGATAATGCACCTCTTCCCTGTCAAACAGAAGCAAGATGTTTGGGTTAATATGTTTGATGACAGCGGGGAGAGTTTTGAGATTCGTCCCCCTGATTGGAATGATGAGCGCTGGGAAATGTGGGTGCGTGAGAATAGTCAAACGTACGCCGGGCCTTATGAGCGCGAAGTGATTACGTTATGGATGACGGTTTTTACAACGTCGGGGCTTATGCTCTTTAACGGGCCGCACTGGTATCAGGAAAACGGAATGCTGCCGTGCTCGTTTTGGGTAGGGGCTGTAAGCGCGAATAAGCCAACCGGCCCGATGGTTGACATGGCGGATGACTGTTTGGCTAATGCTGTGGCTGAAACAGAGTACCTTAGCGATATGCGCAACGGTTCCGGCCGTCTTATTATGGCGCGTGAGGGAGCGGTAACAAATATAAGCGAACTCGCGTCTGAGATGTGCAAGCCGGTAGGCGTTGCCATGATATCATCTGCTTTCCCGGGGCCTGTCAGTGATGCAGTGCAGGAGATGGTGCGCAAGCCTAATAGTGATTGGAGGCTATACGGAGAGCAAGTAAGGTCAAGAATAGTTGAAAATACCCGCATTAATGAAACGATGATGGGCGTTGCCGCTCCGCGTCAAAGCGCGATTGCGAAAGAGGCGGAAATTAGTCAGGCGCTTACTGTCAATGCCACATATATAGATAATATTAATCGTTCGTGGGACTATCATCAAAATCTCAAGCTAAAGCTAATCCCCTACTTTTATGATATGCAGGAAACAATAGAGGTTCGTGATGACAAGACCGGCGAAACTATGATGACGGAGGTCAACGCCCTAAATGAATTTGATGCAGAGGGCAACGCTATTTCTGTAATTAATGATCTTACCGCGCACCGCTATCGCTTCAAGATTAATCCGGTTGATGATAGCCCCACGGCTAAGATCAGGAATCAGGAAGAGGCGCTTATAACAATCAACGCCGCGGCAGGGCCTCTGCTTCAAGCTGATCCTACAGGAGAAATGTTTGCTGTGTTTTTGTCAAGTCTTGATAATCCATTCTTGCAAGAGACCGGCAAGAAGATGATGGAGAGGGCGCAGCAGTCTGCTCAGGCTCAGGGCGCGGCAGAGCAGCAAACGGCTATGATTGATCAGGTCGTTAAACTTACAAAAGCCAAAGCTGATCTTCTCAGAAGTCAAAAGCATGGGCTTATGACGAATTTCAGGGCGCAGGACTTGTCAGACTATCCCGGCCTTTATGAGCTGTGGATACAGTTGCAGCAGATGTTTGGGCAAAACGCAGATCAACAAATGGCAGAGGCGATGCAGATAGCTTCTCCTCAGCAACAACAAATACCGCCTGAAATGATGGCGTCATAAATGGAAAGGATTTTACATGTCAACAGAAGCTCTTGAAAACAAAGAAACAAATTTGGACAACTCTGCGGCGCCGGAACCCGCAGATTCAGTATCAACACCCGCGGCCTCCGGTACTGATAATGCCTCCGGCCCCGACCTGTCCGCTCTTGCCGCAGAGTACGGCGTGGATGGGGATACTGTAAAAGAGTTTATGGACAGTGATGATAATTTCGCCAAGCTCGTTAAAGAGGCGGCGAATAATTCAGATAAAAGCAGTGAAGATGATCACGCGGCAGATGATAAGCCTGCCGAAGATTCCGCTGCTGACAGCGAAACCAAGGAAAAGGACACAAAGGGCACCGAGGACAAAAATTCCGGTGCCGGAGTGAATGAGCCTGTCGAATTCGCTGATGATGTGATCAAAGGATTTAAAGGTGAAGACTTCGGAAAACTCTCTGAGGATTCGCAAACGGCGCTTGCATCTTTTTATGAAGAAGCGCAAGCCAAAGCTGCGAAGATTTCGGAATATGAGACGCGGTTAAACGGCCTCATGGGCGATCCGATAATCCGCGAACGCGCTACGGCTTTAGAGTCAGGCAGAGGCGCAGATTTGCAGGTTCGAAGTATGACGACACAGGACAGGACTAATATCATCAACATCCTTAAAAGCAAGGGGTTTGAGGATGGTGAGTCCAGTGAAATCATCTCCGCTCTTGGAGACGGCCTTAATCTTGTGGCTCAGGATATGGCTCAGGATATGACCAATCGCGCTATTGTTGCGAATGATGCGCAGCGGCAGCAAGCGGAAATAAACAAGCAGGGTAACGAGATTTTATTGAGCCTGTCTCAGTATAATGAAGTCCTTGCCGTTAAGGAAAAAAACGTCGGCAGCTTTTATAAGCAGGGTGCTGATGGTCAGTGGGGCTACAATGAGTCTCATCCCGAAATTGAGAAATTTAAAAACGGTCTTGGGAAGATTTGTAGTTGGGCTACAGGAAAAGGTATTGATTACAGGCAAGTTGTCAATATGGGAGCTAAAGCGCTTTACGCCGCCGCTGCCGCCGATCTTGATATGCCTCTTGTGATGAATGCCGCTGACCGCGACAAGAAGATTGTTGCGCAGGCAAAACAAAAAGCCCTTGCTCCGTTTCTAAAGAGCGCTAAGAGCGGTACTCTTAACACTCAAAGCGCAAGCGCGGAAGCGGTAAAAGCACGCGAAAAAGCTGCTCAGATAGTTCATGATGGTTTTGACGCAGAGAGGCTTGTAACTGACAACGGCTATTACAGTTCTCTTATGGAAAAATACTGGAATGATCCTGAGAAGTTAGGGCGTATTGAAGCGCTTGTAGAAAAAGGGAGACAGCTGTTGGTCTCCAAAAAGTAAACGAACTCGAACTACTGTGAAAGGTGGTAAAATATGGCTGGACAATCAAGTTGGGAAAACGCTGGAAGCGAGAAGAATGCCGCTGTAGTAAAGGAATCTATCGGACGCGGTATTTATTACGCTGCCGCGATGGCGACATTGTTTGGAACCCTTAACGGGGCGCGCACTTTAAAAACTCAAAAAATAGTGCACGGCGGCGGCGAGAAGATAATTGACGCCGGTAATGACTCTCCTGTTTTTAAGAAGTCAAACGATGAGAACAATACGGCGATCTTTACGCTGCGCGAACCCAACAGGGGTATGACTACTTATGGGGACGCAAATGTAAAGACCGGAGAGTTTGCGCGGTATAAGCACATGATCTGCAATGTGCGTACAGTGAAAACTCCGGCTTATCCTCTCGTTGGCTTTGAGTCGGCGGATAACTTTAAGCGCGTGGTAGCGGCGAATCAGCTTGCTACCGTTGAGAAAGAAAACATTTCCCGCTATGTGTCTGAGGAGATGGACTTTGACGCGCTCAGGGCAATATATATGGGCGCGTCTCGCGGCATCCTTACCTCTGAGGATGGCGGCATGGGTGTTACGCTCAAGGGCGCTGCAGCCGGTCAAGTACGCGCACCGCTCAACACTCTTGTTGGCGGGAACCCTGATTTAACTCCGTGGGCCTGGAACGCCACACAGCACAACACTAACCTTGCGACACGGCTTGGTTCGCTTAATGCCGGTACCGCAGCGCATCGTTTCAACTACGAAACTCACCTGCTTATTTCGTATATGGCCGACCAGCTCGGGCTCAAGCCGGTTAAGATAAAGGGCAGTGAGTACCGCGCCGTGGCTATCATTGACGAATGGAATGTCTATGAGCTTCGCAGGGACGCTAATCTGCGTAATATGCTGATGAACGCCACCCCAAGGTCTGATACCAATAAGGTCATCTATAGCAGAGATGAGCTTGCGCTTGACGGTATTCTGTACATCCCGGCGCAGCAGCTCAGATACTTCCGCCATGCTGTTGCTGCCGGCGTGATAAACTACGGCGCGGGTATGAATATCGACCCGCGGACTTTCGCTAACCCTAACACTATCACCACAACGATAGTCATTGGCGCGGGGGCGCTGCTTCGCGGTACCCGTTCAGAGGGCGCAAGATATACGGATGACGTCGGCCCGCACGAGGATGGCTTGGAGATATCCTACCGCTATCAGGACGGGTGGAGGCGTTCGGACTGGTACACGGAAGACGGTCGGGAAGAGTTGTTTAACGACTCTCTTCTTGTTGTATACAACGCGGGCCGCAGTCCGGTGGCCGCCTAACAGTATGTAAATTAAACCGGCGGGAATAGTTCTCGCCATTATCAATGAAAGGATTTAATTATGGCTTTATTACCTACCGCGCTTATGAGAAGAATCATTGCTCAGGTTGTGCGTCCGGCGAGATCGTCGGCTGTGGCTAATAGCTCTGCCTCTTTGCCAAGCCAAATCGGGACGATAGATTTCAAGTTAAATGAAACTCTGTCAAGCGGGATCACTATTAATATTGATCACCGCAGCGGGGTTTACGTGATGACAAGAGCGCCGCTTGCGGCAGTCACGCCGGATATGAATCAGCTGATTCCTAATCCGAAAGTAGGAGACATCGTTTTTTGTTACACTGTTGATGACGCAACGCCTACCGCGCCTACCGCGATGTCGATATGGGTGTACACCCGTATCACCAATGGCACTACCGGCGCAGTTTCCGGTGAGCTGGCTTGGCGCTTGGTTATTGGCTCGTAGAAGCATTTGGTTTTTAACAATGGCGGCGGGCGGTTTTCTGTCCCGCTTGCCTTTTAGCAGAAAGGACAAAAGGGACAAAAATGACTGAAATAACCGGAACTACAATAGCGGCTGTGCGCGAAAGCGCTAACAAGGTGATTGATGGAATGAAAGCAGAGCTTGATGAGAAGCGCAAAGAGCTTGATGAGATCAAGGTTGCGCTGGATACAAAAACCAAAGAGGATGATGATCATGTCGCAGAGATTGATCTTCTAAAGGAAGAGGTTGAAGCCCTCAAAAAACTCGTCACGGCTAACGAGGAAAAAGACAGGGCAGAGCTTGAAGAGAAGCGCAAAGAGCTTGATGGCCTGATTGAGGTTGTGGCAATTCCTGACAGTCCCGCAGTCAAGGTGCCTGATGTTGACTACGACGGCAAAGACGCTCGAAAAGAAAAAGATGAGGACGGATTCTATCATTTCTTTGTAGAGCGTGATCACGCGAAACAGCTTCTGTCAAGCAATTCAGGCTTAAAGTTCGTTCTGATTGGGCCTGATGCGACTATGAAGGTCAGGCGAATGTTTGGCGTGCGCTCTGAGGAGATTTTGGTCTACAAGCACGCGAAGATTAAAACCGCTTCGGGCACGATAGTTTGGCAGCCTGTCATAGAGGAAGAAAGTAAGGATTAAGGCAATGGCGGCTCTAAGCAGTTATGTTAAGCGTATGCCCATGATGTACCAGCACCGGTACAGGTCAAAGCAATGGGTTGATTGGGCTAATGATCTTCTTGAAAGATTGAGCGGGGAGGGCTGTCTGCCTCCTCAGCTTTTAACAAGAGGCGCTATCGTCCGTAATGGCGTATGGATAGATCGTCCGCCAATGAGCCGCGACATAAAAGTGATTCGCCATGCCAAGCAGCAAGAAACCGTATACCGGTTTGCGGAAGAAAATAACCGCCTGCGGCTTATTGATGCCGTATTTAATAAACCGCAGCAACAGGCTTATCCGGTTGTGGAAGCTGATCCGTCCGGTATAATCTTGGATGTCGCAGGGGCAAAGTTGGAGGATGGATATCTTGACGACTGGCTATTTGTTGCTACAGAGGGAGAAGCGGCGGGGCACACGTTTATTGTGTCTGAAAGTTTTGCTGAAAAAGACGATAGATTCACAGCATTGTTTTTACATTCGTCCCCTTCGGCAGCGGAGGCTCATGATCAATCTCAATCTACGGTTGATGAAGAGCCGTTTATATCGGCAGGGTATTTTATCGGCCCCAACGATTATTTGATTCTATTTTTCACCGCCAAGTTTCGCCCTGTACTTTCCATGAGCGATGATCTTGGGATAGACGGGTATGGAAATCTTGTAAATGCGTGGCTGCGGTGGAAAGTTGAGGAACGGGTTTTGGTTACATCATCGGAATGTGCGTACTGGCACGGGCGCGCGGAGACAGAGTTTTCTAATCTTCGCGCAGAGCTTTTAAATAGAATAAACAAACCGCGCGGCAGAGCGCTTGCCGGGTTTATTCAATAAACAGGAATAATGATATGTCTAAATTCACAATGCTCAAAGACAGTAATTATCTCAAAGGCATGAATTCTGTAGATGATCCAAAGACTCTGCAGGACGGCGAATGTGTTGAGATTGTGAATGCTATTCCTGATCAGCCGCTACGGCTTAGAAAAGGGTGTGAAGGAAAGATTCTTTTTGATACTGATACTCTCGGCTGGGTTACATCCAAACCTTTTTATGCGAGCTTTAGACACGGTGATTATGTTTTCTTTTGGATACAAGGCGGTCTGTATTCCGCATTAGTCTCAAAAGGCGCCGGTTACGGAGTCGCAGAAGAAGTTAGATACGAGTTGCCTGATGCGCCGCCATTTGTAACCCCGCTTAATGATCAGAACGGGTTTGATTTTGTAAGAATCGGAGATATTGTATATACAAGAATTGATCAATACAATCCGAACTTTGGCGGCAGCTCAAAAATGTTTGCCATTGACAGGTATGAGGCTGGCGCAGGGGGGCCGCGCGGGTTTAGAGGCAGGGTTATTCCCATTGACTCATTTGATAATAATCCGAAGTTTGCTGATAGTTCTCCAAGATATGACATAAATAGCGGAAGCAAAGTGTTTAAGGGTAATTTTGCCTTTGGCTATTCTTTGGCGTTAATTAGACGCACCGGCAATATACCGGCTAATGCCTATGCGCCCGGGGTGATAGAGTCGCCTGAAATCCCATCAGAGCGCCGTAGCGTTATGAGATCTGATTCGTTATCCGATAGTGATACTGCAAGTATTTATATAAGACTGACATCTGTTATGCCGCATATAAATGTTTTTGGATTTACGCACGTGAGGGTATATCGTACCCACAATTTGTACTTGAGGCCGACAGACGATGGAAGTGTTCCATTTGATACCGATGCAGAGAGGCAGCAGTTTATCGGCGGAGCTACAAGATACTGGCTGATGGACATCCCAATAAGTACCATTCATCTTTTTTCGGATGAAGTTGAGGATACTGTTTCTGAGGGAGCGCTTCTTGGCGAAACCAATCAGCTCACATCCTACAATTATACATTTCCGCCGATAGACGGTTATAGGATGCTTTACTTTAAAGATCGCCTCTTTCTTATGGGATGGCGCGGCAATGTGTTCTTTTCGGAAATACCCGGCGGCAGCGGCGGTAGTGATTTGGAGTTTTCGCAAGTGCAGAGTGATAAATACGCGTTATGGTTTAAGCCGCTGCACTATCGGATTGAGCTTGACCCCGAGGAGGCAACTTTGGCGACAGGGCTTGATCATTTTGGGGGTGATCTTTATTTATTCAAGCAAAATAAGGTTTATATGATTATAAGCGGTGACCCTGTTTCGGCTCCGCTTCGTATAGTAAGCGATAAAAACGGATGTCTTTTTTCCAATACTATAAGCAGGGCAATTCTTTTTGGGCAAGAGGTACTGTTTTATTTGGGCAGTGAGGGGCCATCTATAATATCGATTGGCGGAAATTTCCGCCCGCTCACAGAGTTTAAAATCAAAGAGCTGTGGCCGGAAACAGAGAGCCGCTTGTTTAGCGGAGCGCATGATCCATTTGAAAACCAAGGGGGCGTGCATCAATGTTCATCAGCATTTTGGAATAATACTTTATGGGTGTTCTTTCAGATGGGCATTAAGGGAATGATTGGAAAGAATTTCGAGGATACTAAAATATTTGGTTTTCGCTCCTTGGATGAGGTCAACGGGGCATTTGAAATAAAACTTGCCGAGCTTGGACATAAATATAACATTAATAGCCTTGCAATAACGAACGACAATCGCGCCATTGCAATTAGCAACATGACAGATTTTGTTCCTCATGGTTGGGCTCCGCCATCAGCTATTGTCAATTTTTTATCAAGCGATTTATCATATGACACTTTCGATGACGGTGTTGCCCCCAAGCAGCTCGCGCGTCCTGTTTTTAATCTATTATCCCGCGAGATTTATTCCGGCCCATTAGAGCGTAATGTATCAGAACTGTTCAGGCTCGTTGGATATTGCAATTTTATGGATGATTTGTTGCATGGCCGCCCATTTCTATTAGATATTGTCAATAATAGATACAAGGCGTCCTATGACTATTATGCGAGAAACACTGTATTTCAAAGCAACCAGCTTGGAAAGCCGATACCCGGTACAACAGCGCCGTATTGGTTTACGCGCAGCGATGTTGGAGAGTGGAAGCCAGGTACTTTATTGGGATACGTTGCGTACATATACCATGAGAATTATCCCGAAGATGGGATATGGGTAAGCGTGCTTGAAAATACTCAAACCGGTATACATGTAGATGCAATTCTTGGCATAGGTACTTATGCGCAAGTGCGACTTATTGCGCGCCCTATAATCAGGCGAAATGTTGAATTTGTTCCGCAAGCGGATTTTATAGGTGAGTTTTTTCAGTATCGTGTTACAAAGATTATTCCTCCTGATGGAAAATTTTATTGGTATGGGGCGGAGCTTGAAACGATTCTGCGCCCGCAGCTCAATTCTGAAAATCAGGTTGGCGGCTCCTATAACATTAATTCATGGGAGGAGCGGCACGATGAATTCTGTAGACCTTAAATTTAAGTCAATTGACGCGAATCTGAAAACAATCAATGAAACACTGTCAAACATAACGGGCTCTCCTCTTATTAAAGCGCACTACAAAGCGAGGCTTGATCTTAACGATGATTTGGACGTGTTGAGATTTAAAAATCAGATCAAAACATTAGAAGATCGCGTAACCAAAAATATAAACACCAGCGCTGTTTCGTCTGTTCACAATCACGATGCCTCTGCTATAACCAGCGGAGTACTTAGTATTGACCGTATTCCTGCTCTTAACATTAATGAAAAAACAGATGGCCTCTTGCCTTGGTCAAGATTGAGCGATGTGCCGGA
>Ga0123353_10017955_pt1 | contig 10433 bp, 6 predicted proteins | sample TergutLab28metaG_3_FD_92763 | JGI IMG/M metagenome (GOLD analysis project Ga0123353, IMG submission 92763) | Labiotermes labralis P3 segment gut microbial communities from Petit-Saut dam, French Guiana - Lab288 P3 | ecosystem: Host-associated > Arthropoda: Insects > Digestive system > Gut ...
CGGTGCAGGGAACCAACAGCCCGCCGCAGGGCGTGACTTGGTCCATCACACCCGCGGCCAATGGCGTGAGCATCACTCCCGGCGGCGTGGTGACCGTCACCGCTGGCTCCACCGCTTCCACGGCCACGGTCCGCGCGACTTCGACCCACACCGGTACAGTCTTTGGCGAGGCCACGATTACGCTGACAGCGGCGGCTCCCACCGTCACCGGCGTGACCGTCAGCCCCGCCAGCGCCAGCATGCAAAAAGGCGGCCCGACGCAGACCTTCACCGCCACGGTGCAGGGAACCAACAGCCCGCCGCAGGGCGTGACTTGGTCCATCACACCCGCGGCCAATGGCGTGAGCATCACTCCCGGCGGCGTGGTGACCGTCACCGCCGGTTCCACCGCCTCCACGGCCACGGTTCGCGCGACTTCGACCCACACCGGTACAGTCTTTGGCGAGGCCACGATTACGCTGGTCGATATCTCCACCGAATTGCCGTTGAGAGAAGACCCGCTGCCGCCTTTCCCGACCGACGTTGAGGAAGCAGACGGCCTTGCCTTAGGCGCCGTTGTTCAGTTCCAGGTAGTCGATGGTGTGATTCATTTCCAGCATGCTCCGGCGAACCCGCAGCGTGGCCATGGGTATCTACCACTGAATTATTTCCTGGACGATGCAATTATTGCAGATCCGACTCCCATCACGATTGATTCTTTCAGCGCTGACGTAATTGATGCGGCAAATGTTAGGATTGGAACAGGCGTCCGCATGACACGCATGGTAAGAGTGGTTGATTATACAGACAGAGCCTGTATTGTGATTGATTTCCTGCCCACCGAGGCACAGCTGAAGGCAATGCCCTTTGTTGATGGTTTGTACCAGACGGAAATCCAGTTCCGGCTCAAGCAAGGCGATAGAACCAGCGAGCTTATCACTGTTACAGTGCAATATTCCGGTCAGTTTGTACAAGTTGGCGGCTAAATAGACGAAAGGAGAAACTCATGCATAATGTTAAAAACATGATGAACCAAAGAAAAAACCGCGTGGTCGCGATCATCTTGGCGGCAGCTTTGGTGCTTGGCAGCGCGGCGGTCGGTCTGGCCACTACGCTGGCAACCGACGCATCCGTGGAAATCGAATTCAGGCAGCCCAACAGCGCCCTGGCCTTGCCCATTGTCGCAAACCAGGAAACGAGAATCACCACAGGCGGCACCTATACCGCAGAGACAAGTAACCCATTTATCTCAGAGGTCAGAGTGGATTCAGCGACAGGCCAGGCTTTTCTAAAAATCCTGGCGGCGGCTCGGCCCGGCGTGTTGTCCGTGGCGCTAGCCGACAGGTTGACGGAGCTTGCATCTATAAACGTGCAGCTGTTTGACCCCAATGGCCTGAAAAAAGTCACCCTTCCCAACGGCGGAAAGCTGCCTATTCCAAACATATCAAACACAACAACCAATATCAATAACTACGTTGTAACCGACCCGGCAAGCTTTAACAAAAACGATATCTTATGGGATTGGTCCTCAGCTTCCAGCGTGATCACCAGTATTTCCACAGCCGGCGTGATCACCCCCAGTGGCAACGGCACAGCCATGGTTTTGGGCACTGTTGTTGACCAGTGGGGCGTGAGCCGCACCTTCCCCGTACTGGTCGCGGTCGGCCCGCAAGTGCAAGTGATCAGCGTTGGCAGCCTGCATTATGTCGAAACCGACCAGACGATGCCAGCGCCCGGCAACCAAAGAATCCACGTGCGTGTTGACAACGACGGCAGGATTATCGCGCCGGCGACATATTGGGTCAACATCCAGGCCAATCCGCCCACGCGGGTGTACCCTAACGGCACCGGCGGCTGGACAACCACCGAACCTGACTGCCCCTGCGGCAACTGCTCCTGTTATGTCGAATGCGATGGCTCTTGCGGCCTTGGCGGCTGCGACGGCAACTGCGACTGCAACTGCCCTTGCTGCACCGGCACCTGCGGCGAAGACCCCTGCACATGCGGCGATTGCAAGCCCTCCATCGGCACCGGCACCGGCAACCATGCCCTGCCGCCCGGCCAGGTTGGCGTGGCTTACACCGCAACTATCCCCAGAACAGGCACCGCACCCATCACTTGGACACTCGAACCCGGCAGCACATTGCCCCCCGGATTAACAACTCTCAATGCCACAACCGGCGTTATCTCCGGCACGCCCACAACCGCAGGCACCCACACTTTCACCGTGCGGGCTACCAACGCCAATGGCAGCGCGACTAGGCAAATAACCCTTCAAATTGTAGACGCAACTGTTGATGTCGTCATCACGGACTTTAGAGCCAACAGCGGTACCCTCCAAGCAGGCAGAGCAGGCGCTCCAGGCCCCAACACGGCTTTATCTGCTCAAGTGCTCGTAATGTGCATGACCTCTGGCGATGAAACCTGGGAGCCCTACAACGCCTTGACGCATGGCGGCACCCTCGCATGGGCACTTGACCCGGTGAGCGGCCAGCCCGCGACCTTAGCAGGCAACTTCGTGCGCGCTATAGCTGCCGCGACGCCCGGAACGAGGATCATGGTGCGCGGTACGTTCACGCCGGCAACAGGCTCACCCTTGACGGCCATAGGAAATTGGTATGTTATCAATGATGACGGCACCATTGGCGGCGGCGCTGAAAACGAGCCCATTGGCGTAAAAGGTCGCACGCTTTCAGCAGCCTTCGTGCAGGATACAAGCGATTGGCATGAAATCGCAATTATGTTTATTGATGGCCAAAGTTTCAGCCTAATCATTCGTGATAGACTTCTTTCTCAAACTAGCAACTGGCATGACAGACAGAACATTATGAATACTTGGTGGACTAACCCATCGAACATTTCCATGTTGAGCATCTTGCGCCTATATACCTATCTGCCCTCTAGCCTGCCCGACGGCCCAATTGGCACGACCAATGGCGGAGAAGCGAATAACTTCCACAACGGCAGAGATGGCCATGGCTTCTTTGCCACCGGCTGGAGCTCACCCGACCCAAATCGTCAAGTTGTTTCAGTCAACGGCACTCTTTTTCCGCTCAGTTATGCCGAAGCCGCAAGATTCTGCTCCATGCAGCATCGCAACAACGGAACGGGATCTAATATCAACAGCAATGAAATTGCCAGGCATAACTGGGGCAGATTGTTTGACAGAACAACTTCACCTTGGTTGCTGCGTTCACCTAGCAACGTACATGGTGGGTCAGCGATTGGTTCAGGGCTCGATGGTTCGGGCATCATCCTCGACAACATCATCGGTCCTGCTGCTCCCACCACACATCGCGCCCGACCTGCCCTATGGGTTGACAGCAGAATTTTTGATTACTGATCCGGCATACCTTGGACGGTGTATTGCAGCGGCACCTACGCGTGTTAGCGGCCCAACAATTAGCTTTCATCATTCATTTCCCTTACGAAGTCCCCCGGTTCGGAGGTAGTGCACCGGGCCGGGGGCACCCGGGGCAGCAAAAAGCCCCCGACCCGGGAATACAGGACGGGGGCAGGGGTTAGGCTGCGGGGCGGTTGGCGGGTTGCGAAGGCGCAGAAACAACCGGAACCGGTTTGCCAATGGCTTTCATGAACCAGTCGACCGAGCCTTCCATTTCTCTTTTGATTTCTTCATCGTTCATGGAAAGATGGCGAAGCGAATTTTCATCTCGGATCCTGCGGATTTCCCGCATGGCGTTACTTTCGTTCATTCCGATTCCTCCTTTAGCATCATGGTGGGTGAACAAATGGCGATCTCGCGGTAACGGTTGATTGCGTTTACGATGCGGACACGGTCGATAACCCTGTAATTGACCATGTGCTTGAAATTCCAGGATATTATGACATCGCAGTGGTACACAACGGCATAAGCGATGTGCAGGCAATCGTCTTTGCTTTTTGGGGTAAGCACGCCTTGCTGCAGATATTCATTCCCCAAGGCTTTTGCTTCGTCCGATTCGGCAAGCAGCTGAATATCCAGCGACTTTATTTGCTCCAGCATAAAATTCCGCTTGGGTTCGCTGGTTTTTTCGATTTCGCTAACTACGACAGGCGAAATATAAACATCGTATTTGCCTGCCTGCAAGTCTTGCCAAAACAGCTTTGTGTCCGCCATTTTGTCAGGCACGTCCGGCGCATCCAAATGGCTGATAGCCGATGACTCCAAGTAAATCCGCAATTTCCGCATGGCGCAACCCCCTTTACCCCTAGTATACACCCTTTCGTCCCAAAAAGCAACCCCCACAGGAGGAGAGTCCGATTTTATATTGAAGGAGATATAATCATATGAAAAACAAACGCATACTTTACCTGGCATTATCCGGCGTGATCGCGTTGTCGCTGATTGTCGGCGGCGTGTTCGCGTGGTTCGACGGTTCGCAGCACCGCAGCAACATCATGACCGGCGGCAACCTGCTCGAACGCAACGACGTGGTGCTTGTGGAAGACTTCGAAGAGCCCGACGACTGGACCGAAGGCAGCGAGCTGACCAAGAACGTCTGGGTGCGCAACACGGGCGACGGCCAGATTTTCGTGCGCCTGCAGCTCAAGGAGTACATGGACATTTCGAAAATCACCTACACCCGCACCACGGAATACCTGCTGCTCGACAGCGACGGGCGTTTCGTGTCCGCCAACACGCAGGCGGCCCTGGTCGCCTGGTTAAACGCCAACATGCCCACACTGGTCTATGATGTCAGCCAGATCCAGTCCTTCACGCCCTACGGCGAAACAGCGCCGCGCTACTTCCTTGTGACCAACGAGCACACGAACCTCCACGGCAAGTACGGCAAGCAGATGCTCACTGGCTTCAACCAGACCGCGCCGCGCTCCCTCGTGGAGGGCGTCGTGCGCGGCAGCTACAACCCCGTGCCCGGCCACAACAACCTCGAATGCCTCTACACCCCGCACCTGTGGTTCGCCCCGGACATCGAGGACTGCGAACAGGGCGAATGCGCGGACGGTTTCGGCTTCCACGACTATGTTGAGTGGACCCTCGGCGACAGCACCGTCACCGGCGATGCCGTGATCCTGAAATCCGACTGGATCGCCGCGGGCGCGGAACCCGTGGCGAAGTGGATCCTCGACGACGACTGCCCCGAAGGCTGGGCTTACTGGGGCGAGGCCCTGCGGCCCGGCGGCAGGACTTCCATGCTGTTGGAATCCGTCACGCTCATCAAGCAGCCCGAAGGCCCGTTTTACTACGCCATCCACGTGGACATGCAGGCCGCCAGTATCTACCAGCTGAGCGCCTTCACCGGCATGCCGCAGGAAATCGCGGACGCCCTGCGCGGCAACACCGGCTTCGCCATCAGCCCGAACGCGCAAACGGCGGCCCAGGGCGGCTCCGTGACCTTCCGTCCAACCTGGAATGGTACGGCAATCCCAGCCAATACAGTGACCTGGTCCGTGGTCTGGGATCCCACGAACACGAATACCGGCCACCTGGGCTCGCTTACCACATTCAACACCCCCGGCGTTTTAACCATCGGCCCTGGACAGCCCCACGGCAGGCTGATCGTTACGGCGACGCACACGCCAGCCGGCAGTACAGCAAGAACGCAGCAATTCGTTATCACAATCAGGTAAAACTTTGTTCAAGCGGGGGCGGGTGGGTTAGAAATGATCCATAGGGATCATTTCTCCCAGGACGCCTTAGCGTTCATCTGCCCCCGCAACCCGGAATGTTTACGCCTGCGCCAAAATTCCTTGGTGCGCACGTAAATATTTCGAAATTCACGGCAAAGGAGATAAAAATGAAGCGATTATCTGCCGCATGGAAACGTATTATCGCGTTAATCCTGGCTGGCCTGTTCGTGCTTATGGCCACTATGTCCGGCACCATGGCCTGGGCCGATTTCACGCAGCACCGGACAAACATCATGGAAGGCGATGGCCCGCACCGGCCCTCCAACGCGCTGCTGCAAAAATTCGAAGCAGATTCCGAAACGCCGATTCCCAACACGGAATTCGGCCTGTTCAGGGTGAACGCGGACGGCACGGCGACGCTGGTGCGCACGTTCGTCACGGGCGCGGACGGCAAGATCTTGGCCTCCGAGCTGGAACCGGGCGAATATTATTGGCAGGAAACCCGCCCCGCGCCGGGGTTTTTATCCGAAATCGAGGACGGCCAACCGAAGAAATATCACTTTACGCTGCCCACGGAGGACGGCGAGCCGCCGCTGATTGTCGTTTACAACAGCCGGCAGCTGGGCAGCCTGACCGTGACGAAAACCGTCGCGGGCGAGGGCGGCGACTTAAACCGCGAATTTGAATTTACAGTCATAATCGGCGGCCAAACGGAGACTTTTACGTTGCGGCATGGCCAAAGCAGGACCTTCGACGACATCCCCGTGGGCACTTTTTACGAAGTCGTCGAGACCCCCGTGGCGGGCTATGTCACCACGAGCGTCAACCACGCGGGCAACGTGCCGGCGGGCGGCATCACGGCCTCGTTCACGAACACATTTACGGTCACGCAGCCTCAAACCGGCAGTCTGACCGTGACAAAAACCGTCACCGGAGAGAGCGCAAACCCACAGCAGGAGTTCGAATTTACAGCTGTGATCGGCGGCGTGGAGCACACTTTCACGCTGCGGCACGGCCAATCCAGAACCTTCAACGACATCCCAATCGGCACAAATTACACCGTCACCGAGATTGAAATCGCGGGATGGATCGCCATTCCCCGGCAGTACAGCGGGACGATTTTGATACCCGGCGTGACGATCACCCTGCCCTTTGTCAATCATTACGAGGGCGACGACCCGCCTGATGAGCCTGGCAATCTCGAAATCACAAAAACAGTCATCGGCACAAATTCAGAGCAGGAATTCAGTTTCACAATCACGTTTTCGGGCGAGGGCGCGCCCAATTCCCCGCAGACATTTACACTCAGGCATGGCGAAATCAAGCGCTTCGAGGATATCCCCGCAGGCGTGACGTTCATCGTCACTGAGACTGACAGCGGCGATTATCTGCCGGATTTCACAAGCGCTTCCGGCGTGATTGCGGCGGGCCAGACCAGTAGCGTTCACTTTATTAATCGAAAACCGGGCACGGGCGATGACTTATACATCACCGTGACGAAAATCGTGCAAGGCAACCCGCCGCTGGACCAAAGCGAAAAACTGTTTTATTTCACGCTGAAAATTAACGACACTGAGCACGAATTCGAGCTCCGGGCCGGCGAAACTTCCGAGCAATTCCCGGTGCAGACCGGCGATGTATTTCACCTGGTCGAGGACGACTACACCGCTGACGGCTACATGCAAAGCGGTGTGGTCAATGGCAGCGGCACGGTAGGCAATGTGAGTATCCAAGTCATTCAGGATAACACTTACGTCGGCCCGGAGCTGATCGATATCGAAGGCGAGAAAACCTGGCAGGCCCCGGCCAATGCGCAGCTGCCCGCCAGCGTGACGATCCGGCTCATGAACGGCAATGTGATTGTGCGAAGCGCGACTATTTCAGCTACAAACAATTGGCAATATTCCTTCACGAACCTGCCCAAATACGATGCAATGGGCAACGTGATCAACTACACCGTGGAGGAAGTGCGCATTCCCGGCTGGCGGCCTGTTCGCACGGGATATGACATCAAGAATCACCCGCAGGCACCCATCACAGACGATGCAATCGAAGTCGAAAAGGCCATCGTCGGCACGCCGCCCGAGGACATTGAGTTCAAGTTTGTGCTTACGCCGGTCAACAATGCGCCCATGCCTGCGAATTCAGAAGTGACTATTACAGGCGCGGGCGAGGCGAGTTTTGGGCAAATTACCTACACCATGCCCGGCATTTTTACCTACACCATCACGGAAATTGCGGGGAATCTTCCGAACTGGAGCTATGATGCCAGCGTCTATACTTTGACTGTAACTGTCACAGAAAACGCGAATGGGCAATTGACAATCAGCAGGGCCTTGACGAAAGCCGGCCAGCCTGCCGAAAAAGCGCTGTTCACGAATACTTATAACGACAGCGGCGAGACGATTTCCGTCAAAGTGACGAAGGTCTGGCAGGGCGAGGGTCCGCATCCGCAGAGCGTCCAAGTGCAGCTATATCGTGACGGCACGGCCTTCGGCAGCCCCTCGTCGCTGTCCGCCGCGAACAACTGGACGCGCACCTGGACCGGCCTCGACAAGGGCCACACCTGGACGGTCGACGAGCCGAACGTGCCCGCGGGCTATACCAAGACTGTCAGCGGCGATGCGGTGAATGGGTTTACCATCACGAACACCAGGCAGACGCTCCCGCCCGGCACGATTCGCGTCATAAAAGCATGGGCTGGTGAAGGCCCGCACCCGCAAAATGTACAAGTGCAGCTCTACCGCGACGGCACGGCCCACGGCGATCCTGTGATGCTCAACGCCGCGAATAATTGGACGCACACATGGACGGATTTGCCCGCTGGAACCTGGACGGTCGACGAGCCCAACGTGCCCGAGGGTTACACAAAATCGATCAGCGGCAGCGCGGTCAACGGCTTTACTATTGCGAATACGAGGCAAACAACGCTCCCGCCCAGCTCCATCCGCGTGACGAAAGCCTGGGCAGGCCAGGGCCCGCATCCGCAAGATGTACAGGTGCAATTGTATCGCGACGGCACGGCCCATGGCGCTCCTGTGATGCTTGATGCTGCGAACAATTGGACGCATACTTGGATAGATTTACCCACTGGAACTTGGACGGTCGATGAGCCCAATGTGCCCGCGGGTTACACAAAATCCATCAGCGGCAGCGCTTCGAGCGGCTTTACAATCACGAACACCCGAACGGGCGAACCGGGCGAAACGACTTCCGTCAAAGTGACGAAGGTTTGGGCCGGAGAGGACCCGAACTGGCCCGCCAGCGTCGCGATGCAGCTGTTCAAAGATGGCGTTGCCACCGGCGTACCAGTGACCCTGAACGCGACAAACAACTGGACATACACATGGCAAAATCTCGAGCGCGGCCCGGCCTGGACCGCCGACGAGGTGCATGTCCCGCCCGGCTATATCAAGGCCGTCACAGGCGACGCGGCCAATGGCTTTGTTGTCACAAACACGAAAACAGGAACGCCGCAGGAGGGCGATGAAATCACCCTCAGCGGCAGGAAAACCTGGAACCATGGCGCGAACCCGGAGGCCCAGCGGCCCGATGCCATTACATTACTGATCAAAGCTGACGGCGTTATTGTTCAGCAAAGACGCATTTCAGCGGCGGAGAATTGGGCCTGGTCCTTCACGTTGCCGAAGTATGACGGCGAACGGGAAATTAAATACACCGTGGACGAGGCGGCCATTGAGAATTACGTCAAGACTGTGGATGGCTTTAACCTCATCAACACGTACTGCCCGGACGGCGGCACGCCCGGCAAACCCGGTCCCGGCACCCCGCCCAAGACCGACGATGAGAGCAACCTGGCGCTCTGGCTGACCCTCATGGGCCTGAGTTTGGGCGGCCTGGCAGCTGTGATTATCATCTCAATAAAGTGGAGAAAACGCCGTGAAGAAGAACTTCTCATGTTTTCGAGCCTTATGTAGCGCTGCGGTTTTGCTCTGCCTGACTGTCGCCATTTACAGCGGCAATGAGCTTTGGAAGATTCGCAGCGACTACCGGGCCGAGGCCGAAATGCACAGCGCCGTCATGGTCTACAAGCCAGAGCCGGAGCAAATTATCAACCAAAGCGTGATTGATTTGCAGGCGAAATACCCCGATGTCGTTGGCTGGCTAACCGTGCCCGGCACGAAGATCGACTACCCATTTGTGCAATATGACGACAATGATTTCTATCTGCGCCGCGATTTAAACGGCAATCACGCTACAGCAGGAACGCTGTTCATGGATTTTCGCAATGCGCTAGATTTCAGCTCAGGCAACACAATTATCTACGGGCATCACATGAAAAACGGCAGCATGTTCGGCACGCTGAAAAGCTTTGCTGATAGCGACTTTTTCGAGGCGAACAGGCATGGCACCATCTTTTTGCCGCATGAAACGTTGACCCTTGAGTTCTTCGATTACAGGGTTGTTGAATCGACCGACCCGGAGATTTACAGCGTTGAGCGCGATGAGTTTGACGGCAGGATCGTCACGCTGTCGACCTGCGCCTACGATTTTGATGGCGCAAGAATCGTGTTGCTGGCAAAAATAATTTGATTTCTTCGGACACTTTCCTTTTTTCTTTTCCTGCTCCCCGGTTTTTTCCGGGATCGGGGAGCCCCCTTCGGGGGAAATTTGTTGACGGGTAGCGGGAAGGACAAGCACACGGTTAAAGGTCTATTGCAAGTGAAGGATTGTCGAATGCAAAAATGAATAAATAGCGCATTATCGTGACAATCTTGCGCAACCAAGACCGAAGTATCGCTGTGCGGTACGGCGGTCTTTTTATGTGCTCAAAACCCCCAGCTATGCTGGGGGTCAACGCTTTGAGCGCCATTGAAAAAAAGCTCCTTTTGATGATATACTGA
>Ga0123353_10017957_pt1 | contig 10433 bp, 7 predicted proteins | sample TergutLab28metaG_3_FD_92763 | JGI IMG/M metagenome (GOLD analysis project Ga0123353, IMG submission 92763) | Labiotermes labralis P3 segment gut microbial communities from Petit-Saut dam, French Guiana - Lab288 P3 | ecosystem: Host-associated > Arthropoda: Insects > Digestive system > Gut ...
AATCAATTCTTTCTGTCATATTTCTTAAAAATATGACGGGATTAATATCCCCTTCAAATTTTGAAGGGGTGTCTCGCTTTGCGAGACGGGGTAGTTTATATAAAACATTAATTATTCTACGAAATACTACAGATTCTATGCAAATCCCTATTAGACAAAACGCCTATAAAACAACTGCTTAATAAATCTGATTACCAAAATGTCAAAGAACGTGATTGTATGTTATTGTTATTCAATTAGATTAAACGCAACACGAGTGATTAAGAATTAAGAATTAAGAATTAAGAATTAAAAGTTTAAATAGTATAAATCAATAAAAATATTTAAGTTATGAGTAAAATTAGTAAAATTAGTTCAGCACCTTCGCGCTTTCGCGCCTTAGTGCTTTCGTGCCTCATGCTGAGCATCAGCATCACCACCTCTGCCCAATTCGATGGCGACGGCACCTCCGGCAATCCTTACAAAATTAAATACGCCACCGACCTCGCATTGTTGGCGACTTACATCAATGCAGGCACCGCCCCATATTCCGATGCGGGGAAGCACTACCTGCTTGAAAACGACCTCGACCTCTCCGCCTACGGCTCCGGATGGAACGGCGGAGAGGGTTGGATACCCATTGGAGAATACTATAGCAATGAGTTTAAAGGTTTTTTCGATGGTAACAATAAAAAAATTACAGGACTCTATATCCGAGGATATAGAGAAGTGGGATTATTTGGTTCTATTGGATATAATGCTGCTGTAAAAAATCTTGGACTTGAGGGCGTAGATATTGATGTTGAACTGACACTTCTTGTGGGTGGAGTTGCTGTTAGCAGTGGAGGAAACATATCTAATTGTTGGATTACAGGTAAGATTAGTGCCGGTGCTTCGAGTATGGTTGGCGGAATCATTGGAACGGCTGATCACGGCAATATTGAAAATTGTTATTCATCATGTCAGATAACCGTCTCAGGTGACGGTTACTATAGTTATGTTAGTGCAGGTGGAATAGTGGGAGGCTGTGGTGACAGTTTCCTGCTTAGCAATTGCTATTCAACAGGTTCAATAAGCGCATCATCTTCAACCACTTCAGTAGCAGGTGGAATAGTAGGCACCATCCAAGAAGGTATCATTTCAAATTGTTATTCAACAGCTTCAGTAAGTTCTTCGGCGCCCACTGCATACATAGGCGGAGTGTTGGGGCGCTTTACGAGTGATATGGGTATATTTAATTGTGCAGCATTAAATCCAAAACTGACTTGTACGGGTAGTACCAAACATTTTGGACGAATCCTTCCATCTAATAACGACCTCGTTAACAACATCGCATTTGATAAAATGTTGAACCCCGATGATAATACCACGTGGGAAAACAAAGGTTTAACCAACACAGACGGCGAAGACATCAGTAAAGAAGCCATTAACACCGATGGCACCCTCGGCAACCGCTTCACCGCAGCAGGCGGATGGACTACCCAAAACGGTAAACTGCCCGGACTCTTCGGCAACACCGTAGAGATGCCCGAACATCTGCGCTTGGAAGGCATAGCCGAGATTACCACCGAAAGCCTCCCCAACGGAATAGTGAACAATCCCTACATCGCCACCCTTACCGCCACCGGTGCCACACCTATCGTATGGGCAATCGAAAACGGAACCCTCCCCGCCGGTCTCTCTATCAACATCAACGGCGTTATATCAGGAACGCCCACCACCGCCGGAACAGCCGAGTTTACCGTGAAAGCCACCAACAGCGTAGGCAGCGACTACAAAAAACTAACCATCACCATCGAAATAACACCACCCGTTATCACCACCACCACACTGCCCGATGGCGCCATCGGAGTGGAATATACCGTTGCCCTTACCGCCACCGGCGCCGCACCTATCGTATGGGCAATCGAAAGCGGCAACCTCCCCAACGGACTCTCTATCAACAGCGCCGGCGTCATCTCAGGAACACCCACCACCGCCGGAACATTTGAATTTACCATAATGGCAAAAAACAGCGCAGGCGAAGATCGTAAAATGCTGACAATTAAGATTGACGACGGCGTGGGGGTTGACGATTTACGATTTACGATTTACGATGTGCAGGTGTATCCGAATCCCACGAGAGGGGAATTAATAATTAACAATGAACAATTAATAATTAACAATATTGAAGTATTTGATATTTACGGAAGAAAATGTCACTCGTTACCCGTCACTTGTCACTCGTCTCTTGTCACAATCAACATTTCCCATTTGCCCAACGGCATCTATTTCCTGCGTATTGATGGGCAAACAGTAAAAGTTATTAAGAATTAGAGAAAATAAAAAAAACTTTACTATTTTATGATGTTTTATAAAACATATTTTCTATTTTTGCAGCATATTCAAAAAATAATACTTTAATTTTTAAAATGATAATTTATGATTGACCGTTACACCTTTTCCGCAGAATCTAGAAATGCCCTTAAGATCGCCGAATCTTATTCCAAAGATTCCATGAACGAACTTATTGAGCCCGCACATTTGCTAAAAGCGCTCTTACATAAAGATATCGGGCTAATCCAATTTTTAGAAAAAGATCTTAACAAAGATTACTATTACATTTTAGATTGGACCAATGCGCGCATTATGACATGCCCCAAATCTTCTACACCTTTTTTTGATATTTCATTCTCCAATGCGACATTAGCTGTTATTGAAGAAGCCGAAAATTTACAGAAAAATTCAGGCGCTGACTTGCTGAATCCGATTTTCTTATTGGGGGCATTAGTAACTCCCGGAGTAGGCTTTAGTTTCGACCAATTGAAAACGTTGCCCCTATCCCCCGATGAGTTATTCCCTAATATTAACAAACAAAAATCATCTAAAGAAAAAGGAAAATCTTCTGCAACAACAACAGCAACCGCCCAATCTGGAAAGAGTTTGGCAAGTTATACGCTCGACAAAACGTTGGAAGCGAAAAACGGATATTTGCCCATCATCATCGGCTTAGAAAAAGAGATGCAAGCCATTTATGAAATATTAGGCAAAAAAACAAAGTCAAATGTCTTGATAGTTGGAGAATCCGGTATAGGTAAAACCGCACTGATTGACGCTTTTGTTCAACGGATTATAAGAGGAGAAGTCCCCGATTTCCTTAAAGAAAATGTTGTTTTGGAATTAGACTTGTCGGCGATCTCTTCCGAAGCCAACTACAAAGGCGAAATTGAAGACCGCGCTAAAAGAATATTAAATGAAATTAACGAAATGGATAATGCCGTTTTAATAATTGAAGGAATAGACAAAATTTTTGACAAACAAAGTATGTTGTATGGAATCACAACTCTGTTGAAAAAAGAGCTGAATAGAAGTTCCATCCGCTTGATTGCCACCACTTCGGTTGAAGGTTTTACCAAAAACATTGAAACAGATAAGGAGTTTGTGCGTAAATTTGAAAAACTATCTATCGAAGAACCCGGTTTCGATATGACTTCCAGAATTATCAAAGGCGCTAAGGTTCGTTATGAAGAACACCACAGCCTGCAAGTTTCTGATAAAGTGGTGGAAGAAGCCATCCGGTTGGCAAAACGCTACATGGGCGAACGTAGTCTCCCCGATTCTGCATTCGACTTGATTGACAAAACATTGTCTCATATTCATACCATGAACGATATCTCTGAAAAAGAGATTGATTTGTTAAATGAAAAATTAACCGAAATCGTTAACGCCGTTGAAAAAAATGGAAAAGAAAAAACCACATTCGACTTGCAGTGGCTAAATCATGAAATTTTCAACCGTTTGAGTTTTCTGCTTACTTCTCAATTGGACGACAGTATCATCTTCGCCGAATTGAAAAACAATGATGCGAAGATCAAACACTTAGAATCTATCTTAAAAGAACTGAAAACATTAGCACAGAATATACGCACTGAAATAGACCTCGCCGACCTCTCTTTAATAATAGCCCAACAAACCGGCATTCCTATCGGGAAAGTGCAAACCAAAGAACGAGACAAACTTGTAAATGCAGAAAATATTCTAAAAGAACGGGTTGTGGGACAAGACCACGCCATTAAGACCGTTTTAGACGCCATCTACGAATCTCGTTCGGGGTTAAGTAAAAAGGGGCAGCCCATTGCTTCCGTGTTTTTCCTCGGACCAACCGGAACCGGTAAAACAGAGCTAACCAAAGCATTGGCAGAGTTTTTGTTTCAAGACGAATCTGCAATTATTCGTTTCGATATGTCCGAATTTATGGAGTCTCATTCGGTAGCTACTATGACCGGCGCCCCCGCCGGATATGTCGGCTATGAAGAGGGTGGGTTACTTGTAAATAAAATCCGCCAAAAACCATATTCCATTGTTCTGTTCGATGAAATTGAGAAAGCACATACCGACGTGTTTAATATATTTCTGCAAATTATGGATGAAGGAAGAATTCACGACAAACTGAACCGTACCGGAGATTTCTCTAACTCTTTGGTTGTCTTTACTTCAAATGTGGGGAGCGACTATATTTTCAAATCCTTTGCAGAGGGGAAAATTCCTTCTTCAAACGACTTAAAACAAATTATGATAGAGCGAAAATTCAAACCCGAATTTTTAGGTCGTTTAACTGAAATCATTCCGTTCTCACCGATTACAGAAGAGATTGTACTGATGATTTTCAACATTCATCTAAAAAATCTCATGAAAACTTTGGGAGATTTGAATATTAAACTGACCCTCAATGATGAAACTAAAAAAGCGTTGGCGTTGTCGGAATTTTCTCCGCAGTTGGGCGCTCGCCCTATTTTGGGAATTATTCGTAACGAAATTCGCCGCCCGCTTTCGAAAATGATTATTGCCGGAGATGTAAAAACAGGTGGAAAAGTAGAATTAAAGTGGAAAGATGGAAAATGTGAGTGGATTACCGGTAACAATTGAGAATTGAACTTTATATTAAACATTAAACCTTAAACATTAAACCTTAAACATTAAACAACATGAGTAAAGAAAATTTTTTATCAAGATTAGAAGATGAAGATTCTTCGGCTGGTATCGAGGGTTTGTCTCAGAACAAAACTATGTATGTTGACCAGTTTACATCTGAAGTTACTTTTGAAAATCGAGGATTGGCGATGGAAGAAGTGGAAGAAAACGGCCAAAAAAGAGGCGTATATCCTCGAACTCTTAAAGAAACATTTGCCCACTTTAAGCCCAAAGTTGAAGTTGACTTTGCCGGCGATGGAGGAGACTGTAAAGTTGAAGTCTTAAATTTCAAAGAAATGAAAGATTTTGAAATCAACAACGGTAAAGGCAATCTTGTTTCTAACAGTCCTTTTTTGAGCGAATTGAGAAGCAAAAAAGAAAACTGTGAAGCGGTACAAAAGCAAATTGAGAAAAACGCTCGATTGCGCGACATTTTAAAAGATCCACAAGGAAGAGACGAACTGAAATCGCTCTTGCAAGCCTTGTTGGTAGAATTAAACGAAACCAAGTAATGAACATTAAAATTTTAAAGTTATGGCTGAAGCAAAATTACAACAACAAGAAACGGTGCAACCTCAAGAGGAGGTAAAACAACCACAGCAACCCGCAAAAGATATCTCCCAATTGTTAGCAAAATTCGGAGGATTTAGAACTTTTGCAGCGTTTATGCCCGATGCTGCCGATCTCGACCCGGCAAGCAAAGCTACCAGAACCATGTTCCTTTCTGAAAATCAATTCAAAAATAAACGTGAACGTTTAGCAACTAATATTCAAACATGGTTGGAAATATTGAACGAAGACAAAAACTCCGCCACTGAATATGTGGAGTTGTGCGGACAAAAAGCAGAAAAATATCAAAATCTTCTGAAAGACAATCTTACCATTGCTTCTCGGAAAATTCAAAAATTAGAAGCCTCCTACCGTGCTTTGGATTCTTTCTTCAAAAATTCTGGAATGGAAAAAATTACCAACCTCCGGTTAATCAACGTGGAAAAATATTCAAGCAACGGCGAAACAGATGAATTGCAAAACAGCGATTCGGAAAGTTTCAAAGAAATTAAAAGCTTACTTTACAACGCTTTCGGGCGACTGAGCCTAAAAGACAACTACAGTTTAGTAGCGCTCCCCGGACATGTGTTCAAAGACAAACAAGTGCGCGATATGTGGGCTAAAATGGGGTATGAATACAAATGTATGGTCGTTACAGACTCGGAAGATTGCAGAGATTATGACATCTTGCACGAATTTACCGAGCAATATAAAGATGCCGATAAAGAGTTGCAGAATGTAGTGGTTACGGCTAACTGGTTGGTGGGACGCCCCACCGAAGCTATTGCCGGCGAAACAAACCCGCTGTATATTCCTCCCACCGGCGCGTTGGCAGGTAAACTGTACAACTCCAATACGCCTATGGCACAAGGTACTGCCGGCGAAAAATTTGGTACGCTAAGCGAAATTAAAGGCGTGCACTTAGATATGATGAAAGAGGAAATTACCGGATTGTGGGACAATCAAGTTATTCCTATGGTGATCTCCGAAGGACGTGTAATGGCTTATAACAATACTAACCTCTACACCGGAACAAACACGCCCATGAAAGAATATCCCATCGTGAGAGTGTTCGACTGGGTAAAGAAAAACCTCATGCACTATGTGCACAAAATTGCCCTCGAAAACTGGGACCCCTTCAACTCCCCTAAACAATTAAAGAAAACGATTCAAGATTTTTTGAACGACTACAAAGGACCCGGAAAACTCTTCAAAGAATATACAATCGCTGACCCTTACCAAGATGCAAAAACAAAAGAGGTGAAAATTGATATTGATATCATCCCGTTTTTTGCAGCTAAGAATTTTACAATCAAACTTTCTGCTGATAGAAACAGCAAAAAATGCGACTCCACCGAATAATAACCTTTAATTCCACCCCCTTAATCCCCCGCCAGCGGGGGAGACTTTAAATCTTTAAATCTTTAAATCTTTAAATCTTAAATTATTAAATTATCCTTTAAACCTATTTTATTAACCCAAAAAAAATTATTATTATGGCAGCAACACCAGTAACCTTATTTGTTGATCAGTTCAAAGAACGCGAAGTTCAAGCCTATTCTTATTCCTTTAACCAATCGGTTGATAAAGAAAATCAACCCTCAGGAATTCCTCGTGGCGGACAAATCAAAATTACCTGCAAAGCACGAAATGACGGAGACCCCGAACTCCTCAATTGGATGCTTACTCAAGACATGAAGAAAAACGGAAAATTGCAAGTTATGCAATCTATTGACGTAAAGAACAAGATGAAAGACATTGAATTTAAAGAAGCCTATTGTGTAGATTTCAGTGAAACATGGGCAGACTCTACAAGCGGTGGGAATATTTCACACTGCGAAATTATTACCCTCTCTTGCAAAGAAATCAAAGTTGCAGGCGTAGATTTTCAAAATGAATGGAGATAGAAATCTCGAATCATAAGGATGGAAGTGTGTGAATAGCACACTTCCACCTTTTTTACTTTTTATTCGAAAAAAGATACCTTTAAAACATAAAACATGGCACATAAAGGAAGACTTGTTATTGAAAGTCACGACAGAGATTACACTATTATTGAATGCTCTTACACCCTTACGCAAAGGATGTCTTATAATCTGCAGCCCGCTGAAAAACCCAGAGCCGGCGAGATACAAATTACTACCGTAGCTCCATCCGACAACGATATGTTCTTTCACCAATGGATGCAAAACGCAACCGAAATAAAGGATGGACAAGTAGTGTTGCAGGTAGTGGACAGCGTAAGTGTGGTGGATAGAATCATAAACTTTAAAGGCGCGTATTGCATCAGTTTATACGAGTACTTTAATATGCAAAATACCGATCAAATGCACATTAGAATTACCATTGCCGCTTCGGAAGTCTCTTTCGGAGGAAATGGCGACGAGGCTACCGTGGTTTTTAAAAACGACAGAGGAGTGAATGAATCCGGTAATTAATACATGTAAAAATAACCACTATATATATTTAGCAAACTCTCTATATACAAACTATGTCTATTCTGACAGAAAAAATCTCAATAAAAATTGATGGAGATACTTATAAAGAATATGATTTCTCCGACGTCCAATTAGTACAAGAATTGCAAGGTCCCAACGAATTTCGATTCCTGATGCGGAAGAAAAGATTGCTCGAAGATGAAAACGATATCCGTTTCTCTTTCTCCGAAAAACTGTTGGGAAAAAGTGTTGAATTTTCTCTCAATACCTTCAGAGCCGACTCGAAAGAGGAAAAAGATACCTTAGAGTTTTCCGGAATAATCTTTAATGTCAACGTCCTGCGAGGTAATTTGAAAGCAGGCGCCGTGATTGAGGTAACTGCCTACAGCCCCGACTACTTTCTCTTAGACAACTCCCATTGTTTTTCGTATGAAAAATTAACATTGAAAGATATAGTATCTAAAACATTAGACCCTTACGATATTAAAATAGAAAACGACCCCGGTTTTACGGAAGAGATTCCCTATACCGTTCAATATAATGAAACCAACTACGGCTTTTTAAGACGCCTCGCTTGTCGTTTTGGCGAGTGGCTCTACTACACGGGTGATAAGTTAGTGTTCGGAAAAATAATAAAATTAGACTCCGTAGATCTATACGTGGGACGCGATGTGCTCGATTACCGGTATCGCTTGAATATGGAGCATCTGAACTTCAAACATGTTCACCACAATTACCTCAACTACGAAAACACCCAAAAAAGCGGGTACGATTCTTCTGACCCTGCCATGCACAACCTTACCGACATCGCTTACGATGTGTCGAAAGACCTGTACAAAAAAGAGAGTTTTCAGCACCTCAATGCCTCTAACCCCGAAGATGGTTTTGATGAAACCGAAATCTCCGCTAAAATACAGGGATTGGGGAAAAAAGCGCAAATGATGGTTTGTCATGGAAATAGCAACCGCGCCGATATGAGAATCGGCAGTGTGATTAAATTGAAAGAAGATTTTGAAGATGAAAACGGAAATAAAAAAACATGTGACCATGATGAACTGTTAATTTGCAGTGTTTCTCACTACGTGGACAATATGGGCAACTACGAAAACCAATTTACAGGAATCCCTTCCCATTGCGAAGTGCCTCCTTACACTTACGGCGATTTTACCCCAAGAGCCGAACCGCAGCGCGCGGTAGTGAAAGACAACCAAGACCCCGAAAAACTGGGGCGTGTGCGCGTGCAGTTCCTCTGGCAAAAAGAGCAGGACGAAGAGATGATGACCCCCTGGATCCGTATTGCCCAACCCCACGGCGGAAACAACAAAGGATTCTATTTTATCCCCGAAATTGACGAAGAAGTAATGGTGGGCTTTGAAAACGGAAACGCCGAAAAACCATACGTAACAGGTACGCTTTACCAAGGCGAACAAAAACCGGGCGAAAATTGGTACACCGACGAAAACGAAGTAAAGGCGATCAGAACCAAAAACGGACACACCATCGAAATTCACGACGAAGGCGATGACGGCTATATTCGTATCTACGACAACGAAAAAGAAAACTATATCCTTACCTTCTCCACTGACGATAAACTGATAAAATTAGAATCCACCGGCAATATTGAGTTGTATGCCGAAAAAGATATTATCCTCAAAGCAAAAAACGATATTGCTTTACAGGCAGATAATCATATATATAGAGAAGCAGATAAGAATATAAATGATTTAGCGCATAAGAATTTCTATCTCACGGCGGAAAATGAGATGCATACGGTGGCTAAAAGCAATTATTTGATGGGCGTGGATGGCAATTATGAGTGTGAGGTTAAGGGTAACCAAACTATTGATGTGAAAAGCGATATGGCAACAACGGTAACAGGTGCAGCCGAAATTGCTGCCACCGGCGATTTTACCGCCAAAGGTATGAATGTATCGGTTGAGGGAAATATCAATACCGAAATAAAAGCAGGCGCATCCATGAAAGTTGCCGGTTCCGCCACCGGCGAATTTGACGGAGGAGCAAGCACAACCATTAAGGGAGGAATGATACAGATAGGGTGAAAATTGAGAATTAAGAGTTAATAATTAAGAATTAAGAGATAAGAATTAAGAATTAACCACTAACCACGAACTTCGTTCTTTGACATTTTGGCAATCAGATTTATTAAGCAGTTGATTTATAGGTGTTTTGTATAATAGGGATTTGCATAGAATTTGTAGAATTTTGTAGAATGTAACTCATAGAACAAAATATGAATAATCTCCGGTACAACGCTTTTCTCAATAGGGCACATGCTCTATTGAGAAGATGAAAATTCCTTCTCCTCTTTGAGGAGAAGGTGTCGGCAGGTGGCAAAATTATTTTCAAATTGTTATGAAAGAGCTGCCACCTGCTGACGGATAAGGTGATATATAATATATTTATTTATTGTGATTTGATGTTCGATATAACCTTATCCGTCATCCGGCGGCGGAATAACTAAACGTACTTGTTTGTATGTGTGCCGCCGTCTGCCAC
>Ga0123353_10017958_pt1 | contig 10432 bp, 8 predicted proteins | sample TergutLab28metaG_3_FD_92763 | JGI IMG/M metagenome (GOLD analysis project Ga0123353, IMG submission 92763) | Labiotermes labralis P3 segment gut microbial communities from Petit-Saut dam, French Guiana - Lab288 P3 | ecosystem: Host-associated > Arthropoda: Insects > Digestive system > Gut ...
CCAGATATGGGATACCGCAAAATATAATAAGGTCATTGAAGAGGAGTCGACGCTTGAATACCTCAACGCCCTGCTTGATGAACTGGACTTCTGATGGAACATACACCCGTATTGCTCCATGAGAGCATCTCCGGACTTAATATAAAACCCGGCGGGATATATGCAGACGGTACGCTGGGACGCGCGGGGCACGCGCGTGAGATACTAAAAAAGCTTCGCGGGGGACGGCTTATAGCGATAGACCGGGACCGTGACGCGATAGACGAGGCGAAATCCGCACTGGCGGACTGCAAAGACCGGATAACATACGTTCACGGGAACTTCAGTGACCTGCCGGAAATCCTGGAAAAACAAGGCGTAAAAGCGGTGGACGGGATGTTGTTCGACTTCGGGGTTTCGTCGCCGCAACTGGATGATACGGCCCGCGGGTTTTCATACAAAAACGATGCGCACCTGGATATGCGAATGGACAAAGGCCAAACCCAAACGGCTTACATGATCGTCAATGAAATGCAGGAAGACGAGCTTCGGAAAATCTTTTTTGAGTATGGCGAAGAACGGTATTCAAGGTCAATAGCACGGGAAATAGTCAAAAGACGCGCCCTGTCGCCGATAGAAACAACATTCGGGCTAAACGACATAATCATCTCCGCGATACCGGCCGCCGCGAGACGCGAAGCGCAACACCCGTCAAAAAGATGTTTCCAGGCACTGAGGATAGCGGTCAATGACGAACTCGGTTCGATTCGGGAAATGCTGGGAGCTGCACCGCAGTTACTCAAACCCGAAGGAAGGATATGCGTTATAAGCTTCCATTCACTGGAAGACAGATTGGTAAAAAAGTCGTTCGCAGCCTTAGCCAGAGACTGCTCTTGCCCCAAAGATATCCCGGTGTGTGTGTGTGAAGGGGCAGCAACATATAAACTGATAACGCGAAAACCCCTGGTTGCCGGCGCCGATGAGATAGAGCGTAATGCAAGGGCAAGAAGCGCCAAACTGAGAATAGCGGAAAGACTTTAAGACAGGACATTATGATAAAGGAGTCAGCATGTCAGGAAAAGCCGGCGCATTAAATTACTATAACGGAAAACCATTCTACCGGGCGCCGGACGCCGCCGCAAAAGCAAGCGTTTTATCGGGTACGCCGGGTTATATCTACGGCTCGACGGCCGCACAGGCGGATGCGGTAACGGCAGGGGCGGTGGCAGGGACCGCGGACGCCCGGGCTGACGCTGAAACAAGGCGCATAGCAGCTCCCCTGGTACAGCGCCCGCCGGTCAAAGAGCGTTTGCAAAGGCTCGGAAACGCAGGTGCCGCCGCTGTGGCAAAAAAAGTCCCCGGGATCTCCTTTTTTGCGGTTGCCGGGACTTTGATCGTGTCATTTTTGATGGTACTGGTGGTCCTGGCGCAAATCAATTATAACGAGGCGGCAAGCGAGTCCGCCAGAACAGACATACAGCTAAGGGTGCTTGCCGAAAAACACAGAACGCTTGAACTCGCGTTTGAACGCAGTATTGATATCAAAGAAGTCGAGCGGTTCGCGAAAGACGAGTTGGGAATGTCAAGGCCGGATGCGGCGCAGATCATATTGATAAGCACCGAGCCGCGCGACAGCGCCACTGCGATAATCACGGAAGAAGAACGCGGGGCGCAGGGATTCGGAGAGTTTGTGAAATCACTAACGGATTATTTTAAAAGAGGTACTTAAATGTCAGGTGGCGTGAGGGTACGCTCCGGAGGCAGAACCGACGCCGGCAGGGAGGCCGGGACCGGAGCGAGAGTCGACAGGAGAAAGAGCGAGCAAAAACTAAGCAGGGCTTTACTCGTCCGTACATTGTTTCTACTGGCAGTGTGCGGCGTTGCTGCGTTTATAATCCTTGCGGTCAGGCTCTATCAGGTCCAAATAGCCGACAGGGCATATTACGAAACCCGCACTTTGAGCGGCCAGCTCCGTGAAACAACGATCGAAGCTTCACGCGGAACGATTTATGATACAAACGGAAATATTTTAGCAATGAGCGGGCCTACAGAGAATGTATTTATAAGCCCGCGTGAAATCGACCTGGAGGAGCAGGATGCGAGATTCATAGCCGAAGGTTTGTCATACATACTAGGCGTCGATTTTAGCGTTGTCCTGGATAAGACAGGCAGGGTATCTTCGCAATACCAGGTAATAAAGCATAAAGTAGAAGCCGGGGAGGCCGAGCTTGTCCGGGAGTTTATAAGCGAGCACAGCTTAAAGGGGGTATACCTTGAACCCGCATCAATGAGGTATTACCCGAATGACTCGCTGGCAAGCCAGATACTTGGGTTTGTCGGGACCGACAACAGGGGGCTTGACGGTATCGAGCAGAGATTGGACAGCCAACTGACGGGAGTGAGCGGCAGGGTCATCAGGCTGACTAACGCAAAAGGCAACGACCTGATGCTTGCCGGCTTCGGAGATTATTTTGACGCCCGCAACGGAAACAATATAACACTGACTGTGGACACGTCCATTCAGTACTATATAGAAAAGCACCTTGCGCAGGCGATCGAGGACTACGATGTGCGGGGCGGCGGCATGTGCATAGCCATGAACCCGAAAACAGGTGAAATACTCGCGATCGCGAACTACCCGACATTTGATCCGAACGACTTTCTGAAACTCAGTGACAGCGTTATGAACGAGCTGAGTAAAATAGATGATGAAGAAGAGTTTGCGGAAGCATACCGCAAGGCCCAGTTTGACCAATGGCGCAACAGGGCACTGGCGGACTCTTATGAACCGGGTTCGGTATTCAAGATCCTGACCCTTGCCATGGTACTTGAGGAGAACAAAGCCACTCCGGACATGATATTTTATTGCGACGGTTCAATAGACGTCGAGCTGTACGGGGATGTATCGACCCGTAACTGCTGGCGCAGGTGGGGGCACGGAGAGCAGACACTGAGCTCTGCTATACATAACTCATGTAATGTCGCTTGTATCAATATGGGCCTGCGCGTCGGCTCGCGCGGTTTTTATAAATATATCGACGCATTTGGACTGTTCGACAGAACCGGACTCGATAACCCGGCGGAAGGCCGCAGCTTGTGGTGGGACGAAAGCGTGTTCTTTGACAACCGCAACCATACGCAGCTTGCGTCCGCTTCGTTCGGCCAGACATTCAGGGTGACTCCGATACAGATGATAACGGCAGCGGCGGCAACCGTAAACGGCGGATACCTGATGCAGCCGTACATGGTCAAGCAGATAACCGACAGTGAAGGCAATATAATCGAAGCCAGGGAACCGACGGTCCTCCGCCAGGTCATAAGTAACGACACCTCCGCTTCGATCCGCACGATACTCGAAGACGTTGTCAACATAGGCACCGGAAAAAACGCGCATGTCAGGGGTTACAGGATCGGCGGTAAAACCGGTACGTCCGAAAACATTGAACAACTGGCGCTGCGTGAAGAAGACGATAACTCGGCAAAGGATTACATTGCTTCTTTCATCGGTTTTGCGCCGGCGGACGATCCGGAAATAATGATATTGCTATTACTCGATAATCCAAGCCATGATACGGGTATATACATTAGCGGCGGCACCATGGCGGCGCCCGTAGTCGGTAAAATGCTTGCGGATATCCTGCCGATGAGTCTCGGGATCATGCCGCAATACACAGCGGAGGATTTTGAGGATATCAATCTCCACGTGCCGCGCGTTATCGGCAGAAGTTTGGAAGATGCGATAACGCTCCTTGCCGCACAGGGTTTTGAGCACAGGATAATCGGCGACGGAGAAATGGCGACAGGACAGCTTCCGGCGCCCAACGCGTACGTGGCGTCCGGCAGTGAGGTGCTCATATATGCAGACGATGAGGTCCCGCGCAATCAGGTGTCGGTGCCGTATCTGTCGGGGCTGAGTTATGCGCAGGCGAAAGAGGCGCTCGAAGGGCGCGGGTTGTTTATAAGGACCTCGGGGGCCCCTAAATCGGATGACAAAGCGCTGGTATCCATTCAATCGATAACTATGGGCAGGGAAGTACTTTACGGGTCCATAGTAGAGGTGACCCTCATTGACGCCGAAGCCGCGGAGCAGAGGCTGAATTAGCGGGCGGGGATCTACCGCCGGGAATAAAAGGATCGGGCACAGGGGCTCAGGTAAAAGGTATCAGGGATCGAAGGTCACGGATTTGCCGCTTCAGGGTGATGTTATGAAACTCAGGGACTTGCTTGAAAAAGTTGATATACTCGAAACAAACGCGGACATGGAGGCGGACATCCGGGGCGTCGGTTATGACTCGCGTGTCATACGCGCCGGGGAACTTTTTATCGCGATAAAGGGTTACAAGAGCGACGGGCATGATTTCATCACAGAAGCTGCCGCCAAAGGGTGCAAGTGCGTTGTTTGCGAGAAAGCGCCGGATATATCGATACCATATGTCATTGTCGAAGACTCGCGAAAAGCGCTCGCCCTGGCTTCCGCGGCGTGGTTCGGGTATCCTGCATCGAAGCTCAGGCTTGTCGGGGTAACGGGCACAAACGGAAAAACGAGCGTCACAAACCTTATCAAACATGTCATTGAGAAGTGCTCGGACAACAAAGTGGGGCTTATCGGTACAAACGGGAATTTCATAGGCGACAGGGAACTGCACACCGAGCTTACGACTCCGGAGTCTTATGAAATGCAGAAGATCCTCGACAAAATGGCCCTTGAAGGCTGCGAGTATGTGATCATGGAGGTTTCGTCGCACGCCTTGTACCTCAGCAGGGTCCACGGGATCGAATATGACGTCGCGGTATTTACGAATTTAACGCCCGAGCACCTCGATTTTCACTCGTCAATGGAAGAGTATGCATATTCGAAATCACTTCTTTTTAAAAACTGCAGGAAAGCGGCGATAAACATCGACGACCCCTACCGGCAGATAATGACAGAAAACTGTACCTGCCCGGTAACGACATACGCGATCAAAAACAGCTCCGCCGACCTTGTCGGTAAGGACGTAAAGCTGTACCCGGACAAGACGGAGTTTTGTGTTTTGGAAGTCGGAAGGCTCGCCAGGGTAGAGTTGCAGATACCCGGTATGTTTTCCGTATATAACTCACTGGCGGCAATTGCCGCAATGACGCTTCTCGGATTTGAAATCGACGATGTGACGCCGACGCTGCTGTCCTGCGAAGGCGTAAGAGGAAGGGCGGAGGTACTGCCCATAGGTATGGAGTATACCGTGCTTGTTGATTACGCGCACACACCGGACGCGCTTTTGAACATTATTCAGGCAGTACGCGGTTTCGCCGCAGGTAAAGTCACAACCCTTTTCGGATGCGGCGGCGACCGTGACAAAGCGAAACGCCCTTTGATGGGAAAAGTAGCGGCGGACTTATCGGACCGTGTAATAATAACGACCGATAACCCGAGAACAGAGGATCCGCAAGCAATAATAGATGATATCCTTGCCGGTATACCGGATACGGATACAGCGTACACAGTGATCGTCGACCGCCGTGACGCGATATGCCGCGCGCTGGACGAACAAAAGCCGGGTGATGTGTTGATCCTGGCAGGCAAAGGTCACGAGACCTATCAGATACTCGGGAAAGAAAAGATCCACTTTGACGACAGGGAAGTAGTAGCGGAACATTTAAGGCGGATCAGGGTGGAGAGCAGAAAACAAAAAAACGAAGACCTGGATTAAACGTAGTGTGGAGTCGTTTCCACACTGACTAAAGAAGGAATGGGCTTGGATATGGTTTTAGTACTGATAATCTCTTTTTGTGTGTCACTGACGATCTCAATCGTCGTGGGGTATTTTCTGATACCGGTGCTGCGGCGCCTGAAAGCGGGCCAATCGATACGAGAGGACGGACCCGTGTGGCATAACAAGAAGCAGGGTACGCCGACGGTAGGCGGGATCATTTTTATCTCAGGCGTCACCGTCACATGCCTTAGTGTCGGTTTCATAGAAATGCTTGAGGGCAGATTCGGCCATATATCAGTACTTGCTTTCTCGCTTGTATTTGCGGGGATCGGATTTTTCGACGACTATGTGAAACTTAAGAAAAAACAGAACCTCGGGCTCAGGGCATATCAGAAGTTCGCGCTGCAACTGTTTGTAGCGCTTGGGTTTGTAGCGCTGATGCACCTTTTGGGTAATCTGACGACTTCCTTGTATGTGCCTGTTGCCGATGTGGTCATAAAGGTCCCGATGCCCATATATTATGCTTTTGCGGCATTTGTTATTGTTGGCACAGTCAACTCCGTCAATATAACGGACGGCGCCGACGGCCTGGCGACCGGGGTGACAATACCGGTCACGATTTGTTTTACGGCGCTGGCGCTTATCTGGGGGCATACCACAGTCGGTATATTTGCGGTTGCCCTGCTGGGAGGGCTCATTGCCTTTCTTATATTCAACTTTTATCCTGCAAAAATCATTATGGGAGATACGGGATCCCTGTTTCTTGGAGGCGCCGTATGTGCGCTGGCATTTGCGATGGATATGCCGATAATACTGATAACACTGGGATTTGTGTACTTTATAGAAGCAATGTCGGATATTATCCAGGTATCGTATTTTAAACTGACAAAAGGAAAGCGTGTGTTCAAAATGGCCCCGATCCATCATCACTTCGAAATGTGCGGCTGGAGTGAATACAAGCTTTTCGCGGTGTTTACCACAGTATCGACTATATTTGCCGTCATCTCTTACTTACTTGTATACCACAGATATGATTAAGCGGGGGAATTACTTTGAGAATGGAGAACCGGCCATACTATGCAGAAGAAACATATAGCTGATAATATTGATGATTACGGCGACCGGCAAGTTAATATAGCTGACGACAGTTTGCTTGACTGGGACGAGCGCGACCTGTCAAATGAGTTTATTGAAGCAGAGCAGAAATCTCCCGGTATCGACAAGCCGCTTCTGGTGATAACGCTTGTTATTTTACTCATTGGTATCATCATGGTCCTCTCCGCGAGTTTTGCGCGCGGTTATTACACTTCCAGCGAACCGCTCAGGCTCTTTATTCGTCAGTTGGTATTCGCGGTAAGTGGTGTGGCGCTGATGATAATCACGTCGCGCGTCAGCGTAAGGACTATCAGCCGCTGGTCGATGCAACTGCTGCTTGTATCGATCGTACTGCTTGTCCTTGTTCTCATGATCGGCCTTAAGCTTAACGGCGCGAGAAGATGGATCGGCGTCGGCGGCGAAAACAGTTCCCTGACTTTTCAGCCTTCCGAGGTGGCAAAACTGGCGATCATACTCGCCTTTGCGCAAATGTCATGTAAACTCGGCAAGGAGCGCATGAAAACATTCAAATTCGGTGTTTTTCCGTTTGCGATAGTGACCGGCGTTATCATAGTGCTTTTAAGACTGGAGCCGCATTTATCGGCAATAATAATCGTCACTGCGCTGACAGCCATAATGATGTTTGCGGGCGGGACGAAGCTTCGGTGGTTTCTTCTGGCTGTGACCGTACTTGCGGCAATGGTCGGCGGACTTATATTCTTTCAGTTACGTACGGCCGCGCCCGGTATCGAAATAAGGGATGTTTCCGTGGAAACTATAAAAAGCAATATGGACTTCAGCGGCCTTGGTTATGAAGGCAGGCGAATCAACGCCTGGCTTAATCCCGACGACGACCCGCTTCACGACGGGTTTCAGATACGCCAGTCGCTCAACGCCGTCGGTTCGGGCGGGCTCCTGGGCCAGGGGCTGGGACAAAGCAGGCAGAAGCACCTCTACCTTCCGGAGGAGCATAACGACTATATATTCGCTATCGTCTGTGAGGAACTTGGGTTCATAGGGGCTATGCTTATCCTTATGCTGTTCGTATTACTTATAATCCGCGGATACTGGCTCGCGATCAACGCTAAAGACAAGTACGGCACCCTTGTCGTGATCGGTATAACGAGCCTGCTGGCAATACAAGTATTTCTCAATGTAGCGGTCGTAACGAACCTTCTTCCCGCGACCGGTATCTCACTTCCGTTTTTCAGTTACGGCGGGACGGCCTTATGGATACAGTTAGTGCAAATAGGGATAATCCTTGCGGTCTCACGCGAAATACCGCCTGCAAAAGAAAAAGGCAGGAGTCGGGAGTTGCGCGATTAGTATGAAGCTTATATTTGTTTGCGGCGGTACGGCAGGGCATGTCAATCCCGCGATAGCAATAGCTAAAGGAATCGGGGACAGGGCGCCGGGTTCGGAGATTTTATTCATAGGGGCGGGCAGGGAACTCGAAAAGCGCCTTGTACCGGAAGCCGGATTCGAACTTAAGAATATAAAGATGAGCGGCATAAAGCGCGGGATCAAGCCTGGTGATTTGATCTATAACGCCAAGACCCTGAAAAATACCTTAGCCGCATCATTTACGGCAGCTAAGCTGATAAGGGAGTTTAAACCGCACGCGGTCATCGGGACCGGCGGATATATATGCTACCCCGTGCTCAAAAAAGCAGCGCAAATGCAAATACCGACGTTTATACACGAGTCCAACGCTTATCCGGGCATGACCGTAAAGATGCTCAGTTCTGTAGTCGATAAAGTACTGGTAGCTTTTAAGGGCTATGAGGATATGTACAGAAAACCGGAACGCGTTATATTCACCGGCACGCCGCTGCGCAAAGAATTCTATGAGGCGGCAAAAGCTCCGGGCAATGAGGGATCGAAGGATAAACCGCTTATCGTGTCATTTTGGGGTTCACTGGGAGCGGAGCGTATGAACGAGATGATGTTGGAGCTGATCGGCATGAATGCCGTGAGCAAACGCTTCCGTCACATACATGCAACGGGCTCCGATCCGGCAGAGATGAAAAAGAAGTTGAGCAATTCCGGCCTGACGGAGATAGCCCCGCCGATGCTCGACTTAAGGCAATACATAGACGATATGCCGTCGGTGATGAAGGCGGCGGACGTGATACTTTGCCGGGCGGGAGGAATAACGACCGCAGAGCTTATAGCCTTAGGGAAACCGTGCATACTTGTGCCGTCTGAATATGTACCCGACAATGTCCAACCAACAAACGCGGAACAGTTACGCAAAGCGGGAGGTGCGATCGTGATATCAGAAAAAGAATGTTCAGGTAAGCTTCTGTTCGAAACTTTATCGTTTTTGCTCGACGACCCGGATGAGTTAGGTAAAATGTCGAACGCGCAAAAAACCTTATCATCGTCAAACGCAACGGAAAAAGTTATCGATATCGTACTCGATTACTTCAGGTATGATAATTACAAAGCATTGTCTTTAGACCCGTGAGAGGAGTCCGCCCCAATGACCGGTGGTAATAACAGGATGCTCAGTAAAACGTCCGCAGCTTACATAGCTGTGGGAGTGGCACTGGTGACCCTGATGACGCTTATCGGAACAAGCGCCTTCTTGCGAGTTGTAGAAATCAGGGTTGAAGGGGCTACAAAATATACCGCCCGGGAAGTAGCCGAAGCTTCCGGGGTATCAACGGGCGATAGTTTGATGCGGGTGAATAAACAAAGAGTTACGGGTAATATCCTCAGGAACCTGCCGTTTGTCAAAGGGGCGAATATCTCACGCAAGCTGCCTGACATCCTGCTCATCGAAGTGACCGAAAGCACAGCGATAGCTACGATCTATTTTGCGGGAGATAATCTGATAATCGACTCGGGTGGCAGGGTGCTCACGCGTATGGACGAAAAACCGGATGATTTGATCGAGATACGCGGCATAGAAATCAGTGACTTCAGGGAAGGTGAGCCACCTCGCGTCGAACTTGGCGCGGAAACAAAACTTCAGTTTATGCAGGATATTCTCGGCGCTATGGAGCGTGATGAGATGGAAAAAGACGTATCATACCTTGACGTATCAAATATCAGCAATATCCACTTCGGATATCTTGACAGATACAGGGTGATTTTGGGCGGTGTTCGTGACCTGAAGCACAAGCTGGGCAGATTGCCAGCGGATGTATTGAGACTTGAGCAAAGATATCCCAATACACCCGGGGATATAAACATGACGGACCCGTCAGGAGACGTCAAGTTCAAGGCGGGTTAGTGAGACGGTTTTACCGGTCGGAATTACGGCTTAGCCCCAATGAGCAGCGATTTGTAACTATTTGCCAGAAAACTATTGACCTCGGCTGAAAAAACAGATAAAATACTTGATGATGTGCGTTTTTATGGGTCATAGCGCAGCCGGATACGGTATTTAACTCGCGTCACGGAGCGCACCATAATATGGATATAGAATATATACAGTTGCAAATGGATAATAATAGAATACTGGAGGATGAGTACATGGCGGTTTCAATTGAAAGCGCACCTGACAATGTTGTTGTGATCAAAGTTGCGGGAGTCGGCGGCGCCGGTAACAATGTTGTCAACAGGATGGTCTGCGCCGGAACGCAAGGCGTGGAGTTTATCGCTATCAATACTGATAAACCCGCTCTTTCCGCCTCGAATGCCAACTCAAAGGTCCA
>Ga0123353_10017959_pt1 | contig 10432 bp, 8 predicted proteins | sample TergutLab28metaG_3_FD_92763 | JGI IMG/M metagenome (GOLD analysis project Ga0123353, IMG submission 92763) | Labiotermes labralis P3 segment gut microbial communities from Petit-Saut dam, French Guiana - Lab288 P3 | ecosystem: Host-associated > Arthropoda: Insects > Digestive system > Gut ...
CCGATACAACCCGCCCCAACGCCTATCGTGCCGGAATCATTGCAAGTCTTCCAGCGTATGGCGTAGTCGTTACCGCCTGTCACCGCGTTTTTGAAACCGTTAAGAAAATCCGAAGCGTCGACGTCAAATAAAACCCTGTGTATAGCTTCTATACTTATAGCCGGATCGTACACATTGTTGACCTCAATAAGTGCGCGGCGGGCGGGGTGGCTCTCTCTTTCGGTTTCACCGAGGCTCCGCTTCAGCTCTTCCCAGTAGACTTTTGCCGCAGCCAGTGAATGGTTGCCGTCGCCCATCACCATCAACATCCGGCTTTTCTCGTGCAGCGCGCGCATCGCAGCAGCGACCTCCAACGCATCACTACCCGTAACTCTCATGCCCCTGATATGTCCGCCGCCTTGCATAAGGTCAAAATCATAAAGCAGCTGCAGCTTATCCGACTTTTCTGACAGCGGCTCAATCACCGTGGCGTCTTCGTCGTCTATAAACGTTATGATATGCGGAAGTTCCACGCTAGCAGCGCGCCGAATGCGAATACGCGCCGGCAGCCTTTCCATAACTGTGCCTTCGCTCGCACGGATAGCAGTCTCGCTGCCGGAAAAGTCGTACTCTTCAAGGTCCGCCGCTCCGACGATGCCGCGGCGTATGCGACCATCCTGCAGAGTCCTCTCAATATAAACAAATGAGTCTTCAACGGGGCACAGCAGCCCGCTGTCGAGATAATCGTCCATAACGGCGCTTATTTTTTCGATCTCCGCTTCTTCGTCAGTCTCATCCAGATACGCTTCCGGGATGATCATGTTGAGCGTCGACGGCTCTTTTCCTATTTTATCGCGGGCACTCCGCCAGTATTCCCTTTCCGAAGAGAACTGGTCGCACGCGATCACGCTCCATTTTTCATACGATAAACCTTGAGGAAGCAAAATATCAGTCGTTGTGAATATGTCTTTAATCATTATGCAAAAACCTTTTTCAGTTCCTTTATATGTTCTGGCGTCGTGCCGCAGCATCCGCCGACTATCCTGACGCCGATTTCCTTGTATGGCGCCATTTGACCGGCAAAAGCAACGGGCCCGATGCTGTAAAGTCCGGTGAGACCGTCCGGCAGCCCCGCGTTTAGTTTCACCATAAGCGGCAGGCTCGTTGTACTTGCTATTCGCTGTGCTGTCTGAAACATCTCCGCAGGCGCAAGCGAACAGTTCAGCCCGACGGCCGCGGCTCCGAGCCTCTCGGCCGCTTCGGCAAATTCTTCAGGCCTGCACCCGGTAAAGGTGCGCCCGTCCTTATTGAATGTCATGCTGGCAAAGACAGGCAGGCTGGTGTTCTCCTTTACCGCGAGGATCGCCGTCTTCATTTCACTTAAGTCGCTCATGGTCTCGATAGCCGCAAAGTGCGCTCCCGCTTTCTCGCCCGCCGTCGCCTGCTGCCTGAAGAGTTCGTATGCCCCGTCACTCATAAGGTCGCCTAACGGCTCGAACAGCCTGCCCGTCGGTCCGATATCGAGCGCGACCTTTGCGGCGCCGCCGCACGCCCGTATGGCAAGCGCCACGGCAGCTGTAATTATCTCCTCCGGCGAGTGACCCGTCGCGCGAAGAGCTATTGCGTTTGCTCCAAACGTGTTCGTGCAGATTACATCGCTTCCCGCTTCCACGTACATGCGGTGAACGCTCTCAACGGTATCCGGCGCCGTTATGTTCATGATATCCGGCCTGTCTCCCGGCTTCAGTCCCCTTTTTTGCAGCATCGTGCCCATGGCGCCGTCGAAAATTATGTAGTTTAGCGCGTCAAATAACATATTCCGATACTCCTTGAACTTTCCTGCGTCTTGTGATAGTATATTGAAAACCTTATATGCGGAGGAAATTTCGCTGTGGAAAAAAGTATTATAACGATCAGCCGCGAGTACGGCAGCGGAGGCAGATCCATCGGAGAATTACTGGCAAAAGAACTCGGCATACCTTTTTTTGACAAGGATATTATCCAGATGGTCGCGGAGAAAAGCGGATTGTCCGCAGGGTTTATTGAAAAAAGCGATGAAAACCTGCCGAACACGTTCCTGCATAATCTCAAGTACTCCGCCTACTCGACCTATGACTCAATCTCATTTTATGACACTCCAGTCACGGACAAAGTATTTCTGGCACAATCCGCGGTGATCAAGGAGCTTGCGGCGCAAGGCAGTTGCGTTATCGTCGGACGCTGCGCAGATTACATACTTCGCGAAGAGCCCGGTCTTGTCACGATCTTTATCAGGGGTTCTCAGAAAGACAGAGTCGCAAGAGCCGTCGGGCAATACGGCCTGCCCGATGAGAAAGCGGTCGACAAGATCAAAAAGATCGACAAAAGCCGCACTAATTATTACAAATACTATACCAACCGTCAATGGGGAAATATTGACAATTTCGACCTTGCGGTCAACACATCCTTTACCGGGATAGACGGCGCGGTCGCTGTCATACTGACGATGCTGAGGCAAAAGAGCGGAGAATAATAATCAATGCCAACAAACAAGAGAGCTATATCAATCATGCTCGCAGTCATTTTGGCTGCGACGATTTCCGTTTGCTCGCTTGCCGCGTCGCCCGGGTTTTCTAATTTTGTCTACTCGGACGCATACAAAACCGGACAATTCCACGATGTGAAGGAAGCGGACTGGTTTTCACGATATGTGCAATACGCGTACAATTACGGCTTTTTCCGCGGAAAAAGCGACACGGAGTTTGATCCCGGCGGGCTGCTTTCTCTGGGGGAGGCAGTGACGCTGGCTGCCCGTCTGAATTGCATCTACCTCACCGGAAGCGCCGATTTCCCGGAGTCGATCCCATATTATGCTGTGTACGTTGATTATGCGCTTTCGAATGGGATCATAGACAGCCATCTCGATTATTCCGCCCCGGCGACGCGCGCCCGTTTTGCGCAGCTTGTATACAATGCGCTGCCCGCGCACGCGTTTCCGGTTATAAATGATATCCCCGACTACGGGATCTGCGACGTCGTGCCCGAAACGGAATCGCACGACGCTATATATGCGCTCTACCGCGCCGGCATACTCTCCGGTTCCGACAGATACGGGACATTTCTCCCGCGCTCAAATATAACGCGCGCCGAAGCGTGCGCTATAATGATCCGCCTGGCCGCCCCGGCCTACAGAATGAGCATGAAGCTGCCATCCGGGATCCCCGCGGAGGTCATATTTACTCGGAGTGTAAACGCGGTCATTATGCTTGAGACTTTCGACTCCGAAGGAGTCTCTATCAGAACGGGCAGCGGCTTTTTCATATCCGAAACCGGCTATGCGGTCACGAATCTGCATGTCATAGAAAACGCCGCAAGCGCGACTGTCACGTTGTATAACGGGGATGTATACCCCTTACGGGGCGTCCATGCCATAAGCGAAGAGTTTAACCTGATAATAGTCTCGATCGAGTCAGACAGGCAGGACTGGAACTATCTCAACCTTGCGGACTCAGACCTTATAGAGTCGGGTAACGACGTCTACGCACTCGGCAGTCCGCGGGCGCTCATCAATACGATCACCGACGGCATCGTTTCCAACAAGAGCCGTGACGTCGGCGGCGAATCGCTTATCCAATTCACGGCGCCGATCTCGTTTGGAAGCGGCGGCAGCGCGGTGCTCAACACGCTCGGACAGGTCATAGGCGTGGCTTCCAGTTCATTCTCATACGGGCAGAACCTGAATCTTGCCGTACCGATCAATCACCTGAAAAACATGGAACCAGGCGAATTGATGACGCTCGAAGAACTGCTCAGCCGTTAAGCTCGGCCTGATACGTTTCTTTCGGCTGTACTCCGATAAAGCGTTTGACTTCGATGCCGTCTTTAAACAGCATGACAGTAGGAATGCTCATTATTTTGAAGCGCGCGGCGAGCGCGCTTTCATTCTCTACATCGACCTTTGCTACCGTGACCGAACCCTCATTTTCCGCCGCAAGTTCCTCTATGACGGGCGCCACCATCTTACACGGCCTGCACCAGTCCGCCCAGAAATCCACAAGTACCTTGCCGCTGCCGATCGTCTCGTCAAAATTATCAGAAGTAAGGTTTAGTAAACTCATACTTAATATATCCGCCTTTCCTTGTCCGAAGGGCCTGCCATTCAAGCATTTTCCCTTTGATTTACAATGTCTGCAACATTCTAACACAATTAATTTGTAAATGGTAGAATAATTGTGTATAATATCGAAATTATTATGAAACCGGGTACTGGAGCGAAAACACATGGAAGAACAGTCAAAAAACTTCATACATGCCTTTATTGAAGAGGATATCGCGCCGGGCGGGCGCTTTGCGGGAAAACGCGTACATACGAGGTTTCCGCCCGAGCCGAACGGGTATCTGCACATCGGACACTGCACAGCGTTTAACATGAATTTCAGCACGGCGGAGAAGTACGGCGGTTTATGTAACCTGCGCATGGACGACACGAACCCCGAAAAAGAGGACGAGGAGTATGTCGACGCGATCTGCGAGGATATACGATGGCTCGGGTTTTCATGGGACGACAGGTTTTATTACGGCAGCGACTACTTCGCGCAGTCTTTTGATCTTGCGGTGGGCCTTATCAAAAAAGGGCTGGCATACATTTGCGAGCTGTCTCCCGAGGAGTTCCGGACCCGGCGCGGCGACGTCGGCGTCCCGGCGACGTCACCATACAGGGACAGGCCGATCGATGAAAGCCTCGACTTGTTTGTGCGAATGAAAAACAGGGAATTTGCCGAGGGCGCAATGACATTGAGGGCAAAAATCGACCTGGCCAGCGGCAACTTCAACATGCGCGACCCCGTATTGTATCGTATAAGATATACCCACCACCATCGCCATGGCGATACGTGGTGCATCTATCCGATGTACGACTTTGCGCACCCAATACAGGACGCACTGGAAGGCATCACGCATTCCCTGTGCTCGCTTGAATACGAGGACCACCGGCCGCTCTATGACTGGGTAATTGAAAACACCGACGTGCCGAGCCGCCCAAGGCAGATCGAGTTCGGCCGGCGAAGTATAGATTACGCGGTAATGTCAAAGCGCAAACTGCGCCGCCTTGTGGAAGAAGGATATGTCGACGGATGGGACGATCCCCGCATGCCGACATTGTGCGGCCTGCGCCGCCGCGGATATACGCCCGCGTCGATCCGCGACTTCTGCGAGCGCATCGGCGTCGGCAAGACTTCCAACTCTATCGAATACGCGCTTTTGGAGCACTGTCTGCGCGAAGATCTCAACAGGAACGCGCCGCGGGTAATGGCGGTCATACGCCCGGTAAAGCTCGTGCTGACAAACTATCCCGAAGATAAGAACGAGCTGTTCGACGTCGAGAACAATCCGGAAGATGAAAGCGCCGGAACCCGCGAGGTGACTTTTTCACACGAGCTGTGGATCGAGAGCGATGACTTTATGATCGAGCCCTCAAAAAAATACAACCGCTTGTTTGTCGGAAACGAAGTCAGGTTGAAATCGGCATATATCGTTAAGTGTACGGGCTTCGAAACCGATGCCGACGGCAACGTGACCTGTGTCACCGCAGAGTACGACCCCGAAACACGAGGCGGGGCCACTCCGGATGGCAGAAAGGTCCGCGGCACAATACACTGGGTAGACAGCCGCACCGCCGTCGACGCGGAGGTGCGCCTGTATGACAACTTGTTTACCGACCCGAATCCGGACAGCCCCGGCAAGGAGTTTACGCAGTACATAAGTCCGGCGTCGCTTGAGACGCTGCGAACGTGCAAGGTCGAAAAAAAACTTGGATCAGCTGTTTTCCCGGACTCCTTCCAGTTCCTGCGGCTGGGTTACTTCACTGTCGACAGCCAGGACTCAAAGCCCGGAAACCCGGTGTTCAACCGCGCCGTCGCGCTGAAAGACAGCTTCAAGAAAGCGGAAAGCTAATATTTTACATTGCTGCCTGCGACCGCCGGTACTCCAATATCAGTCAGTAAACCCGTTAGCCGCAGCAGATTTGCTTCCCATACGGCGCGCTCGGGAGGCACATAATCGCTTCCAAGCGGATAGGCTCTGTTCAGGCTGTCATACTTCTCTGTACCCAGCTTGCGGTAAGGCAGAAGCTGGACCTGGATGACCCTGTTTTTCAGCACGTCCAGTATAAATGCTCCCGTCGCCAGGATATTTTCGTCGTCGTCATTACGATCCGGAATGACCGGGATCCTTATGACCAGTTTTTTATCAAGCAGCACCGTTTGCTTTATGTTTTCCAGTATCAGTTTGTTGCCGACGCCGGTATATTGCTTGTGCATCCGATCGTCCATATGCTTGATATCCGTAATAACGAGATCCGTATACTCGTAGACCGCTTCCATTATCTCCCTGCTGCAATGGAGCGCGGACTCTACGCAGGTGTGGATGTAATTCATCTTGCAGGCATGAAGAAGGTCACGCGCAAATTGCCATTGCAGCATGACCTCGCCTCCGGAGAGCGTGACCCCGCCTCCGGACTTTTGGTATAATCCCCTGTCAGCGACGATGATCTTAAGCAGCTCGTCGACCGTTCTGTCTTTCCCCCACTTAATGATCGCCGAGGCGGGACACGCGGATGCGCAAAGGAAACAATCCTCCGGGCATTTGTCTCTCTCTGCCGAGACCACGACCTTGTCAACAAACTCAAGCGGCGAACTCTCAAGCGGGCAAACCTTGACACATAACGCGCATTTGTCAAGCCCAATACATTTGGACGGGTAGACTCCCAGTTCGGGCTTTAGTGACAGACTCTCCGGATTGCTGCACCATGTGCATGCAAGCGGGCAGCCCTTGAAGAAAATCTCAGTACGGATACCCGGCCCGTCGTGTATCGTGAATCGCTGTATATTGATGACCCTGCCCGTTCTCTCCATGATCAGTCGAAGGAGAGTTCGGTGCGGCCTATTATGTCATCCTGGAGCTCCTTGTTGAGCTCGACGAAGTAGGCGCTGTAACCGGCGATACGCACCAGAAGGTCGCTGTAGTCCTGCGGTTTTGCCTGAGCTGCGACCAGCGTTTCCTTGCTTGCTATGGTAAACTGGCTCTCAATGCCTTTTCTCTGGACAAACTCCTCGATCAGAGATATCAGGTTGTCTCTTCCGACTTCCCCGGTAAGAGCGGACGGGGAAAACTTCCAGTTCAGCAGAGTGCCGTTGGTCACTCTAGAATGGTCAAGTTTGGTAACCGAACGGCAGATCGCGCCCGGCCCGCAGATATCATGCGAAGCGACGCGCGTATGCACGGCTCCGACACAATCGGAAATCGGTTCCCAGGCGACGCGCCCGTCGACGGACGCCCACTGGCTCATGCCCAGATCGACATTTGCGACCGAGGAATACGCTCCCGGAGTGAATTCTCCGCCGCGTACGGTAGGCCTGCGCTCGAGGTGCCTGCAATACGTTGCAAGGCCGAATGCGGCCAGCTCATCGGCATAATCATCGTCGTTACCATAATGGTGGACGTTGTCGCTGTTGACATATGCAAGCAGCGGCTCATAACCCACCCAGTTTGCTTTAACGGCGTCGAGCAGTTCTTTTCCCGTTACTTTTTTCTCCTCGAAGACAAGCTGCTTGATCGTTGACAGCCCGTCTCCAACCGTTCCTATTCCCACAGCCTGAGGCCCGGTGAAGTTGCGCCTGGCGCCGCCGGCGGATATGTCGAGGCCCTTTTCTATACAGTCGTCCATAACGTTTGACAGAAGCGGAAGCGGCTTTAACTGCTGCTGCGCAAGATCCAGAGCGTTTAATACAGCCACCATCTTGTCGCACCAGTATTTCATCTGGCGGTCATATGCTTCTGTGACTTCTTCAAATGTGGTGAAATTCTCAAGGCTGCCGGTTTGGATCCCAAGACGCCCGCCCACCGCGCCGCAATGTAACCAGCGGGGACATGAATCCGCGCATTCGGCGCAGCGCCCGTCGTTGATAGAAAGCTCCAAAACTTTGGCGATGTTAAAATAACCGGCGTCCTTCCAGCCGTATTCCTCGCCCGGTACGTCGGGTTCAACACAGCCGACCACGTGATAGTCCCGGGCTTCTTCCAGGGTTCGTCCGGTGGCAAGCATGCCGGGTATTGTGGAGTCGTCGTTGAATATCTTTGGTTCGCCCGTGCCAAGACGTATCAGATTGACGGTTTTGACTTTAAGCTCCCACGGCGTCGCCGCGTGAAAGCGAACCGCTATCCAGGGGTTTACGATCCTGGTGTGGGCGTGCGCGTCGAGGAACATGTATGTCAGATCGTTCGTGCCGTCTTTGCCGTCGCGTCTCAATCCGCCGAGCGTGAGGCAAGGGCCTCCGATACCGCCGTTGCCGAAGATCGCGACCGCTTTATGGTCGCGCAGTTTGTTCATATCCCAGATCTTGATCATGAAGTTCTCGATCAGTTCCTGCATTTCCTCGCGCGTTGCTGTGCCTTCGTCAAGGTCACGGCGGTAAAAAGGATACATATACTGGTCAAAGCGCCCATACGATACGGAATGCCCGTTTGACTCCATCAGGACCATGGCGTTTGCTATGTGCACCATCTGGATCGCTTCTCTGAAAGTACGCGGCGCGTTTTCGGAGATCCACGCGCATGTCCCGGCGATCGTTGACAGCTCTTCTTTTCGCTGTGCGTCCGGCTCCCTTTCCGCCATTTCGGCGGCAAGCTTCGCGTAGCGTTTGATGTGATCGGTGCAGGCCTCATTTGCAATTAGCGCGGCTTTATAGAATATTTCTTTTTTAAACTCCTCCGGGTTGCTCCTGTCGAGCATTGAAAGTTTCCCGAGTATGCTCTCGCGGACCTTTCCATATCCTTTTTGAAGTATCGTTTTGTAGTTTATCCCGAGATGCCCCGGTCCGCACATGACGTATGCAATATTTGAAAATAGCTTTTTACCCGCGTGCGAGCCTTTGAGCTCCTCATCCGTCAGCATAGCAAGGGCAACATCCTCAATGGTTTTGTCGCGCCAGAACTCTTGGATCGACTCCAGTTTTTCGACGTCCTCATCCGTATACCAGAAGTAATCATGAGTACGTTTTTCACTGTAGTCCATAAGACCGTTTTTCATTTCATCGACTATCCAGTCGACCCCATACTCCGGAAAGACCGGACCCGCTTTGTTTTCGCAGCCCAGCGTGCCGACGATCAGCTCGTCCTCAAAGATAAAGATCGGACAGTTGCGCAAATGGTTTGCTATGGCGTGTGCGCACTTTATTATCTGCGGCTGGGCACTAAACTCACGGTATGCCTGCGTAACAAGCATAGCGCGGTCTACCGATACCGCACCGTTTGTCGATCTGGATGTCCTGCCAAGTATCTTGTTTATACGCGGAAACGGAGACGGTTCCGGAGTATTGCCGGAAACCCCCACTCCCCACTCTCTGTCATAGGGTTCGACCGCATATGGCTCCGCCCGCACAGCCGAAGTGTAGGCGTCTGCGGTTCTTGTTGAGTACTCGGACATTGCCGTTACCTCCTTGCCCCGATAGTCCTGCTTTCTGTCAACCGAATCGTCCTGTTATATAGTCGTTTGTTCTCTGGTCCTTCGGGTCGGCAAACAACTCCTCGTTTACCCCCTCTTCGATCAGCTCGCCCATCAGCATGAACGCTACGCGGTCGGAAACACGTCCGGCCTGCTGAACATTATGCGGAGCCAGTATAATTGTAAACCGTTCCTTGAGCTGTGTCAACGAATCTTCGATCTTTGCAGTCGATATCGGATCAAGGCCCGAGCACGGCCTGTCAAGCAGGATGACCTCGGGCTTAAGCGCCAGTACTCGCGCAATGCACAGGCGCTGCTGCTGCCCGCCGGATAAACTCATGGCATGCATCTTAAGCCTGTCTTTGACGTCGTCCCACAATGCCGCTTCCTTAAGTGCCTGCTCTGCGATATCCGCGAGGGCCGCTCTGTTTTTTTCACCCGTCAGGCGAGGCCCGTACACGATATTGTCAAATATCGACATCGGCAGCGGGACCGGCACATCGAAGACCATGCCAACCTTGCGGCGCAGTTCGGTGAGGCTGATTTCCGGTGCATATACGCTTTTTCCGTCCAACAGTATCTCGCCTTCCATTCTTGTGCCCTGGATCAGTTCTGTAAGGCGGTTCAGCGACCGCAGCAATGTTGTGATTCCGCTGCCGGCGGGTCCGATGACAGACAAGACCTCGTTTGCCCTAATGTCCAAACTCAGCTCGCGTATTGCCTTCTTTTTCTCATAGAAAAAGTTCAGGTCCCTTATCTCGATTTTAACCCGTTCCGACATTCAATACTCCAAGCTTAACTATACTCTACATTTTACACTCTACATTATACATTTTATTCGCAACGCCAGCGCATCACCGCTTACCTTTTCGCCATGAACCTGTTGACAAGCGCGTTTGCCACAACATTGATGACAAAGATCAAAATGATCAGCAGTGCCGCGGTGCCGTATGCGTTATCCATCGAAATGCCTTC
>Ga0123353_10017961_pt1 | contig 10431 bp, 7 predicted proteins | sample TergutLab28metaG_3_FD_92763 | JGI IMG/M metagenome (GOLD analysis project Ga0123353, IMG submission 92763) | Labiotermes labralis P3 segment gut microbial communities from Petit-Saut dam, French Guiana - Lab288 P3 | ecosystem: Host-associated > Arthropoda: Insects > Digestive system > Gut ...
AAAATAATTGTAAAACGGCTTGACAGAGCGTACAAAAGGCAGAATAATTCATTTGTCATTTGTCATTTGTCATTTGTCATTTGTCATTTGTTCCCTGAACGGTGGCGGCATATATTCCTGCAGCTCAGCCATTTCGTGGAAAAGGCCCGCCATACGCTCGCGCAGTTTAAATACACAGTCGCTCTCATGGGCTGTGCCGTTGACGATATCCTCGGCAAGCGCGTGACATGTCGGGGCTCCGCAAGAACCGCAATCGATGCCCGGGAGAGTTTTTGAAAGGCTTTCAATATCGGCAAGCTTTCGTAAAGCGATACCCCTGTCGGAGTCCAGCCGAAGGATGGAACTATATTCCGGAGTTTTCTGCCAGTCGAGGATCCCGGGGACGAGGTTGCTTTTATCAATAGTATTAAAGTCCTTATCCTCATCTAACTGCTGCCCCATGCGCTGGATCCTTGCCCTTGCGACAAACGGGTTTTCAGCAGAAAGACAACCGCCTACACAACCACCCGGGCAGGCGTTTAGTTCAACAAAACGTACACTTGAAAATTTATCGTTTTCGAGTTCATCAAGGACCCTGATAACATTGTCTATCCCGTCAACAGCAACAAACAGAGACTCATTTATTGCAAGCCCTTCACCACCGGAGTAAGACCATGTGATACCACGGACGCCGGCTACAGACAGATTCATCGGATCCTTCATTTTTTCCACGACCGGAAGCATCTTCATATATAGCTCGCTCATCGAAAAAACACCGTCGAGTACCACATCATCATAGCCAATGCGGTATTTCGACGCTGTTATCTTTGCAGGGCATGGGGAGATAAAGAAAACGCCTATTTCCTCGGGCATAAGGCCGGTATTTTTAACTGCTTTAGCCCGTGCCGCGACGGCAGCAAGCTCTACGGGTGTGATTATTTTTAAGACATTGTCCATTAAACCCGGATAACGTACAGAAATAAGCTTTACAATGACAGGGCAAGCCGAACTTATCACCGGGCCGCGAAGAAGCGCGCGTGCTTCGGGGAGAATGTTTTTTGTATATTCTGAAACACTTTGTGCCGCAAGCGCGACTTCAAAAATATCGTCAAAACCGATTTTGAGCAATGAGGTCAAAATGATATTTACGTCACGGATGGTTTTAAACTGTCCGTAGAAGGACGGAGCAGGCAGCGCGATCTTGTGCTTGAAGTTATCCATGATGGACAGATTGTCAGAGATTGCTTTTTTAGCGTGATGCGGACATGTACGGATACATTCGCCGCAGTCGATACAGTGGCTGTTTTTGATCACGGCTTTTCCGTTTCTGACACGGATCGCTTCAGTAGGGCAACGCTTTATGCAATTGATGCACCCTTTGCATTTATCAGCATCAAGTGTAACTGAATGTTTGATTGCTTCCATTATTTATTCAACCTTTTTCCTCAATTAGGCAAATATAGTGATAACAAGGGTCGTCCCTTTTCCGACTTCGCTTGTAATACAAAATTCGTCGCTTTGTTTTTTGATGTTCGGAAGACCCATCCCTGCGCCAAAACCAAGCTCACGGATCGAATCAGATGCAGTTGAAAAACCCTCCTGCATAGCAAGATCGATGTCCGCTATCCCGGGACCTTCATCTGCTAATGTTACCTTAACATAATCTTCCGCGATATCAACGGTTGCTACGCCACCTCCGCCATGTATGACCATATTGATTTCGCCTTCATACATCGCAATAGAGGTCCGTCTGATAAATTCAGGGGAAAACCCCAGTTGCTTCATAGTCTTTTTTACTCCGGCGGAAGCAGTGCCGGCAGAGGCGAAATCTTCAGTAGTTACAATATATTTCTGTGTAATAATATCAGACATGATTTTATTCGTTCCTTTCTGTTGTCGTTGAAAGATCACAACAGCTTATAACAAGAGCTCATCAATCCCGCAAAAACACAACTCCTCGTCATAACTATTCTTTTGCGTGACCAGTATCCGGCGAGGGTTATATATCACCGCCCGGTAAACCGCCCTTATAGAGAAGGCCGCAGGCTGTATACATAGAGTAATTGGTTTTCATGATGACGATGTCTTTTTCGTTTGCAAGTTTGATAAGGGCTTCGTTTGGTGTTTTTCCGCGTACGATAATAACACAATGGACATCCATCATTTCTGCAGTACGTACACTTTGCGGATTATTGAGACCGGTCAGCAGCAACCCTTTATTATCGCCAAAAGCAAGTGCATCACTCATAAGGTCTGCGCCGCACGCTGCATTGATTTCGATATCGTCAAACGGGACGTCTGTGCAAACTTTTGCTTTGAGTATTTCCATCACCTGATCCAGTTTCATAAAAGTTAATTCCTTTCATCACTTAAGCCCAAACTTATTCTATGGCGCAAAGCACCACCGCTAAACGCTCAGCCATAATATCATTTAAAACCCGAAGCCGCAATAATTATATATGACTATTTAATTAAATCTTTAACTATTTCGCCCGCCAAAATAAACCCGGCAACAGGTGGTACAAATGCGATACTTGCCGGTACAGGGCGGTAAGACAGGGCGTAAGACAGGGGACGGTTCTGTGTCTTATTCTGACGGGGAGAATAAGACACAGAACCGTCCCCTGTCTTACGCCCTGTCACAACAGCAGGCATCTCTTCTGAATATACGACCTTTAATGCATCGACACCGCGTTTACGCAGTTCCTTACGCATTATACGAGCCATCGGGCATACAGATGTTTCATAAATATCAGCGACCTTAAAGGCTGTAGGGTCAAGCTTGTTTGCTGCGCCCATCGAAGAGATGACCGGCACATTCAAAGCTTTTAAGCGGCATACAAGCTCGATTTTTGCTGTCATTGTATCGATCGCGTCAGCAACATAATCGTAAACAGAAAGGTCAACATTATCAGCCGTCTCCGGAAGGTAAAATAACTTATATGCCCCAACCTTTACATCGGGATTGATGTCAAGCAACCGCTCTTTTAAAACATCGACTTTATTAAGGCCGATCGTTTTATGTGTCGCAATAAGCTGACGGTTTATATTTGTGATATCAACAACATCACCGTCGAAAATGTCAATACAGCCAACTCCCGAGCGGCATAAAGCCTCGACAGCAAACCCGCCGACGCCGCCAACACCGAAAACCGCCACCCGGCGGTTTTTCAGCTTATTTATATTCTCTTTGCCAAGCAATAAAAACGTTCTTTGGAATTGATCGATCATGTAAGCGTATAATTTGTGCCGTCCAGTATGGAGTCATCGTTAAAAACCCAATCCCGGATATGGATGACTGCAACTTTTCCCCCGTTGGAACGGCATACGGTTTTTTCGATCCCGGCGTTTATGATCAGCCGGCGGCACATACTGCATGAGCTTGTTTCCTCGAGCAGCTCCCCGGTTTTTGCGTCGATTCCCGACATATACAAAGTTGCGCCCATCATATCCCTTCGTGCCGCTGATATTATAGCGTTTGCCTCCGCATGAACACTGCGGCAAAGCTCATACCGCTCACCGCTTGGGATACCAAGCTCGTCCCTCATGCAAACAGACCTGTCAAGGCAATTTTTTCTTCCGCGTGGCGCCCCGTTATATCCGGTGGCAATTATCTCATCATTAAATACTATTATTGCACCATATTTACGGCGGCGGCAGGTGGACCTGCGTAATACAGTTTCTGCGATATCAAGATAATAATTTTCTTTATCCTTGCGGTCCATAATCAATGACCAATCCTTTCGTCCTACTTGAGACACAACGATGGGGCACAACGAGATAAAACTATTATAACAAGAGTTCTCACCACCATCAAGAGAAAGATGAAATTAGTTTTAAAGTCTTGTGTACGAATCGTTAAATTCGCTTAAAGTATTGCATATTAAAGCAATTCACAGTATAATTATCTTTCAAGTATTGAGAAAGTGGCGCGTCGCGCTGTTAAAGATAATGAGTGGATCACTAAATAACAAATCAGATAGAGTTATACGCCCTGTGAAAAAAAAGGGCTTGAGGTTGCGTACAAAGTTGATAATGATTTTTGTCGTTGTCATGATCATTCCGGTCGCGATCTTAATATCTATAACTATGAACCAGGTGTTGACACTAGGGTATAAGCTCAGGGATATATCAGTCTCTGACGCGACAAGTGCCCTAAACGACAATGCCCGGGATAATCTGGAAAGAATGACAACAGATACCGCAGCAAAAGTGGCGGAGTTCCTTTATCAGCGTGATCAGGACGTACTCCTGCTCGCGGAACTAATGCCTTCCGATGAAGCTTACCTGGTGTTCTCCGAAAACAGGAACAGCAAGCTTATGACCATGGGGGAATGGGTCATCTCTGATGATGGTATGACATGGGTCGAGGTAGATCCGTTTGTATATGACGGAAATATGGATGTTTCGACAAACAGGGAAAATAATGACATTTTATTCGGGAGCAGCTTTAACTTCAGGCATCCCGAGTTTTTCGAGCATTACCGCAAGCTGTTCCCGCTGTACGACGAGATAACATTTGTTGACCTTACGGGGCAGGAGCTGTTTAAATATGTCAACCCGAATTCTACAAAAGTAAACTATCCGATGAATCCCGAAAAGGTAGACATTTCGGATAAAGCCAACACTTATATAAAAGCGGAAACATATTGGGAGGACTTGCAAAAACTAAAGCCCGGTGAGATTTATGTATCCGATGTCATAGGCGCGTATGTCGGGACCAACTTCATTGGCATGTATACTCCGGGAGCCTTAAGAAAAGCTCCCGAAACCCACCCGAACTACGCTTCACTACAGGAAATAGCCAACCTGCCGCTCGACGAGTTTTATCAAGCTGCAAGACAGCAGGCGTTTGCAGGCTTTGAAAACCCGGTGGGACGACGGTTTGAAGGAATTATACGCTGGGCTGCCCCGGTTTTAGGTTTTGATGGGGAAATCGTCGGATATACAACTATGGCGCTTAATCACGACCATATAATGGAGTTTGTCGATTATATAACACCAATGATCGAGCGTTATTCTGTACTGTCTGATGCCGTGGATGGAAACTACGCATTTATCTGGGACTATAAATGCCGCAGCATTGTACACCCGAGGCATCATTCGATCGTCGGGTTTAATCCGCTGACCGGAGAACCGCAGGTGCCGTGGCTTGAAGGAACTATCCAACTTGAGCGCAACTATGAGCAAGGAGGATTTGTACTCGATCAGGACAATAGACCGATACCGATCCTAAATGCAAACGGAGAAACACAACCTGCGACCGACACGCCATTTTATTTTTGGTATAGCAACAACGGCAGAGAGTGGCTTGAAGCTAACCCGAAATGGAACGACCTTTCGACGGAGCCGGCAGGTACAAGCTGGGGCGAGTTCTATGCAGCCAACAAAAACAACAGAGAGATACTGCCGCAATTTGGTGAAAGGCTGATAAAGGACAATAACGGCAACCCGCTTTATGATGAGGACGGCAGACTGATACGGGACTACCAATCCCGCAGCAAGACCCCTGCAAGACTATTGACACAAGCGGGTTTCGTCGGGCTTGACGGGAGATATTTAAATAACGCCCCTCAATGTACAGGCTGGATGGACCTGACCGAAGACGGAGGTTCGGGTTCGTTTTATATTTTTTGGAGCAATGTTTATAAGCCGACCACTGCTGGTGCGATACAATATTATACAGGGCAATACTCGCCTGAAGTCCAGGGGAACAGGCGTGGTTTTGCAATGGTTACGATCGGCTCGGGAATAGATGACTTTACCGAACCCGCTGTTTTAATGGGAGAAAGGATCACAACGGCAATTTACGATACCTCACAGGAAAATGTAATGCAGCTTATAATAACCAGCGGTGCGGCATTGATAGCAATACTAATAATTGCCGTATTGTTGGCATTATCGGTTACAAGGAACATAAAGCTGTTGATCAACGGATTGTCCAGGTTCCAGAACGGCGAACGGGACTTCAGGCTCCATTCAAAACTAAAAGATGAGTTTGGAGAGCTTGCCGATTCGTTTGATGAGATGGCGGACAGCCTTGAAAACAGTATTAACGCACCTTTATCAATTACGAATCTGCAACTGGAACTCATTTATATGAACAGTTACGCCTTAACTGTATTAGATAAGGAACTGGGAGATATCATAGGGAAACAATACAACGACATAACTATATATCCGGAGGACTCTCCATCAGACCCGATAAAAGCATTGCATGAAGGAAGGGAAGCGGAGGTTTTCCATAAGGAAGACATTGATAAATACTATAAAGGATCTGCGAATTACCTTTACAACCAAAACGGCGAGAAGACCGGTTATATCGTAATGTCTAATGATGTAACAGAAATGGAGATTGCAAGACAAAGGGCGGAGCAGGCAAACATCGCAAAAAGCAACTTCCTTTCGAACATGAGCCATGAAATACGCACACCACTTAACGCAATAATCGGAATGACATCTATAGGCACAACCTCTACGGATATTGAGAAAAAAGACTATTCTCTAAAAAGGATCAGTGACGCATCCAAGCACTTGCTTGGTATCATAAACGACATTTTGGACGTATCAAAGATCGAAGCAAAAAAATACACATTATCGGAAACAACGTTTGAGATGGAGGAAATGATCCAGCGGGTCGTTGATGTCCTCAACTACCGTGTCGAGCAAAAGCAGCAGAAGCTAACGGTTCATATAGACCCGAATATACCGGACAAGCTGATTGGAGACGACCAACGACTGTCACAGGTAATTACAAATCTGCTGTCGAACTCTGTTAAGTTTACGCCTGAAGAAGGAAGCATACATCTTGAAGTAATGCATGAGGACGAAAGAAACGGACAATGTACACTTCTGGTGGTAGTCAGCGACACAGGCATCGGTATCAGCCGGGAGCAGCAGGAACGTCTCTTCTCCTCGTTTGAGCAGGCGGAAGCGAGCACCTCCCGCAGATTTGGAGGAACAGGGCTCGGACTGGTGATCAGCAAAGGCATCATAGAAATGATGGGCGGTGAGATATGGGTCGAGTCCGAACTCGGTGACGGAGCGGTTGTGTCATTTACGGTTGAATTAGGTTGTGAAAGAAGCGAACAGCCTAAGCCGCTCAACCAAAGAATAAGAAATGAAAATATAAGGCTTTTGATCACCGATAATGATACGGGAACAAGGGTATTCTTTGAAGAATTTTCCGAAAACCAAGGTGTTGTGTGTGATGTCGAACCGACCGGAGAGCACGCGCTGGCAAAACTTAAGGAAAATGATAAGTATGATATATGCTTTATCGATTTTATGCTTTTAGATAAAACCGCGGTCGAGTTTGCGCGAACTGTAAAAAACATAAACCCGGATATAAAAATAGTTCTAATGATCTCGGGAGCAGACTGGACTTTAAACCAGGAACGCGCGGAAGAAGCGGGCGTAACGGTACATATGTCGAAGCCGTTGTTTGTATCAAGTATCATTGAGTGTATCAACGAGCTTTTATATGCAGACGAGTCTGAGAACTCTGCTGATATAAAAACAGTCGAGAGCAACTTTGAGGGAAAAACCGTGCTGCTTGTAGAGGATGTCGAAATAAACCGTGAGATCGTCCTTGCGCTTCTTGAACCAACCAACCTTAAGATAGAATGTGCTGTAAACGGTATAAAAGCTGTTGAACAGTTCATAGCCAATCCCGATAAATACGACATGATTTTTATGGACATCCAAATGCCTGAAATGGATGGATTTACGGCAACCGAAAAAATCAGGGCGTCAGGCATGGAACGCTCAAAAACAATACCTATAGTGGCTATGACAGCAAATGCGTTTAAGGAAGATATAGATAAATGTATTGAATCCGGAATGAACGGCCACATAGGAAAGCCGCTTTCATACGATATGGTAATAGCATCGCTGGAAAAATATTTGCACGGCAAGCAATAAAATAAAGAAGGAGTTTTTTATGATCACTGATTTACTCAGTACGTTTAAGGGTGATTTTAAGGATCACACCGAGTTACGTGCACAAGAAAACACGTCAAGAAGGGTAACACTGCTGGCAGGAAATATGGTCAGCAACACACAAAGCACAGTCGGTGGCGTATCGGCAAGGGTTTATAAGGGAGGCACTTACGGTTTTGCCTCAAGTGCGGAGTACACAGACGAAAGTGTCAGGAATGTATTATCGGCGGCGACAAATAACGCGGAATTTATGGACAAACACGTCAAAAAAGAAATGCCCCCGATCCCGCCGATGCAAGCAGGAAACGTAGGATTAAAAACCAAAATAGGGGAACAGATCCCGCAGAGTTATATGATCAACTTCGCAAATGAGTTGGATAACCTGATAACATCAAAGTACAAAAAGCTCACAAGCCGCACAGTTGTTGCCGACATCCTTGATATAGAAAAGCTTCTTATGGTCAGTGACGGTGCTGACCTGCATTGGTTCCAGCCTCGAAATTCGGTATATGTTTTTATGACCGCCGAAACTGATGACGGCATACCACTGGAGCTGTTTGAGGCTTTTTCCACACTCGGGCGTTTTGATGAAATATATCCCGACCCTTCATTACTTGAGCCAAAGCTTGACAAGCTGTACGAAGCGCTGATGAAAAAACGGGAAGGGGTATATTCAAAAGCAGGGCTTTGCAAATGTGTGATGCATTCAGAGCTTGCGGGGATCTTGGCACATGAAGCGGTAGGGCACACAGTCGAAGCCGACCTCGTTCTCGGCGGCTCGGTTGCGGGATATAATTTAAATAAACAAGTTGCAAGCGAGTTGGTCAGTATGGTTGACTTTGCGCATACAGCTTTCGGCAAACCATGTCCTATGCCCGTTTATGTAGATGATGAGGGCGTTATAGCTGAGGACGCCGTCCTTATTGAAAACGGTATACTAAAAAGCTTCATGCACTCAAGGGAAACCGCGCGGCATTTTGGGGTAAAACCACAAGGAAACGCAAGGGGATTCCTGTTCTCCGACGAACCGCTCGTCCGCATGAGAAACACTGCGATTTTGCCCGGAAAAGACAAACTGGAAGACATGATCGCAAGTATCGACGACGGATATTATCTGGTAAAAACAGGTAACGGACAAGCTGATACAACAGGTGAGTTTACATTCTCGGTTGAGCTTGGTTATGAGATCAAAAACGGCAAGCTCGGTCAGGCGATCCGGGAAACATCGATATCGGGGGTTGCTTTTGAGATGTTAAAAACCGTCGATATGGTGTCAGATGATATGGAATGGTCGATAAGTGGTTTCTGCGGTAAAAAACAACCTATGACGACCGCGGGCGGCGGTCCGGCAGTGCGCTGCGAGATCAACATAGGAGGTCGGTAATATGAGTATTAAAACAAGACAAGAGATTGCTGAATACGCATTGGAAGCAATGATAAAAGCGGGAGCGGACAAAGCTGCCTGCAGCATTACGCAAGGGCGTAAGGAAGAGTTTAATATTGAAGCAGGTAAGTTTACCCTGCTGCGTACACTTTTTGATGACACATTAGGTCTTAAAGCACTTTGCGACAATAAAAAAGGTGTTACTATAGTAAATAAACTTGACAAGGATTCGGTCGATAAAGCCGTAGAGGACTGCATAAACCTAGCAAAGCACGCGACACCCGACGAAGCGGAGGATATAGCGGAGAGAATCGATAATAAAAACTTTGACCAAAGTATCGGCGGCCCGGATATGGGACTTCTGTTTTCCAGGACAAAAGACTTTCTTGAGCAGGTCAAGGATGAATTCCCGCTGATAAACCTCGAGGGTGTTGTTTCGGAGTTTACCTCCGCAAAAACAGTCTATGTCAACAGTAAAGGCGTGGAGTTTGACTCCTTTAAAGAAAAATATGATTTCAGCGCTATGTTTTCAGCGAGTGAAGGTGAAAAATCGTCATCATTTAATGGCTTCGGCGTAACTCTGGCATCCCTTGATAAACCGTTTATTGATTTATATATGGGAAGGTCGTTGTATGAGGAGTCGGTTAAGTCCCTTAATACGCGGGCTGTAGACGGCAAGTTTGTCGGAAAAATCATCGTAACGCCGCATTGTGACGACATGATATGGGGAACGCTTATGAGCTGTTTCCTTACAGATATGCCGTTGGTGGAAGGGACAAGCCGCTGGAAGGATGCGCTCGGTACAATGGTAGCCGATAAAAAACTTACTATGCGCCTTGCACCGCTTCATCCCGCGATCGTTTCGGGCGAACGGGTCACTATAGACGGTTATGAAAGTAAGGATGCCGACCTTATAAAAGACGGTATTCTTGAATCCTTTGCGTTATCCTTATACGGTGCGTTAAAAACCGGAAACAAAAGAACGGCTAATACAGCATTTCCAAACATTGAGGTAGTTGCGGGAGACACTCCGCTTGAGGAAATGATAAAAAGCGTCGACCGCGGCATCCTGTTAAACCGTTTTTCGGGAGCATCGCCCGGTCCGAGCGGAGATATATCGGGCGTAG
>Ga0123353_10017962_pt1 | contig 10431 bp, 8 predicted proteins | sample TergutLab28metaG_3_FD_92763 | JGI IMG/M metagenome (GOLD analysis project Ga0123353, IMG submission 92763) | Labiotermes labralis P3 segment gut microbial communities from Petit-Saut dam, French Guiana - Lab288 P3 | ecosystem: Host-associated > Arthropoda: Insects > Digestive system > Gut ...
CCTTTCTTTATTGTATATGACGCAAATTGATTATCTCTTCAGTTTCGGGTCAAAAGCATCACGCAGACCGTCGCCGAGCATGTTGAACCCCATGACCGTGATCATGATAAACAGCCCGGGGAATGTCGAAAGCCATGGCGCGGTAGTGACGGTGTCCCTGCCCGCAGAAACCAGCGAGCCCCACTCGGGGTTCGGCACCGGTATGCCGAATCCCAGGAAAGACAGTCCGGCTGAGACGAGGATCGACGTACCTAAACTGGCTGTGAATATTATTATGATCGGGGCCAGCCCGTTAGGCAGTACCTGAGTATATAATATCCGGACTTCAGATAGCCCGACCGCTCTTGCCGCTTCTACAAATTCATTGCCTTTTATGGATAGTACCGACGCTCTTGAAATCCTGATGAATATGGGTAAGGCCATAACACTGATCGCAACGATCAAGTTCGTGAGTGAACGTCCAAGCACTGTTATTATGACCATTCCGAAAAGCATACCGGGTATAGAGGCAATAATGTCGGAGAACCTCATAATGACCTCTTCGCCTATGCTCCCTTCCCTGTATGCGGCGAATGACCCCAGCATAACGCCTACCAGTGCGGAGAGCGCCGTCGCGCCGATACCAATAGGCAAAGAGAATCTGGCGGCATAGAGCACACGCAGGAATAAATTGCGCCCCATACTATCTGTTCCAAAGGGGAACTGTAAGCTGGGCGGAGAGTACCTGAACTGAATGTTAGGGGCGCTGATCGATTCAAAAGACATAAACATCGAGATTACAAAGCAAACCAGTATAAGAAAAATAATGGTAATTCCGGCTATCGCGCCGGGATTTCGCAGCAAATGGCGGACGACTTCGGCGCCCCGGCTGCGCTTCCTGTGTTTTTTTACAGCCGAAACTTTGTTGTCCGCATCAGTGCTTTCATCACGTATGGGGTCAATATTTGTCCTTGTTATGAAAGAAACATGCGGCGCCCCTGCCGGAGCGTCGTCCTGTGCTTGAGCGCAGACAGGTTTCGTTGCTGCCGCTGAATAAGCTTGCGGCGCCATCGCAGCCCGGGCGGCATCTGCCGAAACGCTTTGTCCCGCCTGCAAATCGGCGGATTCACCTTTACCGCTGCTTGCCGACGCAGCCGCCGGAGCCAAAGGAAGCAAGTCGTCAACGTACTTCTTTTTCTTTTTTGCGCTGGTGTACTGAGCCTTGATCCTCGGATCAATAAAGGCATAGGCCAGGTCGACCAAGAGCAGTATAATAACATACATGACCGCCGTCAATATCACGAGGCCGGTTATAGACGTCACATCCCGCGCGGCAACGGCTTCAACGAGAAGCCGTCCGATTCCGGGCCATGCGAAAACCGTTTCGATCACGGCTGTACCCGAAATCGCGATAGCCAGACTCATTCCTATAGTCGTTACTATCGGGATCAATGCGTTACCTAGAGCGTGTTTTCTGATAACGACTTTTTCCGGTACGCCTTTTGCCCGCGCTGTGCGCAGAAAATCGGCTTTCAGAACCTCAAGCATACTGGATCGGGTCTGTCTGGCGCATTGTGATAAAAGCAGCATTGCGGCACACGTACCGGGCAGTATCACGCTCCGTATTCCGTGATTGAAGCCCCCGGCGGGAAGCCAGCCGAGTACGTACGCGAAAAGCAACATCAGCAAAATACCCAGCCAGAATCCGGGCATTGACATACCTATCATAGTAAACGCCGTGGTCAAGTTATCCACTATGCTTCCTGAGCGCCTTGCAGCGTATATCCCCAGCGGTATAGAGATCGTCACGCCGATTAGAATGGTGGCTGCGGCCAGAATCAGTGTGTTGGGCAGTCTGGATGTAAAGGATTCCCAAACCGAAAAACCGGTGAACTCAGCGACGCCCAAATCACCCTGAACCAGGCGGAGCATGTATCTTCCGTATCTGACCAGCATCGGGTCGTCGAGGCCCAGTTGCGCTCTCAGCGCGGCCACTTCTTCCTGTGTCATATTGCCCAGTTCCCACTGAGACATCATGTCGCCCGGGGCAAGGTCCATAAGGGCATACACCATGAACGACACCAGAATTATGACCGGGATAAGCAATAGAAGCCTTCTAAAAATATAGCGACTCAAGGCTTTACCTCCCAGATCACCGGACAGGGTAACGATGAAACGAACATACGGTACCATTCGCACAGCAACAGGGGCCCGTTGGGACCCCGGTCGCCGTGTAATCCGGTAATGAAAGTTATAATATCAAAACGCCCCACTCCGGCTTGCCCCCTTCCTTGGAAGGGGGTAGTGCGAAGCGCCGGGGGTTGCAGAGGGTGGCGCGCAGGCGCCGCCTGGCTATGGCTTAAGATGATCGGGCGTCTCATTCAAATCCCAGTAGATACCCCTGATATCGTAAGTGAACGTGTCTCCCCAAAGGTGCATGCCGCTAATACCCGGGACGGTCGTTATTCCAAGTACGGCGCTGTACATCGGTATCGCGGCCATTGTTTCCCAAAGATAGTCCTGGATTTCGTAAGAGATTTCCCGCTCTCTGTCGAGAGTGACTCCCTTGGATAGATCCGCTTCAAAATTGTTTATGAGTTCGCTGTTCATGTTGATCCTGTTGGTAACGATCCTGGGCATAAGAAGGACGCGCAAGGAACCGAGTACGGTAGGCCCGTAGCCGATGGTGAAGAGGGACATCTGGCGGGTGGAGTCCGGATTATAGGCAAATGCTTCGGAGTAGCCCGCCGTATCCATCATAGCTACGTCGACTACGATTCCGGCCATCGCGAGCTGCGCCTGAACCATCTCCGCCGCTCTGCCCCGGTCGCCGGGTACCGACGCGATTTCGACAACCTGGCCGTTATAGACTGATTTCGCCAGATATTCCTTTGCCAGGTCAAGGTTATACTCCCTTCGAGGGATATCTTCTTTAAAGAACGGCGTGCGCTGGCCCCACAAACTTCCGTTCGGCCAGGCGCGCGCCCAGTTACCGTTGGCGGCGATGGCAATATCTTCGAGGTTAAGCGCATGGGCTACAGCCATTCTGAAGTTCATGTCCATCATGAGCTCGTCACCCTGGTTATTGAAAGCGAGCATGGTGGGGTAGTGTATGGCGTCTTCTATTATGGCGAAGTCAGGGTTGTTGCGCATAGCGTCCAAATCATTGGTAGCCAGCACGAAGCATACCTGAAGCTCACCGTTTTGCAGCATTATAATGCGTGTAGCCATCTCAGGGATCGTCCAGAAGGTAATGCTGCGGGTCGGCGCCAGATCGCCCCAGTAATTCTCGTTGCGTTCCAGTTTTACATAGTTGGACGGTGAAAAATCCATGAGCTTGAACGGCCCGGTCCCGACCGAGGCCCACAGCGGGTCGTCCGGCCTTTTTTCGTATTCGTTCTTGTTGAGGATGCCGCATGCCCAGTGCGACAGGTCAAAAAGATAGTTTATTTCCGGCTCAAAGAAAACAATATCAATTGTGTATGGGTCTATGATATCTACACGATCGACGATGCGGAGTTTCGAATACGAGGTTCCGCCGGGATTAGCCAGCGCGACGTCGACGGTAAACTTGACGTCCTCGGCCGTGAAATGGTCGCCGTTGTGAAAGTATACATCGTCGCGCAGGGTGAGCCTGATGGTCTGATAGTCATCCGTCTTCCAACTGGTCGCGAGGCTGGGCCGGTAATCGTTGGGGCCGAAGATATCAATCAGCATGTCGTTTGTCATGTGCATTATCCATGCGCTTTCACCGGTGGCGCCCGCCAGGACCGGGTTGAGCACATTTATCGGGGAGTCTCTACCGACAAAGTTTATATGTTCGGCAAGGTTGGCGGTTTCGGGCGGCGGTTCCGCTACGGCGGTGAAGTCGGGCGTTTTCGAGGGGCTGGCCGGGGCCGGGGCCGGCGCGCCGGAGCTGCTTGCGCTTGGAGCCGGAGCTTGCGCGCTTGGGCTGTTGCTTGGGGCAGGAGTCTGCGTTCCTGTGCCGGAGCCGCAAGCGGTCATGAGCGACAGCAGCAAAATCAGGGAAAGGATCAGGGCTAATGTCTTTCTGATTTTCACTTTAATTTTCTCCTTTATATATCCATATTCTTAAGATCGGGAAAAGCTTCTTTCAACTTGATTACTCTGTAATTCCACGCCCTTTCGACGCTAAGCGCCCCCAGCGCCACGCCGGCGGCGTTTTTTGCCTCGCCGTCGCCCAGAGGGGTTGGAACGGCGCCGGCAGCAAGAACTTTCCAGAGTATATCCGCGCCTTCCATCAGCGCAATAGAAGACAAAACCATTTGCTGGACATAATCCCCTGTGACGACCATACCGTGGCTCCGGATCAGCGCCGCCCGTTTTTGCCCAAGCGCCTCCGCAAGACTGTCTCCTGCGGATACCGTTGAGATATGCAACCCTGATTCGGGATCCCATTCTTTGAGCATGGGGACACCCTCGTGAAACACCGCGCAGCCCGGGGTGATAGCCAGAAAAGGGATATCGCCGCATACAAACGGGTAGAGGGACTTCGGGTGCCCGTGGCAAACAGCATTCACATCCGGGCGATGTTTCAGTATACTTGCGTGAATGATGCGTTCCCCGTATGCCCTGCGGGCCGTATTGGTTATAACTGTTCCGTCAAGGTCGCATTCGAGAATATCGTCCAAAGTTACGAATTCCGGCGATGTAGCCCATGAAATAAAAAATGTTTCCGGGTTTTCCGGATTTCTTACGCTTACATGGCCAAAAGCATCCAGCACCTTTTCGAATGCCAGGATCCTATTGGCTGCGACGCATAGCTTTTTTGCTTCGCCAGCGGTTTTCAGAGTGCCGTCAAATTGTTCGGAAGCCATCATATTTGCCGTAGAAACCACCTCTTTCCTGTTTGCATATGGTGAAATATCACCGTAACATTGTATACATCCCCACCAAGAAAAGCAATAACTTTCGCAGATGCTTTATCCCGTTACTCCTCTTTTCCAGTTCGCCCGGGAATGCGGGAAAACCTCTGATCTCGCCTGTTGGGGGGTCATAAGCTTCGTCGCGCGTTTTCCGTTGTACCCGCGCTGCGGACCCGTTTCTTCGATTTTCGGGATCCTCGCGAACCGTCCCGTGAGTTGCTCAACATTTGTCATTGGCGCCCCTTCTTTTTAGTGTGCTCTCAGGTTCAGGGTATTCTTGTCGGGCCCGATGCAATGGCAGGCTGCGAAATGATCCGGGGCAATCTCAATGAGCGGCGGCATACCATTATCACACTCTTTGCAGTGATAATTGCAGCGGCTGGTAAAGCGGCACTCATCAGGCGGGTCTATTGGCGACGATAGTTCACCGCGCAGTTGTATCCTTTCCGGGTTGCTGTTGACCTTTGGAATAAGCCTCGCGGACAGCAGCGCTTTCGTATAGGGGTGCACCGGGTTTTTGAACATTTCCTTTGCCGGGGCTTTTTCCACCACCTTACCGAGATACATTACCACAATGTCGTCGGAAAAATGCTTGACAACCGACAGGTCGTGCGTAATGAAGATATATGTAAGGCCCATCTCGCGCTGCAGGTTCTTGAGAAGATTAAGTATCTGCGCCTGTATTGAAACGTCGAGCGCCGATACAGGCTCGTCGCAGACTATGAACTTCGGCTCCATAGCTAACGCCCGCGCAATCCCGATGCGCTGCCGGCGCCCGCCGTCAAGCTCGTGCGGATATGTGTTTATCAGCCGCTCGGCAAGCCCGACTGTTTCCATCAGCTTAAGGACGCGGTCTTCAATATCGAATTTCGTCGCGTTCGGGATTATATTGTTCAGCGTCAGCGGGCGCGCGATTATCTCCAGCACGGTTTTTCTGGGATTGAGGGAAGAGTAGGGGTCCTGAAATATTATCTGCATGTCTTTGCGCAGTTTCTTCAGTTCAGGCTTTCTTGCATCGCAAATATTCTTACCTTCGAAATACACTTCGCCTGCCGTTGGTTCTATCAGCCGCAGCACACAGCGCCCGGTCGTCGACTTTCCGCATCCCGATTCTCCGACAATGCCGAGCGTCTTTCCCATCTCCAAGTCAAACGATACATCGTCTACAGCGTGTACCATTCCTCGCGAGGTCTTAAAATACTTCGTCAAGTTTTTCACTTCAAGCAGCTTATCCGCCATCTTTCCCGCCTCCTCTCATCCGGAGCCGGAAATCCGTTTCATCATATCGTACGCACAGCACGCTATGCGTATCGGTGAACTGTTTTGTTTCAGGGCGCTTTTCCACGCATTCCGCCGCAGCGTACCGGCATCGCGGCGCGAACGCGCACCCCGGCGGCAGCTTCGTGGGGTCGGGCATAAGGCCGGGTATCGGTATCAACTCTGTCTGGTCTTCGTCCGTATCAGGCAGAGAGTTAAAAAGCCCCTCGGTGTACGGATGCCTGGTATCGTTGAAAACATCTTCCAGAGTCCCTTTTTCCACTATACGCCCGGCATACATCACCGCCACTTCATCGCAAACCTTCGCCACAACTCCAAGGTCGTGCGTTATCATAACCAGCGCTGTGCCAAGTTTATTTTTCAGATCGCTTATCATATCAAGCACTTGCGCCTGTATCGTCACGTCCAAAGCCGTTGTAGGTTCGTCGGCTATCAGCACACGCGGGTTGCATGCAAGCGCTATCGCTATCACCACGCGCTGCTTCATGCCCCCTGAAAACTGATGGGGGTATTCATTAGCGCGTATGTCAGGTATCCCGACAAGTTCGAGCATCTCCTGCGCGCGCATGAACGCGATCGTCCTGTCGACGTTTTCGTGGAGCCTCACGCTCTCTGCTATCTGGTTGCCCACTGTCATCACAGGGTTCAAGGACGTCATGGGATCCTGGAATATCATCGATATGTCCTTGCCGCGTATTTTTTCCAACTGGCGTGGTTTCAGGCGCAGCATGTCGTGGCCGCATACCGTTACAGACCCGTTCTTTATCACAGCGGGCGGATCCGGCAACAGGTTCATTATCGACAGCGCCGTAGTTGTTTTGCCTGCGCCGGTCTCTCCGACAAGACCTATTGTCCTGCCGCGCTTCAAGCTGAGGCTGATGCCGTTGACTGCTTCTACGGTTTCGCCCTCCAACTCGTAATGGACTACGAGGTCCTTAACCTCGAGAATCGTTTCATCTCCTGCCGGCGGTCCGGCCATGGGTTTCCCGGTCAGCGCGCCGCGCTCCTCATCCATTTGTCCGCCTCCCTATCTCTTGAGCTTTGGATCCAGTGCATCGCGCAAACCGTCGCCCAGGATGTTGAATGCGAGGACGGTTATCATGATAAAGATGCCGGGAAAATACGACAGATGCGGAGCGGTCCTGATCACATTGCGGCCTGCCGAAATAAGCGCGCCCCATTCCGGCTCCGGTACCGGGATACCAAAGCCAAGGTATGAAAGGACGGCGGATTCCAGGATGACTATGCCGACCCGCGTTGTTACGGTAACAATGACAGGCGACAGGCAGTTCGGAATGACCTCCAGAAAAATGATGCCGATGTTTGACATGCCGACAGCTCGCGCCGCCTCTACGAATTCGTCGTTCTTCACCGTCATTACCGATGCTCGGGTTATGCGTATGAATGCGGGAATACCGGTCACGCTTATGGCGATGATAAGGTTCATAAGGCTTTGACCAAGCACGACGACTATTACCATACCCATCAATATCGCCGGGATAGATGCGAGGATGTCCGACAGACGCATTATTATCTCATCGACGGCGCCTCCGAAATAACCGGCCAGGGCGCCTAACAGCAACCCGATAAAGAGGGTCGCTCCAACCGCGACGACGCCGATAATAAGCGAGTACCTTGTACCGTAGATTATACGTACGAACAGGTCGCGCCCCCTGTCGTCCGTGCCGAAAGGATGCTCCCAACTCGGCTTGGCGCTCCGGTTGTACGCGTCCATTGCGGTGATGTCCGCACGGCTGATGAATATCAATGAGTAAAACAGCATAAGCAGCATCATGATGATGATCGCAAGCCCGACAACGGCGCCCTTGTTGCGCTTCATCCTGTGCCACAGTTCGCCGATATTGGAGCGCTTGGCGTATTGCCTCGATACGAGTACGCGCCTGGCGCTTTTATTTTTGTCAGCCGCTATTCCAGTCATGCATTCAACCTCCTTCTCTTTTTCCTGGCGCCGGACGCATACATGGTTTTGACGCGCGGATCGACAAACGCATATAAAAGGTCGACGAGAAGCAGGAGCAGGACGTAGACGATACAAGTCATTACAACGCAGCCGCACGCGAGCGTCACGTCGCGGCGGCTGACAGCATTGACAGTGAGCGCGCCTATACCCGGCCATCCGAAAACCGTCTCAATGACCGCGGAGCCTGCCAGCGTACGGGCAACGCTGTTGCCTATTGTCGTTATTATCGGGATCCACGCGTTTCTCAGCGCGTGCTTTGTCGTGACCTGCCGCTCCGGGACGCCTTTTGCGCGCGCGGTGCGGAGATAATCGGCGCGAATGTTTTCCAGCATTGAAGATCTTGTCTGGCGGGTCGTAGGCGCCATGAGCATCAACCCTGTACATATGGCCGGCAGAATATAGCTTCTTATCGTTCCGTCATACTGGATAGGGAACAGCCCGAGATTGTAACTGAACCATATGATCAGCAGTATCCCCAGCCAGAACCCCGGCATGGACAGGGCGAATAAAGAGAACAGGGAAGTCAGGTTGTCCCATATCGTCCCTGCGCGTTTCGCTGCAAAAATGCCAAGCGGGACGGCGAGCGCAACACCGATAATAAGTGAAGTCAGGGCCAGTTGCAGAGTCTTCGGGAACCTGGAACTGAATTCGTTCCAAACAGGCCTGCCGGTGGCAAGCGACCGCCCGAGATCCCCCTGAAGAAGATTGAGTATGTATTTCCCATATCTGTACAACACGGATTTGTCCAGGTCATATTGCTCTTTGAGCTGCGCTATGTCTTCTTCCGTCATCTGATCTGAAATCATGGTGTCTACGACGTTGCCGGGCGCCAGTTCGAGAAGAGCAAATATAATGAATGTCACGCAGAGTATTATAGGTATCAACCATAATACTCGCTTGATGATATATATTATCACGTCTTTCCACCCAACTGTTCCTATACGCGGCGGCAGTCATCCAATCTTCCGGGACCATGCCGCCGCGTATATTATTCATCTTGCTTCGTATCCTGAGAGCCGTTTCTTGATCTATTGCTCTATCATATAAACATAGCTGAAATCATGGAAGGAATCGGATCTCAGCGTCATGCCCGCGACTCCCGGCTGGCAGGCGGCTACGTGCTGGAGGTAGTAAACGCATATATAGGGGATATCCTCAGCGACGATCGCCTGTATCTGCTTATAAATCTTCTCGCGCTCGACAATGTCCGTGACCGTCGGCGCCAGATCGAGCAGAGCCGTTACCTCGTCGTTCGAGTAGCTGGCCCTGTTTCCGGCAGCCCCGGGATATAGGTAAGATCTTGAAGCTATGGCGAGATTGCTCCACGAACCGGTGTGAACGACCATTTGGGCCTGGTTGTTGGCATACGTAGCGTAAGCGCTCATCCCGGCAACGTCGGTTTGATAGATTACTATGTTGACCCCGATAGCCTTGCACTGCTCCTGCAGCCACTCGGATTTAATGAGTTTGTCGGCAAACGCAACGACGATTTCTACGGGCTCGCCATTGTACGATGACAACCCGATATACTCTTTTGCCTTCTCAATGTTATGGGGGATCCGGGGGATGTCGGTGTTTCTGAATTCGGTCGCATAGCCCCAGAACGTGCCTCCGCTTTCCGGCATAGCGTAGCCGTTGCGGCAGGCGAGGGCGAGCTCATCGGGGATCAGCAGGCTGGCTATTGCCTTGCGGAAGTTAATGTCGCCGCAAATCGGGTCGTTCATGTTAAATGCAATATACGAGGGGTTGTTGTCAACATATTTATATGTGTCGAACTGCGGGCTTTCCTCCAGATATGGGAAGTCGCTGGGATCAAGGCCGAGGGAGAACTGTATCTCATCCCGCTCAAGCATCATGACCCTCGCGGGTATGTTGGCGACATACTTCAGCGTCAGTTCTTTCGTCTGCGGCAAATCGCCCCAGTAGTTTTCATTGCGGATATAACTCACGTACTCGTTTGGTACAAACTCAACTACGACCCATGGCCCCGTACCTATCCACGCGCCTTCTTCCGGATCAGCCTCGCATGCTTTGCGGTTGACCATGCCGGCGTGCGACTGCGAAAGGTTGTAGAGGAAGTCGACATTGACTCCGACCAGCGTGATATTTATCTCGTAATCATTTACGACTTCGACTTTCTCAATGCCGTTGAGGAAGTCGAAAGACAGCGCACCCTGGGAATTCTTGGCGCGCTCTACGGTGTAGACAACGTCGTCGGCCGTGAATTTTTCGCCGTTGTGGAAGTAGACGTCGTCGCGAAGCTTGAAGTTGATATGCTGCCAGTCGTCCGTTTTCCATTCTTTGGCC
>Ga0123353_10017963_pt1 | contig 10431 bp, 9 predicted proteins | sample TergutLab28metaG_3_FD_92763 | JGI IMG/M metagenome (GOLD analysis project Ga0123353, IMG submission 92763) | Labiotermes labralis P3 segment gut microbial communities from Petit-Saut dam, French Guiana - Lab288 P3 | ecosystem: Host-associated > Arthropoda: Insects > Digestive system > Gut ...
CGCATTTCACGGAACCCGAAGGTTCATTACCGCACTCACAAGCGTCCGCCACCTGTCTCTATCCTGGGCCAGCCCAATCCAGTCCATATACCCACATCACACCTCCTGGAGATACGTCCTAATATTATCCGCCCATCTACGCCAAGGTCTCCCCAGTGGTCTCTTTCCCTCCGGTTTCCCCACCAAGACACTATACACCCCCTACTATTACTAAAATTATAATATTGACAATAACTGCTATTATCATACATGACAATGGACTTAAACATATTTATCAAATTTTCTTATTGAAAAAAACAAAAAGAAATTCAGCCAGATAATATAAACACACACCTGGAAGCAGTATCGAAGATGAAAGGTTCAAATTCACTGAGACCACACACTGATTCACCGAGGACTACATACAGCACTACAGAACACACTCATTCACCGAGGACTACATACAGCACTACATAACACACTCATTCACCGAGGACTACATACAGCACTACAGAATTGACATTCCATTGGCTTACCACACCTAAAAATCATACACATAATTCGTACATCCCTGATACCCAGAAAATCGAAAATGTAAGTACGTGACAGTAAAATCCAGATAAATGCTAAATTAGGCTACTTGTAACACGAGACATTAAACATTAGTGCCATATGGAACAGGCGACATATTCCTGTTACAGACTGCTGTGGCGCCAAACACTAAGCATAAGGGCATGAAAACCTACGCCGATGTAAGGCATCTCCATTAGCATGCGCCGGGCATGCTCGGAGTATACCGCACTGTCGCTGTCTTGTTACAGTAAGGTACATAAGACTTATAATTACTCTCGTAAGACACGTAATTCGAATTAACCACAGTAACACGTGGGTGACAAAAGTAGTATAACAAAACTAATAGTAACAAGAAAAGAAGCAGTTATTTATGTACTGTTGCATGTCACAATACAGACAAGTTGGACGAAGAGGCAAAGCTCCGAGGTGACTTGTCGGTTTCAGGCACCTACTACGTGTCCTAAGGAGAGAGTAATTTTGCGCCAATTACACAGCGGGCTGCAGGCAAACATTCACAAACGAAACACAACCCGGATGATGTTTACGGCGGTTAGCTACGAAGATGCAACGGGTGGGAAGTTTGGAAACCACGACAAGGTCTCTGTAACTGTGACCTCCGCGTTCTAACGATCTCGTGTGCTGCAATATGCGGGTCGTCCCGTTGGCCGAACCCCTCATCATCATCAAGCGATGAAAGCCGGACACGGGGCCTCAGACGGTCATCAACTGCCGCTACTAGCCATTCGCTAACACATCGTCCGCTTGCATGAAAGAACTAAACTCCAAATTCATACAGCCGTTACACCATCCTCCATTCTTCTACACTAATTCATTTTAAAAGAAAAGTGCTTTTCATAATAATGTCCGATATTCTTGAAAGGGATAAACTACTCTCAAAGAGCCTAACGCGGTCCGCGATTTTTCTGACCCCAGTGTAACTGTTATCAGGAAATCATATGCATGCCTCTTTATCAATAACAGAATACCCCAAACCCACCGCCCTTACAGCTAAGTTACTCGCTTACGTAAACGATAATTCAAAAGTGGTGTGAAATTCATTTTCCAATACCATGCACATAACAGCACTTTGGCACAAAAAATGACACAGCTAACTTCAACTCCACGAAGCAGGGTACGTCTTCAGCAGCCGGCACTTGCTCAGATATCCAAGAAATCCCCGCATTTTTCGCAACGGAGTGTTCATTACCGTGATCACACAAGCCTGCCATTTGTCACTTTCTTGAGCCAGATGAATCCAGTGTACGCCACTCCACCCTTAAAATTCATTGTACTATCAATCTCTCATCTACGTCGTGGTCTTCCAAGTGGTTCTTTTGCCGTCAGGTCTCTTACCAAACCCCTCTATGTGTCTCTCGTCTGTGTTACGACTGTTCATCTAATGTAAATTAAAATAGAGAATGTGTTGACAAACACAAGCACAAATAAAACTGTCGTAAAATAAATAAGTTGTTATCTAAAAGACTGCGCCTACGTTATGAGGAACTGGTGGGGGGGGGGAGGGACACTATCAGCCTCTAAAATAAAATGGAATTAATAATATACACCGTACAAAGTGTTACAGTTTTCATTATACGGAATTTAATGAACAAACAAATTCGGTTCCTGGGTACACTGCTGTATATTCTTACACATTTCACAAGAGCAAACTGGTACACAAATCTAGCTCAGTGGTAGAAAACAAATACCAAACACGACTGACACATCTTTTCCATATTTATGTAGACCTATACCATGTTTGGAGTTATTACTCGTAAGTCCGGGATCAGTACACAGTCTAGCGATTACGCTACGGGATGCATGAACCGGAGTTCAAACCCCGGTAGGGGAGAGATTTTCCGCAACATTCCAAAATAGCCTTCTCGACAATGAGTACCTGGTCTCTTTCCCAGGGTAAAGTGGCCGGACTGTGGTGTTGATAACCCACCACCATTCTGTGCCGAGGTTAGAGAAAGAGTAGAGGTATACCTCTAACTCCCCTTCCAATTGCCATCATGGCATTTACAAGGTGAATGTTTACAGTTTAAAAACACACAAAGCCCAGAATATGCATAAGATCACAACTTCGCCAGTTTTATTTGCCTGTCATCGTTTCATCTGATTTGAACATATTCCAGATTTCTGCACATACGGTAAAGAAGTAAGTTCCAATCCCGTTCAGTGTCGCTGTACCTTCATACATTAAATTCAGAGCTGATATTCTGCACAACAGTTCAGTCACGAGATGCGACACAGAACAATCTACGCTGAATGGTGGCGGTTCTGACTCAGTAGTTCTCGAGGCAGTCAGATGTATGAATTGCAAACAGGAGACAGACGGACAGACACTAGCATGTAGCTAATAAGATTCCAAAATAATCAAAGACTAATAAGCTATCATCCTTTCCTTTCACGGCTTTTTTTTAACTGGTCAACTCACTTTACATAAAATGGTAGGCTAGATGAATCATACGTTTTACCTGACTGTAGAGCATCTAACTACTCGAACCAACTAACGAAGTAATTCCCGAAGGAAGGTCGCTTCTTGAAAACCAACAGTTGCTCAGCTAATCACAAAATTCTCCGCCTTACACAGATTCTGAGAATTCATTCATGTTTTCACAACAAAATGTCGCTAGGTCCTATTCTCAGCCAGACGAAACAAGTCAACGCCCTCACACCCCTTTCGTTTAAGGTAAAGTTTAGTATTACGCCATCAACGTTTAGGTTTTCCAAATGACCTCTTTCTATAACTATATCTCATCATAGTCCTGTACGCGTTACTCTTCTGCCACACACAAACACACACACACACACACAAACACACATGCCATATGAACCGTCCATCTCATCCTCCTTCATTAATAAGCCTAATACCTTTCGAGAATCACCAATCATAAGGCTCCTCGCCGTACAATAGGCCCCTTATGTGCCCTGCTCTCCAGCACCTTTAGACTACCAATTAGGCCTAGTGGCATTTGGTCAAATACAGCATTTTTCCGTCGTTATTGAATAATTTTATTCTCTCTCACTTCACAATTTTATTTTACTTCGACATGTTTCACACCAGCTGGTTCACCACCATCACCACCACACCACCACCACCACCATCACTATTATTATATAAGCTATCTCTCGCTCTCTCTTTCTCTCTCCCTCCCTCTCTCTCTCTCTCTCTCTCTCTCTCTCTCTCTCTCTATATATATATATATATATATATATATATATGATATACATGAAAAACTCAATACACGAATAAATTCGGATCCCCAGAGAATTAGCCTCTAATTTTGGACCAGTCGGGAGCAAACAAAATAGCAAAGACTAAGATAAAGTACTGTGTGTAGCCGAAGGTAAATATCAAATAGACAATGCCTAACGATACGGCACCCAACATCAGCCCCACCATTAATACTAGCGACCAAATTTCAAGCCCACGAAATCCAAAAGTTTCCATTTTAATATTTACATTTTTAGACAGCAAACGGGAAAACAAAGCGTACCGAACTGAATGCCAGTGATACGAAAATCGACCAAATTTGTCACAAACAGATGCAGTTTTACTGCGTCAAATTATAAAACAGTAACGTTTACACCAAAGAGCTCATATTCTCAACACCAACTGTACTTAAAGAGACTGGATGAAAGGGAAGGAGTGGACGAACATTACGATAAGCCTGAACCTTGTAATAATGAAGTCCGTGCCAGGCAAAGCTCCGCCTTAACATGCAACCTGTACCTACAGTATGCCTCAGCATGCACATTACACAAACACAATATAACAACCAAACTCTAGATACGAACATCCTCCCCTTAGACTATACTTGCATGGCAGCAATCAGAAATTCTTCCGGATCGTTTCCCCTTAAGCAATTAACAAGATCATTGCGTTCCGTTATAGCTTCAAGCAAGTCAAGAAATGACGTGAGGTAGTTAAATTAACTTTTGGCCCTCGACTCGTGCAATTAAACAAGTAGAAATATCGTCTCATCCTCTCAGCTTACATGTCGACGAAACGACTCAACATAAATTCCATTTTCCACGATATGATAAGCGCCTTCAACCGCTTTGTATCTGCCACAAGAAACTTCTTTCCCAAACACTCAAAGTTTAAAGCACGAGTTTTACAGAATGCACCATCTAAAGCAACTTCAAAAGTGCCGAATTGTGCACAAACACACTGTGCTTATATTTCTGTGTGTATTTCTCACAACAAACAGCAGTTACTCCTTTAAACAGCGATAGCTGCCAGCTGTTTATGATGGAGAAGCAGACTGTTTCCCGTGTTGAAGAATCTTCCCAGAAAGAAAAATCAAGCTCTGTCCCCCGTCCCCCATTTCAAATGTGGAAACATTTAGACGGAGTTGCAGAAAAGTTGGCACAAATATTATGTCATCGAAGGTAAACTTGAAGCCGTAAATTTTAACTTCCAACATTTGCTAATAACAATATTGAGGACGCGCAAATAAATGAAAGGAGAACGACAACAGACTGAGGTATTTTTGGGCTCTGAAAGGACGTGTGGTTAGATTCTGAAGCGACTGGGGTAATACGTTTACAGAACGTAAAACAAGAAAAAAAAACACATTAATTTTTTTTTGTGTTTCGGTTTTACCCAATCGATGAAGTTATGTGAAATTTAGAACGGAAAAGGATCCTAACCATAGTTACAAATTACATAAGAAATATTGTTTGTAATTAAAAAGCACAGATATTATGATAAGAAACTTAATGCATACAGATTCTGTAGTTAAGTAATAGTAATATTAGCGGAACAAAACCAAAAATAGTAACGAACAGCTATAAACTTATGAAGTATGAATGTGCAGTTAACGATATTCCCTCATTAACTACTTTTAAGAAAAAAAAATCATCTTTCTAAGTACAAAACGAATCAATCATCATTGCAAGGATCGGTGCTAATTTCCAAGACAGATTTCCTGGAGTTTCCTTGGAGGCCTCTCAAGTTTCAAAATCAACTCGCCAAATAATAAGTAGGTGACATAACTAGGACAGGAGATAAATGTCAAGTTACCATGGAGAACACCACCATGTTGTCAAAGGATGTGAATACGAATGCAGAAGGTTGAGGCTGACACACGATCAAAACATAGAAATTGATCTTCAGGAAGACGAATTTGGTAAACTTAAATTAATTAAAGCCCGTTATAGCAGAGAAGGTGATTTTAAGAGTCATGTACAAACATTTGCCTCCCCGTTGTGAAATAATGACAAATCGCATTTGTACCATATGGTTCTAATTCTAGTAATGGGGCTGTGAATGCGTGGAACTACATCTCAACGCCCACACACGCCTCCATAACACGTCGCTTAATTAATCACAGGGCAAAACTTTACTTTCGTTGATACTATCATGTTTGGCTATTTGCAAATGAAAGCTTACTATGAAATGAATGCAAATTAAATCCTGTTTTTATCTTCGCTTTCTAACACCAGGGAGTTAATTACTGCAGTGATAGAAATGGTAACACATCAAGAGTTCAAAGAGCCCAACCATTACGTAACAGCTGATATTAGTTTACTGTGGTAATTTCTCATTACACGGTTAGTATTTATCATCACATTTTCATAACCGCCTGCTACGTCCTTGTATTTCTGTGCTCTTTCAAGGACAGTTCGATTCACAGAGCCCCCATGTGTGTAGGCATAAACAGGGTGATGCGTGACGCACAGAACAATGCTTTGGCCACATATAGCGGATCACGATCTGATAGCGAACCGCTGTGAGGTGCCAGACCGCGCGGTGGTCAATCCAATTTCTAACAAATGACTGACCGGCCAGACAAATACCCGGCACCCTAATCCCCCCCCCCACCCAAACAATTTTTTTACCATGTTCCGGATAAGAGGGGGAATTGACACCAATGAATTTCACTTTGGTCAGTCACATGACAAAACATTATTACGGAAGGAAACGGTGTAATAACGGGGACTGTTATCAGAAATCAGGCCTTACGTTCATTAGGGAACTGCTTATGAAACACTGGTCGTTTACAAGTGTTGTCCATCAACGCTATTACAAATGTTCTTACTGTGTTATAAAGACATCGTCTGGAGTGCAGGACGAACCAGACACGGCGAGATGACTGATACTAAGAGACCGTGTCGTTAATAAATCAAACGACATACGTTTGTGTAAGGGCGCAGTACGGACTTGTGACGTAAATGCCACTATAAACATTATGTTCTTCAGAAATGAAATAATGGGCTGCTAACGGGTCCGGCTGGGGGCTGTGGCCCATCATAAAGAATATCGGGAGCTCTACACACAAACTCCACTCTAAGCATTAATTGTCTACGTGCGGTAATAGAATCACTCTCTGTTTCATTGTTTTTTTTTGGGGGGGGGGGAGGGGGCGCAACAGCCCAAATCTGACTTAGGCCGTCCCATCGTTGGGGTTTCTAGATCACACACATACACACAAAACCTTCTCTGAACAAGTTATCAACCCGCTGCAGTGGCCGCTAACTACACAACATTCAACAAACCTAACAGACCAACATTCATGCCTTTAGCGGCATTCGAACCCGCGATCCGAAAAAGCGAGTGGCCGGAAATTTACGCATTACACCAAACGGACACCAGAAGCGGCTTGTTTCACTGTTCACCCTGTACAAACTGTGGCAAAATTACCAGAAATTATCTTCAAATATGTATCACAGCAACTTAAGTCTGTCTTACTTTCAAGTTAGGAATGTGATTTCATATCTAATGAATACAACAAATGGATCATACGCTCATATTATTAAATGTCCGTATTATAAAGAATACAATTAAAAAGTAGGCGTAAGTACAAGTACAGAGAGAGTGACTACAGGCAACACATTATTGCTGGAGAATGTCTGAACACTTAACTGCCTAATGTCGAGTTAAACTCGACAAAGCATTCCGTTGTACCAAGTGCAACGTCGAGCTCAATTCAACATGTCGCTTTATGCGGTTTCATGCTGATGTTTCCTAAGCTCCTGCCATCTAATGGCTGATTTGGAAATTCGAAAACTAGCCATTTTATGGCAGATTAATTTGCGGTCCATAAAGTTTGAATTCGCGATAATAATTTGGACTGCTAAGGTTCAAACTTGCAGCTCGTAAAGAAATTCGTCGCCTTATGTAACAGCGTTGTACTTCCATTGACCCGTAACTAGTCAGCAAAGGCATCAGGCCTTCCGGTAATGACAGGCACGTCGAAAAATTTACCGTGAAAAAAAAGAAATCTATATTTTTGTGGACCCAGTGTGGAACGGCTGCGGATCCCTGAGTGTGTCTAACGACAGAGCGGCACGACAGGTATATATTAGCGGGCGGTTGACCCTCCCCCGCCCAGAATATTTCGTCAGAGTGAGAGGCGAGAATCTATCAGCACCCAGGCTTTCATCGTCCCATCAGCACCGATGACATAAGCAAGGCAGGCAAACCACCACATCATACCAATCTCTCTCATCACTCCGAATTTACGTGTTACAAAACGCGAAAACAAAAGTGTTGCATACCAACAACGCTAAAAAAAATACGCATAGTTCTTTACCAACTCAACTGAAAGCATTACAGTCTTTCATCAAGTAATAATTAAAAAATTCGTAAAGACAGTGCCCGCACTTTTGAAACTCTTTAAGTTCACACGCACATTCCACTAGACCCTAAGCAGACCCAAATGAATTCTATCCAAACCATCATACCCTAGCACTTTCAGATCCATTCTAATATTATTCTTTCGTCTAAGCTTAGGTCTCCCAAATAACAGCTACTGGGTGACCTCAAGGAAAGGAGATTTTCAGCAACTGAAAGAATCACCAAATGGCATATTTAAAAAGATAAAATATTTTGTATTTTGAGTTTTACAGAGAGTCTCCATTTTTACGTCACCCCATAACAATTATACTGTCTTCATGTTTCCAGGTAACCCTTACCAATTTATAACTGTAACGTACAGGTTTTATCAAATTCTTATACGCTGAGAAAGAAAGAAAAACACGATTTTCAAATAAGAAATACGTAAAATTTTCTAATTACTGCAGCTAATATACAAATCAAATATTCGTACAGAAATACGTACTGAATTGTACCCTCATAGACTTTTCTATTCTTCAACTGCCCCTCCTTGACGCTGACCCTCCGTCAAAACCTCTTCTCCAAGACCATCTTAACAATACTACTGTGGTCAGTTTTGCTTCCCCTACAGAAACTGACAGAAAAAGAAAAAACCAGTAAATATTCCTATGATTTTTTTTTCGACACAAGAGAGTTGAAAATTCCCAAGTGAGCATGTAGCACACGTAGTATATCTGCCCTGAGATGCCAGCTGGCCACTTTTGTGCGTTTCCCCCTCTCACATGACCCAGAAACTCTAGGGACTACTGAAGGATAATTTAATTGCGATTTCCCTCTATATGTATGGAAACCGTCAGCTCATTTTTTGTCCATCTCTGTCAATTTGTATCCTCCATACAGAAATATCTCCCAAAGTATATCCAAAACCTTCCTCTGTTTTTCTTTGAACAATGCAAGCAAAATAATCCAAACTAATTTAAGAATAAACAAGGAAAATTGGGCAACAAACGTGATTATTTTATTAACTATTAATTGTTGAGTGGTATGTACACACACACACACACAACACACCACACCACACCACACACACATCCACCACCACCACCACCACCAACAACAACACCAACACCACCAGGACACAACACTGTATTATCTCTGCGCATTTATGTGGTTGGTGTTACACCAACATAAGTAGCGATTACTACCCTAGGCAACATTCAATGGTTGATTTTTATAGTGGAGGCGTACTAAAGTATCAAAAGAGTCATTAAACGTAATTTAAATTAATGTCAGTGTTCAAAATTGTGTGTTCATCCAGCAATCTACCAAATAACATAATCCAGCAATATTTATTACAGTTATGTTCGTTCGGCTGCGATATCTAGCAACTTACACACCTTCCTGCTACTTCCTGACGCCAAAATAATATTGGATACTGTTCAGCGGTGTGTAGACCCAAAACTTTGCTATCATAAATCCAGTTACCTTCCATACTACTGGTCATACTAAAATCGGCACACCAAATTTCATACTCCAACGACTGAAGTTACATTCTTATGAATACATGACGTTTCGAACACGCGCAGGTTTATACAAGGCACACCAGTTAAAGATCTTTTACAATAAATGCACACAACAACCATATTTATGGTTGGGGTGGAAGGGTCAAAATACCTACTAATAGGAACGCCACGGGAAGTATTTCTTTGCAAAACATTGAGATAGGAAGGGGGGAGGGGGAGGGGGGAAAGACGACGACGACGACGACGACGACGACGACGACGAACATAGAATTGAGCCAAAAGTATATTCTACTTATGAAACTAAGTACAAAATGCACATATGGCAGAACCTACCTGATATCTTTAGATGACATTCGGAGACACAGATGTCTATATGTGAGAACAGATAACAAAAGCGTGTATCCGTCAAATACTGTGCCTATTACAGAATATGATTACATTGAATTTTTACATAATATTCGTCAGTCCCTACCGGCGAATATCGGGAAAAACAGCAAATTCGACCATAACTGTTTCCTTTACAATCTTTGCCAAAGTACTTTTCATCACTTACATCACATGTGATATATTGTCATCTGACATATTGACAACTTCGATAAATGAGCTGCAAAACAGTATTCGGACAAATATAATTTACAAATTTATCTCAGTATTTAACCAACTTGATGCACAAAAGTTGTTTCACAATAAGTTTTATTTCATGCCTCTATATGTTTCGAGCACATGTGCTCATTATCAGGAGGTCAGGCCTCTGGTATCATCACACCTATAGGTGTGATGATACCAGAG
>Ga0123353_10017966_pt1 | contig 10431 bp, 7 predicted proteins | sample TergutLab28metaG_3_FD_92763 | JGI IMG/M metagenome (GOLD analysis project Ga0123353, IMG submission 92763) | Labiotermes labralis P3 segment gut microbial communities from Petit-Saut dam, French Guiana - Lab288 P3 | ecosystem: Host-associated > Arthropoda: Insects > Digestive system > Gut ...
ACGCCGATCACCGTGTCGCCGTCGTCCAGCCCGGTGGCCTGGAGGCCGCCCTTGCGGACGTTCGAGTAGGCCGCCAGGGGTGTTTTCTTGATTTGACCACGTTTCGTCGCGGTCACGAGGAACCGTTCGTCGAACTCCCGCACGCTGACGACGGCGCAGATTTTCTCGTTGGACTTCATCTCCAACAAATTCACGATGGCTCGCCCCTTGGACTGCCGGCTCATCGACGGGATGTCGTACACCTTCAGCCAGTGCATGCGCCCGTCGTTGAGGAAGATGAGCAAATAATCATGCGTGGAGGCGATGAAGAGTTCCTCGACGAAGTCGCCCTCCTTCGCGTCGCCGCCGATGATGCCCGTTCCGCCACGGCCCTGCTTGCGGTAGGTCGTCAGCGGCATGCGTTTGATGTAGCCCTCGTGCGTGAGGGTGACGACGACGTCCTCCTCGGCGATGAGGTCTTCAATGTTGAACTCGCCCACGTCGCCGATGATCTCGGTGCGACGTTCGTCGCCGTAGCGGTCCTTGATTTCGTGAATGTCCTCGCGGATCACGTCCATCAGCAGGCGGTCGTCGGAGAGGATGGCTTCGTAGCCGGTGATTTCGTCGCACAGCGTGGAGTAGTCGCGGGCGAGTTTTTCGATCTCCAGGCCTGTGAGCTTCTGCAACTGCATCGTCAGGATCGCGTCGGCCTGCACGCCGGTGAGGTACTGGTCGCTGGTGGTGCAGCGCTTCACGAAGGCCTCGGGCAGCAGTTTGCGGACGGTGGCCGACTCGGTCAGGCGGAGCTTGTGGGCCATCAGCCGCTGCTTGGCGGTGGGCACGTCGGGGGACTTTTTGATGATCTCGATGATCGCGTCGATGTCCGCCACCGCGAGGATGAGCCCCTCCATGATGTGGGCCCGCTGGCGGGCTCGCCGCAACAGGAACATCGTGCGCCGGCGGATGACGTCGCGGCGGTGCTCGAGGAAGTATTCGAGCATTTCCTTGAGGTTCAGCGTCCGCGGGGCCTTGTTGACCAGCGCGATGTTGATGATGCTCAGCGTGTCCTGGAGGGGCGTGAATTCGTAGAGCTGGTTGACGACGACGTTGGCGTCGGCGCCTTTTTTCAGTTCGACGACGATTTTCATTCCCGTGCGGTCGCTGTGGTCGGCCACGTCGGCGATGTCGGGGATCCGCCCCGCCTTCACGACGTCGGCGATACGCTCGATGATCGTCGTCTTGAGCACCTGGTAGGGAATCTCGGTGATAACAATCTGCGTTTTTCCGCCGGGGCGAGATTCGGTGTGCATCTTCGCGCGCATCGTGACGCGCCCACGGCCGGTTTTGTAACCTTCGAGAATGCCCGCCCGCCCGCAGATCAGCCCGCCGGTTGGCAAATCGGGACCCTTGATGTGCTTCATCAGGTCCTCGATGGTGGCCTCGGGTTTGTCGATGAGCGTCAGCAGGCCGTTGCAGACCTCCGTGAGGTTGTGGGGCGGGATGCTGGTGGCCATGCCCACCGCGATTCCCTGGCTGCCGTTGACCAGCAGATTGGGAAACTTCGACGGAAGCACGCTGGGTTCGTCTCGCGTGTCGTCGTAGTTGCGGAGCATGTCGACCGTGTCCATGTTCAGGTCGTGCATCATCTCGACGGCCGCGGAGGTCATACGGGCCTCGGTGTATCGCATGGCCGCGGGCGGATCGCCGTCGATCGAGCCGAAGTTCCCCTGCGGGTCGACCAGCGTGTAACGCATCGTCCACCACTGGCCCAGGCGGACCAGCGTGGGATAGACCACGCCCTCGCCGTGCGGGTGGTAGTTACCGCTGGTGTCGCCGGCGATTTTGGCGCATTTGCGGTGCTTGCTGCGCGGACCGAGGTTCAGGTCGTTCATCGCCACCAGCACGCGACGCTGGCTGGGCTTGAGCCCGTCGCGCACGTCGGGCAGCGCCCGGTCGACGATGGTGCTCATCGCGTAGGTGAGATAGCTGTCACGAAGTTCCTCCTCGATGGCGAGGTCCTCGACATGCTCGTTGTTGAACATGACGGCGGCATACTGAGGCCCGCCGGTCCCGGCCGATCCGGCGGGTTCGGCGGCGGATTGTTCGTCACGTTTTTTTTCGTCGTCAGCCACGGTATTGACTCCCAGGGCATCCGGTACGGCAAAGGGAAAAAGTTCGGGAAGGAAAAACATCGCGCGGGCATCCGTACCCGGTGGTCGCCATCCCTGCAAACTCCCTTGAATTATCCGAAATTTCCGGGGAAAAGTACAGGGAAAACCCAGAGTAACATCTCTGGACCGCGTCGCGGAAAGGCGGTACCATAGCGTGCATGCGGGCGTGGTGTCCGCGCGAGGGCCTTGGGATGAAAACCGTAGTGGTGCTGGGTGTATTGGCGGTGGTGGTGGGCGGGTGCGGGTCGGGCAGCCCGATTACCGCGGGCGACCGGTTGTCGCCGCGGACAGTGGCGGTGGCGGCCCAGAACGTCATCGAGGTCCGCAACAGCGCCGGCGTGATCGATCTGACCGCTCCGCCGTTCCGAAAATCCATGCGGTCGGTCCTCGACGCCTTCGCCGACTACGCCCGCGAAGCCGACAAAACCGCCGCCCTGATCGCCCAGCGGGTGGACCTGGCCGCCGCCGACCGGCTCCGAAACGAAACGGCGGACTTCTACCACCAACTGCTCCCGCCACCGCTTCGGGCCGCCGCCAGGGGGGACGTGATCGATTGGACGCGCGTCGATTTCCACGAGGACAAAAACATCGCCAGGGTGTACATCGACGGACAGCGGAGCCCGTTCCACCGCGACTTCGTGTTCGTGCGGACCGGAAACGCCTGGTACATCGAACCGCTCAACACACCCGAAGGGTTCGCCGTCGACGCCAGGAGGCTGGCCTCCAACTACCGCAGCGCCATCAAGACCCTCCGAAAAGTCCAGGCCGAAATCCGCGGAGGACACCTCACCGCCCAGGACATCGACGCCCGCCTCTGGCCCATCTTGAATCCGTAGGGCTCATCCGAGCGTCTCCAACCGGTCGACCACATCGCGGGCGGACAGGCCCGTGACGCGGAACTCCTTGCGCGGCGCGGTGGTCCCGGCCACCAGGACCACCGCGCGGGCGTCCACGCGCAGGGCGTCGGCCAGCAGACGGGCGACGGCGGTGTTGGCTTTGCCCTTCTCGGGCGCCGAGGCGGTGGCGATTTTCAACGCGTCGCCCAGCACGCCGACCACCCGGTCGCGCGACGAGCCGGGAACCACCTTCACGGGAACAATCACGCCGCCAGGAACATCACGCAGCGCGAGAGAGTCGGTGTGCATGGGAACCTCGAAAAATTAACCACAGAGACACAGAGGATCACAGAGGGGGTTCTGTCACATACGAAAAACGTTTCGCGATGGCTTTGCCTTTTTGCGTTGTAAGACGTTGTACACTACAGAGCGTTTTGTTGTGCACAACATCCTACAGCGCAAACCGGCAAGCCATTGCGAAACGTTTTTCGACTACCACCAACACCCCCTCTGTGATCCTCTGTGTCTCTGTGGTAAAAAAACCGCTCGCCGTTACTCCGCCGCGGCGTGTTCTTCCTTGTAGTCGGAGGCCTTGGGTTCAGGGACCTTCTCGATGAGCATTTCGACGAGTTTGTCGGTATTGAGGCCTTCGGCGTCGGCATTGAAGTTGGCGAAGATTCGGTGCCGCAACACCGGTTTGGCCATGGCCCGGACGTCGTCGCAACTGACGTTGAACCGCCCGTGCAGCAGGGCCCGGCTTTTCGCGCCCAGCACGATGGACTGGGCCGCTCGGGGTCCGGCGCCCCAGGCGAGGTAGTTCTTCACGAAGTCCGGCGCGGTCGGGTCCACCGTTCGCGTCGCGCGGACCAGGTTCACCGCGTAATCCACCACATGCTGACTGACGGGAATCTTGCGGACGATGCGCTGAAGGGCCATGATGTCGTCGGCCGCCAGCACGCCTTCGGGTTCGGCCTTGATGTCCATCGTCGTGTTCTTGACGATCAGCCGTTCCTCGTCGCGCGAGGGGTAGTCCACCATCACCATGAACATGAAGCGGTCCAACTGCGCCTCGGGAAGCGGGTAGGTTCCTTCCTGCTCGATCGGGTTCTGCGTGGCCAACACGAAGAACGGCGGGTCCAGTTCGTACGTGTTTCCACCGGCGCTGACCATGTACTCCTGCATGGCCTGGAGCAGCGCGGCCTGCGTTTTGGGCGGGGTACGGTTGATTTCGTCGGCGAGAATCACGTTGGCGAAAATCGGCCCTTTGACGAACCGGAACGCCCGGCGGCCCGTGGAGAGGTCTTCCTCGATCACGTCGGTTCCGGTGATGTCCGAGGGCATCAGGTCGGGCGTGAACTGGATGCGGTTGAACGACAGCTTGAGCACTTTGGCCAACTGGGAGATCAGCAACGTCTTGGCCAGTCCGGGAACGCCCACCAGCAGACAGTGACCGCGGGAGAGAATCGCCTGGATCAGCAGCTCGATGACGGCGTCCTGGCCGATGATGACCTTGTGCAGCTCGGCCAACATTTTGGCCTTGGCCTTGTTGAGGTTCTCGATAATGCGAAGGTCCACCGACGATTGCTTGGCAGCCGACATCGTGTATCTCCTGTGAAGGTTTTAACCACGCTCATTGTAACACATTCACCAAGAGAAAAGTATCGCACGTTTCGGGCGGGAAAAAAAGGGGGTTCTACATGGCGAAATAAAGGAGATAGCCGAGGCATTGGACGACCACGCCGACGATCCCGCAGATTCGGCCGGCGTTGGTCAGGCTTTGACCGTTGGGGTCCATGCGACCTTCGCGGATCTCGCGAAGGTCGTTGCCGCCCATCACCCAGGCCAGGATGGCGAACACGATACAGCAGAGGATTCCGAGGATGCCAAACGCCAGGAGCATGCCGCCGCGATGCGGTTTCACGCCGACCGCCAAGCCCTGCATCAGCCCGCCGGGCATTCCCGGAGCGGGCGTGACGTTCGTCAGCGGCGGTGGGTTTTTCCCGAACCAACCGGGAAACACCGTCACCGCCTGCACCCACCGGGCCATGCCCTGCGACCAGATCAGGTCATACGGCCCCAGCCGTCCCTGCACGACCCAGTCGTGCAGCACGCCCTCCTCGACGGGCCCGTACTGCTGCTGGCTGATGTTCGCGAACCACTCGGCCATGGCGACGCCCTACATCCGCATGTTCCACTGCAAGTTGCTGAATCCGCCCGCCAGTCCGATCACGATCTGCACGATGAACAACACTACGGCGATGATCCCGCAGATGCGCCCGCCGTTGGTGGTTCCCTGTCCGGAGGGATCCATGCGTCCTTCGCGCATTTCGCGCAGGTCGCCGTTGCCCATCACCCAGGCCACGATACCGAAAATGAAACAGCAGACGATCCCGAGAATGCCGAACACCAGGATCATGGTTCCGCGGTGCGGTTTGACGCCGGTCGTGGGGGTCGCATACGCCCCGCCGGGCATTCCGGGCGCGGACATGCCGCCCGTCAGCGGCGGCGGGTTCTGCCCGAACCAGTTGGGAAACACCGTCACCGCCTGCACCCACTGGGCCATGCCCTGCGACCAGATCAAGTCGCCAGGCCCCAGCCGTCCCTGCGTGACCCAGCTTTGCAGGGTGGTTTCATCCACGGGACCGTACTGCTGCTGATTGATGTTCGCTAACCATTCCGCCATGTTGTCACCTTCGATATCGTGCCGACCTGTCAGCGCATGCTGGCAGCCAGCACGAAGAAAAGCAAAAAAACCACGCCCGCCACCGCGTACGCGATCAGGAACACCGACGCGATAATCCCGCAAATCCGCCCGGCGTTCGTCGTGTCCCGTCCGCGACCGTCCATGATCCCGTCGCGCATCTCGCGGAGGTCGTTGTTACCCATCACCCAGGCCGCGATCCCGAGAATCCCGCAGACGCAAAGCCCCAGGATTCCCAACACCAGGATCAACGTCCCACGATGGGGCTTCATAAACTGATACTGCGCATATATGGGCACACCGCCCGGATTGACGGGTGGAATCTGCATCATGCCTGTAAACGTATCGGCTTTTCGAGGCGCTGTCAATAACGCGGGAACGGAATTCAGTGTCTTTCGGTTTTTACCAATGGCGAGGATTTTTTTACCACAGACACAGAGCAACACAGCGCGGGCTTCGCCCGCAACCCAATTTCATGTTTGAGGTTGGATTTTTATCTTTATAATTGCTTCGAGTCATCGCGTTCGAACTTCAGGCTTCGCGTTTCGGGAGACAGTCATGACTCGACACGTTACGGTTTTTCCGCGATACATTCTGGTGTTCGCGGTGCTGTTGTCCTCGCCCGCGGCGTGGGCGTACACGGGGCAGAGCGACGCGGCCGGCGGGCTTTCGGCGACCATTGACGCGATTACGCCCGTGGAACCGAACGCGCCGCGCGACGTGAAGGTGACGTTCAAGAACGACTCGCCGACAGCCGTCACGCTGTCGCTGTCGGCAACGTCAATCGAGCCGGTCTCGGCGACGTTCACGGACAAGACGCTAGCCGTGCCGGCAAACGGTTCGGCGACGGCCGTGCTACGTCTCGCCTGCGGCGACGGCGCGTACAACGCCCACTATCCCGTGCACGTGCGGGCGGAATTTGAGCGAGACGGTAAAAAATACACCGTGCAGCCGGTGCAGGTGTTCGTGGTGAACGGCCGCGCGGCAGGCGCCGCCAACGCGGCCGCCGCGGGGCGCAAGGTGGCGGGCAAGGCCGAGGGCGGCGGCGAGGTGTTCGTCGGAGAAACCGCCACCGACGCGAAAAATCTGCCGCTGCTGACCGTTCCCGAGGCCGGCGGGGTCGCGCTGACGCAGACCGACGCCTATCGTGTCACCTGGTGGCGCGACAAAGAACGCGACGCGGGGCCCCGCGTGCTCACCGTCGGCTGGCAAGGCCGCGAAGACTCCAGCGGACTGAATTTTGCCCGCGTCCTCATGACGCGCGGCGGGGTCAGCCGGCAGTCGCTGGTGATCCACCCGCCCTACCAGGGCGGGGCCGGCACCATGTTCACCGAGTACCGCGTGACGCTGCCGAAAACGACGCCGATCACGTTTTCCAGTTTCGTCGCCATGCGCGACATCAACGCCAGCGAGCCCGAAAGCGACGGCGTCACCTTCGCCGTCTGGATCGGCGACGAGAAAATCGCCGAAAAACACCACGCCGGCAAAACCTGGGAACCGCTCGAAGCGGACCTGTCGAAATTCGCCGGAAAAACCGTGCTGCTGCGTCTCCAGAGCGACCCAGGCCCCAAGCGCGACACCACCTGCGACGGCGCGTACTGGGGCACGCCGCTGATCCGTGTCGGCGAACCACCCAAGCGGCTGACGGTGGAGGAAAAGAAGGCGATCTTCGAAGAAAATCTCGCCGCCCTGAAGGAAGGCAAATCCAAATCGCCGGAACGGACGTTCGTGTACGAACTCGACGGCGGCCTGCGGGCGGCCGTCACGTATGGCCATTACGGTTTCCTCGATGGCGTGATCGGATTCGGTGACCCGAACCAGCCGGATCGCCATGTGCAGTACGACGGTGTTCGCGTGGACATCGAAGGCCAACCGCTGGGAGGGGAAGCGTCCGCGCTGGCGTGGTCCGAGTGGGAACGCCACTCGCTGCCGGGCGGTCCATTTCAATTGTTCCATACACAGGACGTCGTCGGCTCAGGCAAAAAATACGCCTTGACATACGTGATCGAATGCAAAGATCGCCCATGGAATGGCTTCGCCCTGCAACTCAAAATCAGATGCAACGACCCGCTGGCCGTCACGAACATCGAACTCGGCCCCGCCACGCGGCATGCGGAGCGGATGTATTTTGGCCACGGGTACTGCATCAGTCAGCCGGAACGGTTTGAGATTAACAACGGTGGGCATGATCTGTCGACCAGCCACGTCGGGTTCGATTTCGAGGGCGGATTGTCGGTGCTGATGGCGACCACCACGCCGCCGGAGCGGCTGATCGTCGATCCGGCCAGCAAAACGTACACGTTGAGCGTCAACCCCGGCACAACGCTGACGCTGCTGCCGGGCACCAACGGCGCGATGGACTGCGCGATCCGCTATCGGCCGTTGTACGACAAAAAGCCCGCCCCCGGCGTGGCGAAGAAGGCGGGCCGATTCGTCTTCGATATCTGGGGCGGCCGATACGGCGACCACCTGGCGAAAATCCGCGAACAGATCGACTACGGCGTCACCGACGCGCTGATCGTCATCCACGACTGGCAACGCCACGGCTACGACAACCGCCTGCCCGACATCTGGCCGCCAGCCAGCAAATACGGCACACTCGACGAAATGAAGCAACTGCTGGACCTGTGCAACAAACACAACATCCTTTACGCGCTGCACGACAACTACATCGACATTTACCCCGACGCGGAGGATTTTTCCTACGACCTCGTGTCGTTCGAAGCCAACGGTCAGCCGCGGCGGGCGTGGCTCAATACTCACGTCGCCGCCCAGAGCTACCAGCTCCGCCCCGACAAGATCGCGCCGCTGCTGGAACGAAACTTCGATAAAATGCTCGCGGACGGCTTCACGCCGACGGCGTACTTCGTGGACGTCTTCTCGTCGATCCACCTGCACGATTTCTGGGACCGCGACGGCCGCCGTCACAGCCGCACGGAGATGCTCCAACACTGGAACCAATCGTTCGACACCATCCGCCAGCGGCTGGGCGGCGGTGTCACGATCAGCGAAGCCGGCAGCGATTTTCTCATCGGCCACCTCGACGGCGCCGACTGCCAGTTCCTCACGCTCGCCGACCAGCCGGGCGAGTCCCGCATCGTCATCCGCTGTAAAAGCTGGCTCCGCGTGCCCTGGTTCGACGCGGTGAACCACACGCGGTTCAGTCTGCACGGCGTCGGATACGAGTACCGCTACGCCGCCAACCGAGGCCTGGAACTGTACGGCTACATGAGCGACGATTACATGACGAGCGAGGTCCTCACCGGCCACGCGCTGCAGGTCGGCCACGACAACATCGGGCGCGACTCGGTACGGAAATACTGGCTGCTCCAGCCGCTCGCGCGAAACCTCGCCAACGCGGAAATCGAATCGGTTCATCTTCCCGATTCCTTGTTCCGCCAGCCGGAAAGGTGGAGTGGGGATTCTGGCATTCGCGTCATCAAATGGTCCAACGGCACGAATATTTTCCTGCCGCCGCTGACCGATCCTGGTGAATATGCCGGCCCGGTCTTCATGGTCGATGGCGGCCATCTCCAGGCGGGCATCCTTCCTCTGTCCAGTATCGACGGCTTCGGCACGCGGTCCGACCAGCTCGTCGAGTTTTCCGACGCGGTCGTCGGGGACGAGCGGTGGGTGTATTTTAATCCGCGGCAGTACGGCAGCGGGGCGTTGCCGGTGATGCCGACGGCGAAATCGTTCGAGCAGGCCGGCGATAATCGGTTCAAACTCGCCGTCGAGTGGAACGTGCTGTCGTCGCTCAAGGTCCGGCACGAGATGCGGCGGGACGTGAAGGAGTACAACTATTTCCTGCACCTCGAACCACCGCAGATGGCGTGGGACGACAGGCCGAAACTGACGGTCATCAGCGGCGGAAAGCCGCCCACGCCAGTTCCACAGTGGGAGAAAAGCTGGACGCAAAATTTCGACGCCATCACAATCCCCGGCGATCTGCCCGCCGGCGTCTACAACGTGCTGATCGGCCTGTGGGACGCCGATGGTGACAAGCGTCGCGCCGATCTGCTGGGCCCAAGCCCCGGCCATCAACGCATCCTGCTGGGCCGGCTGACTCTCGAACGCGGCGGGGCGGGCACGACGCTCACCTTCGCGCCGGAAAACGAATCCACCGACCGCTTCGCCCGGCTGCTGCCGGCGTCCAAAGAGGCCTTGGACGCCATCGTCGCGCCGAACGAGACACCGTGGCTCCCGCTTCGCGCCACCGGCGGTGTGCAGTTACGCTACGCCAAAGACGCCGCCCTCGGCGACGCCAAACCCGACCGGCTCGAACTGACCGTCACGCCGCTGCCGGGCGAACCCGCCACCACGGTGGTCATCCGCACGGACGCGGCGAAGCTTACCCGGCGTGTGATCACCCCGTCGCTGGTGCCGGACGTTTCGTACACAGCGTGCGAATCGCTGATCGCCGTGGACCGCGCGGGCAAAAAACTTCGCGACGTCTCGCACACGCTCGAAAACGGCGAACTCCGCTTCGAGACCAGACACGGTGAATTTGCGTACAAGATCGTGCTGGAGAAGTAGGACGTGGCACGGGCGTCTCGCCCATGCAAACGTGGCCTTGGAAGGAACGGTTTGCAAGTCGGCGTGGGCGGAAACGGTTTTGCGCCGGGGGTGCACGTCACGTTTGTAGGTGGAAAACAGCGGATTGTCCTCCCCGGTCTCGCGTTGAAGCCGCCGGCCCACAGCCGCGAAGCGGCGTTGTGTGTAGCCCCGGGTGAGCCCGTACTCG
>Ga0123353_10017967_pt1 | contig 10430 bp, 3 predicted proteins | sample TergutLab28metaG_3_FD_92763 | JGI IMG/M metagenome (GOLD analysis project Ga0123353, IMG submission 92763) | Labiotermes labralis P3 segment gut microbial communities from Petit-Saut dam, French Guiana - Lab288 P3 | ecosystem: Host-associated > Arthropoda: Insects > Digestive system > Gut ...
AAAGGCCGAAACATGTAGTTGTCTAGTATAGCCATTAAATACACCTTAATTGACATAGTTGTGTTTGACTACATACCTATTCCAATTTTTCACACACACAACGGGAATGAAACACTTCCTAGAATATGGCGTATATCCACTGTATGCTAGATACCTAAGGCTACAAATACACACACTCAGGTTGTATAATTCTCACTGCTGCAACAATGGTTGCATGAACTTGCCTCAGCATTACGTTACACGTTCACTGTTTGTCTTGTTTAAATTAAATTTTTTTGAAGAGATATCGGAGTAAATATAAATATTTTAATAATTCCCCATTTGACTACTTTCATTAGTAACATTTATCTCCATTTCATCCCTGTAGAACAACATGAAGGGAAATTCTATCGTATCGTCTACGTGTGGACACAAATTGCATTCAATCACACGTCATCAAAAACATACACCCTACTACTTCTTTCGGCGATAAATCGCCATACAGAGGAATAGGCTTATATAATATTAATGTACATGTTTTACATGTATAGTTTTGAAAACACATATTAGCAGCTACGAATACAGTGTGGATATTATGGCTAGTATGATTTTGACATATTCTTAGTCAAAATTCATTAACGTGCCATTGATTGCGATGTGTGTGTATTTAAATATTCTGCATGAAACACCTTCCTACACAAGACACAACAAGACGCGACACAGGAACTTGGCCCTTCTGCATCGGAAACCTCGAACATAGATGTTGGTGTACACGTAACTACACACATTGTAAACAATAACATACCGATAATTTTAGACACAGAATATATCAACATCTTTCTAGCCTTAATATCCATACTATTGTATTCACAGCTGCTGCTATATAGTTTTGACACAGTACATGTAAAATTCATACGTTAATATCAAATACACCTCTCAATTGACGTCCAGCTGGTAATAGGGATTTATCGTCGCAACTTGTGGGAAAATACGTGTATATGGAAGACCTATAATTTCTTTACAATTGGTTTATATTATTACGAAATATTAATTCTAACCTAAGGCGTCACTGTTTATGACGAAGTAATTTTAATCTGTTACTTGAATGAAAGTAATACTCAAATTTAATGGGTACAAAAATCGATGTTTCTTAGGTTTGAATTGCGCCCCATAAAATTCCCGCCACAACGTACGAAGTCAGGAAGCGGGGTTCAAGATGCACAACTGTAAACGAATCCTCTTGTTACTACTTCTGTTCGAAGTAAAATTGAGAGACTGCAAATTTTTTATTATAGAATTCGTGTCGGAAAATTAGAAGAAGTAAAAACGACTTAAATGGGAAGTGTTCTACATGGAATGAGCTCGAATAAACTGCAGTCATTGGCAATACAGTGCATGTGTGTTGGCAAAAACCTGGTGTTACCAATCACATCTAAATAACTGTAGTTGAAATCTAAATAAGAAAATATTTCTAGTGGAATGAAGAGAGTAGTAAGAGTGAGGGGTGAAAAGTGTCCAAGAAAATGAAAAAGGTAAGACAGAAAACACCGTACACGATAATAATTGTACAAGTTCAATTAAAAAATTTGTGATACAATGTACTGAAGCAGTACAGGTGAACGAGGAAGGAAAATAGACGTTATCGACTCGTTTGGTGGAGTCTGCGCAAATGCGTATCAAATCCCTATGTTAATTCGGATCGGCGCGCATAGATGGCAGCAAATGCTGTATGGGAGTAACAAACAGTACTACAGACGTCTGATGGTAAAGTTGAATATTATTGCAAAGGTGTGAACGTTAAACACCCCAAGCATGTTTGCGGGATCTTAAAGACTAATTAAATTCTTAAATTTGAGTTTTACGTCAATGGAACATACTTTGTACGAAGCGTGACACTTAATGCATGTGATTTTAAAAAAACCTTAAATTATTGCCATTCAATTTTATCCCATTCTAGATGTAAAATTTACCTCTTCAAAAGCTATCATCACTTATTTCGAGTCATTAATTAATTCCGCTCACACACCACCTGAACATTCTACATTCCCTGTATTACAGTGGCCTATGATATGCAGGTAGAATTATAACCTCATGTATATTACTACACAACAAAATTTCAGGCTTTCAGAAAAATGTGAATTAGAGACTAGTATTAATAACTACACAGTAACGTTACATTATTCTAAGAAGGCCTTATTTTTAAGCTTTGAACCCTGCGGTATATTTGTATAAACAATATATTTACCAACATAAATGATTATATTGTAATCTGAATATTTACTCATAGAACTACACAAGCAATTTTCACTTCCAGATATTTTCAAGTCTTTTAAATTTCACGTATGACATCCTGACACCCAGTTACAAAAATATAAGAAATGACAACAGCTAAAAAAAGAGAAGTAATAGAGGAATTGTCTTAATATAATGCTTAATTCGCTGTATATATGTTTTGTTTCGACATCCAGAAAGTGTCGTGCGAATACGAGTGTTGATGGTAATAAGTATCGCATTTAATCTGCCCACAACAAACTCTGGTACACAGCTGTTCACAGCTCCATTCCATTACAGCAAGTCAGGGTCCCATACTGTGTGGTCGTCTGGGCTATACTGGCAGATGGTCAGGAAAGTTTCGAAAGAACATTCTGTATCAACCATATGAGCTGAATATCAAGAACGATGTCACTTTGAAAGGCTGGTAGCGCAACTGCTGGGTGTCATCAATTTCATATCTGATATGACATTAGGTTTTATTTCAAAATAAGAAAAATGTTATGTCTAATAATAGGGAAATAATGTGATTATAGTTTCATATTATCAAACTTGTAGTCCCTTTGACCAGAATGAACCAGTACGATACAATAATGACTAAAGGATAACAAGATGATTTTACTCTGTTCGTTCTAGTACTTCATAGGAAATTTATCCCATTACAGGCTTGGACAGGCCTTTAGGGTTCCAGGAGTTTGAATCTTCCAAATTTTCTAGACAATTGGCACATGAAGGTGGTAAGGTCCTTCGCACCTGCCACCTTAACTCACCCCATCCCCAACTTCCCCACCCTAGGAAGTAACACACGTAATCATTTGAGGTTCAGGTGACCGTACATCGTGATAAATTCTCATAATAAAACCATCTAGAAGCGCTAAATTCTCAAATTTATTTTTAGAATAAACTCTACTCCTACTCGCAAGCTCTCAGAAAATCTGTATGACATGTACCATTGCTGTGTGTACAGTGAAATCTCATGATGATGGACAGAGGAACTGTCCGAAACATTTAGAATTTTATTCCAAAAATAAATTTGAGAAATTAGTCATCTAATTGGTTTTATTATAAGAACTCGTACTCATTTCTGTTAGAGGCTGAGTCGACCCCAGGACCATAGTGCGGACGGAAGGACCGTGTCAATGTAAAATTCCAATGACACCATCGGCTTTCCAGCTTGCAGCGCAGTGCATCAACAAAACGCGGCACCGCGTGCCCTCATCCTCCCCCCACCCTCCCCCATTCTAATCCTTATACAAAGAAATATTTTTCTTCTCTTTAGTTTTAAGGTGTATGTAACAGAACATTTTTAGTCTCAGTAGTTTTAAAATAGAGGATTGGTCTTAGATCTTTAATTTATGATTACATGAATTATGTAACGAATTACAGGAAAAAAAATTGACGTCTGTGAAGTCAGAATTTCATATAAATAACAATTATATTTTTAGTCTGTACATCAGAAAATGCATACCACATCTTTATTACAAATCTTAATATTTTAATTCTTTAAGAATATAATCAATGTACATTTTGAAAATGTACAAAGTGCATTCAAACAGTCGAAGTATACAACGCACATTTTACCAATTATAAATCAAGTGATGTGCCGAAATACAACGGTGCTTTAAACTATGAAAGGTAAGACCAAACAATAACATACCTACACTTGCACGATATTATTATGTACTGCACAAGTCACGCAGATTGCAATAGAAAGTACGGGATGAAATTGACCATAAGGCTGAATATCTTCTGCGATCAATTAATCAGTGACTTGAATATGTTATGAATTTTTTCTAGAGATTTTGTGTTTAGTGAAAAAAAATTTTTAAAAAAACTTTACGCCATCCGCAGGAACTGAACCAGTAACCTCGGCCGTAATAAATGAGAGGAATGTTCGCTATACTGTGTCTTCGTTTCGTTGAAAGAAAAGAAGCTCATATCTTAGCTTGTATCTATACAGGCAACAATGTCTGCATGATTTTAACCGATCCCATTCAACAAAGCACAATAAATATATGAAGTATTGGAGAATAAACATTTTTAGTAGCATGGGAACGAACAGAGAAATTTAAAATTTCTTTCCAATACTTCACCATGTAGGAACATTAAAGTAGTTTCACGTTCAACGTGGATGATGAACAAGGATTCATCGCGCTTCTGAAGTTTCCCTCCCGTAATTTTTTAATTACGTTACTCTTATTACGTAGCATTGAAACTGAATCATGAATATGATTACTGTGGTTATCTTTGTTACTCTCACAGGACTGGTAAAATAAATTTCTATTGTTTCAATTATGTTCTATAGATGTTACAGTAGACCAGAGAAAGATGGAGTTTTGTCGATGAAATGTTGGGATACAAAGTTAAAATAATTAAAGAATTTTATTTTTCTTTCCATAAAATTTGACGTTGCAATTCATCGGTATATAATCTATACTTTTACTTATGCGTACCTTTAAAAAATATCCACGAAAATTTCCTTCCTCGTACATTTTAATTCACCAGTTCACAGTGTGTGTTCTTCATTTTCTAGAAAGAATAATGAAGCCAATGAAATACACAATCATTTTCTTTCATCGCTGTATAAACTGTCTATTTGACAGGAAAAAACCTGTAGGCTTCAGAACGAGTTATGAAGTAAAAGGGGAAATATTTTCATTTGGTCCCAAACTTTCCGAATTTCAAAGTCCAGTTCCTGGAATTTGTGTATGTCAATATTGCCACTTACAATTGGAATTCGCTTTGGAAAAACAGTTGTAATGATATGCCAGGCATGAATCCGGGTAACACAAATTTTTCTCGAGAAATCAATAGTTAATTTAGAGAAAAAATATAATAACAAACTAGGTTAGTCATGAACAGTTATTTTACTTTAACTTGTACCGGAATGTACAGCAATATATCTTGGGTTTATTTCCCACAGAATCGAGCAATGGGGTAGATATAAGTTAGATTCAGCAACTTGTTTTCGCCACTATAATCTGGCTTGTGTGGTTATCGTTGGAATTTAGCTAAGGGCACAGCAATCTAATTCTCAGCTACCCTCACCTCCCAACCCTTCCGTCCTGGTACACAAAATACATCCAATCCGACTCGAGAGCGAATCTGGCAGGTTTCTAATAGTAGAGGGTTTGGGGTTCATACCGTATTCAACATAAGGACCTTAATCCTCTGACAAAACGTGTCCAATTCAAAATTCAGCGATCACGTATGTAACTGGGGACACACTGTCCCTGAAAGAGTGTATCCATTTTATCCTCCTTTCTGTTACCTCTACACTGGTCTATTCAAGCGAGTTCTGCTGCTGTTTTCTCACTTGCTTCATGAATCTTCAATACTTTTGCTACCACACCAGTCACCTCAACACATACGAGAACCCAGTCCCGTCCGTGACAGTATTACCTTCCCTTCCGTTCTTTCTGTACTCCATCCTGGGACACAACTTCCAACTGAATACAGATCAGGCATGATTGAATCTTCCTTCAGTTATTTAACGACGATATTCCTACCTCACTATACACGAAATATTACTTCAGTGCCATATTTTATAAGTAGTTATGAGAGCGCGTATTATCGGAAGGGGAGTGGAAATTTGACACAGAAAATAGAATTCTGTATAATCCCAAAAAAGGAAACAACATTCATTCCACAGCGTGAAGGACATACACAACTTTACTGAAGAATTTTTTAGGACGCTCTCAGTACTCATAATACGTAGCTTCTATAAGGATTACAAAAAGGTAATTAATTGGAAAGACTGTTAAGATTTCCTTCAGATTCAAGAACACTGAATCCAAAAATCCGGAAATGCTCAAAACAGTTTCGGTGATAATACCTTGTGGAGAAACACCCTTTTTAGTGATTTTACGGATTCAATCATGAAGGACTTTCCTTGAAGATTGTATTTACCCCATCCCTTCCCAAAACACACAGACGCAAACTTATTGGTACAATCTTTACAAAATCGCGACGAAATAAATTTGGGAGATCGTTGCCAAGACAGAAATTTCGCGTGAAATATGCTGGCGAATTTTAAGATAGGACTCCAGTCTGCGGTTGGTCTCTATGACAAGTATCAGAGAGACGTCGTTTTCGAATCTTTCCCGGGGCAACAGCTTTCGTAACTGGGGGATGAGTAGTTCCACCAAGCATACGCCTTGATTGTAACTGTTTGTGACTCCGTCCGATTTCTTTACATCCTTTGTAACCGAACCTTCAGTGTCCGCCGTATCATACAAGTTACGATGAGGGATATGGCAGTCTTGTGATGTATGCCATGATAAATATGAGTGATGTATGCCATGATAAATATGAGTGATGTATGCCATGATAAATATGAGTGATGTATGCCATGATAAATATGAGTGATGTATGCCATGATAAATATGAATGAGAAGTGTTATTACTTAGCAAATCTATAACTTTAAGGGATGTAAATAATACAATACGTGCCATAAAAATCAACCCTTAGCCCTAACAAGTCTGTGCTGGCACAGAATGGAAACCGAAGTAAAGAACCAACCTGTTCTCAGAAGCAACTCTGGAAGTGTGTGGAAAAGACACAGTACTTATTTTAGATGCTGGGTGAGTCTTGGGACCGGTCTGAAAGTTCACGGAAAGTCCCGCTTCCACCAGGATTCGAATCCTATACCAACCAGCACGGAGTGAATCGCTATGACAACTACGCTAACCCACGACTACGCGTTCACAGACCTAAATAAACGCTGCTAAACACTTCGTGTTACTTTTGGTACATCCTGCCACAGTTACGTGTAACCACATACCTTGTGTGGGCATAAAAACTCACACATTAGCGTTACATTAATTACCACTGCAGCACATTCTTTCGGCTGTCGTACATGTTTTCTGAATATCTTTATTTGCCCCGAGCAAATTTTGTTTCAAAACTTTAATAAAGCCCGTGCAGTGTTCAATGAGCTCGCCGTAAACATAATGAGACCAGACATTTTCTCCTCTCTAAACACGGTGAGAATATGTTGGAATATGCATACACGTGCGCAGAATATTGCCATGGGGGTTGGAGCTGTACTAATGAATACATTGTATGTCAGATTCCTCTGTCCTAAAATAGCAGAGTACCTAAATATCTGTCTTTCCTGCGAAATGTTTAATGTGTGCTTGCCATTAAAACCCTACCAGCTGGTAGTTCATATTATATTCTATATGGTAAAAGTACAAACATAATTTTGTAATACTCATGAAACACGAAGTAATTATTAAAAGTATGAACTAAAACTGTGTAACAGAATCTTTCTTGAGAAGCTGAAAAATCTTAAGCTATTCGAGAAATGTTTCGCATTTTATAGAAATCAGAGGTTCATTACCGCATTCACAACAGCCCGACACCTGTCCCTGTCCTGAACCTGATAATTCCAGTCCACGATCTCCAATTCCACTTCTTGAAAATCCGTCTTAATATTATCCTCCCATACACATTTATGTCTTCCAGGTGCTTATTTCTCTCAGGTTCCCTCATAAAATCCCTATATGCACCTCTACTATCCCCCATATGTGCTTCATGCCCCAGGCCACCTAATTATTCTTGATTTGATTACCCGAATAAGATCTGGAAAATAATTCGGATCATGAAGCCCCTCGTTATGTAGTCCTCTTCTCCACTTTTACCTCGTCTTCTTTAGAAATTACGTTTCATACCTACTGTATTACTAATAATGATCGCACATAGATAGATAGGAGATGGCATTCGAGTTTACTCCATGTACTATCTATCTTCCAGGGGAGCTGACAGTGACATTGATCACTGTCTGGTGGTTGCAAAAGTTAGGGAAAGATTAGCAGTAAGTAAACAAGTGACATAGAAGTTTGATGAGGAAAGATTTAATCTCATGACGCCATATGAGCTGTAGGTTAATGTCTCAAATAGGTCTGCAACTTTGGAGATCTTAAGTGACAGCAAGGGCATAAATAGAGTTTGGGAGAACATTAAAGAGAATATCGAAACCACAGCTAAAGGGATTCTAGGTCTGTAGGAACTGAAACAGCATTTACCGTGGTTGGACGAAGAAACTTTATTATTTTTTTAGATCAAAGAAAACAGGCTAAATTGCAGTGGTTACAATATCCAAACCAAAGCAACCTAGATTATATAAACAATGTATGACGTGTAGCTAGTAGACATTTCAGGAACATAAAGAAGTATCTGAAAGCAAAATTAATGAAATTGAAACTAAATTTAAAATAAAAATATCAGAGACTAAGATTTTAAGAAAGGTTACCAGGCTAGAACTAATATAGTAAGGGATGAAAAGGGTGATTTGGTTACAGACTCCCATGGTTTTGGGGCTAAGTGGAGGAATCATTTCTCTCATCTCTTCAATGTACATGGGGTTAGTGAAGTTAAACAGACAGAAATAAACACATCCTAACCACTACTGCCTGAGCCGAGTGCCGTCGAGTTTGAGATGGTTACTGAAAACCCAAAAAGACTCAAATCACCATGTATTGATCAAATCCCAGCAGACGTACTTAACGCACAGATAGAAAAATACGCTCTGAGATCCTTAACTTTATTAATTCTATTTGGAATAAGGAGGAATTGTCTGAGGAGTGGAAGGAGTTGACCGTTGTACTCATCTATATGAAGGGCGATAAAACAGATTGTAGTAGTTATAAAGGCGTTATCAGTTTTGTCAAATACGTATAAAATTTATCCAACATCCTGCTGCCGATGTTTGCTCCATATGTAGAGGAAATAATTGGGCACTATCATTGTGGTTTTCGAAACAACAGGTAAACAACTGATCCTATATTCTGCAAGTTTTAAGCAAGGCATTCCCGTTGCGTTTGAATATATTATTAATAAAACTATATAAACACAAGTCTAGACACATCACTCCCATTGCGCACATCACAATAAAAACACTGAACAGCAGTGAACAACGGCTACCTGTAATGTACAGTACGCTACAGTACAATTTCTACGCTTACGTCAACTGCTAGACATCACGCAAACTACACTGAGAAGTTTAATATAACTTATAACATACAGTACAATTATGTGTCAAAAACAAACCAAAATCCAAAGACTGACTAGTGAATTCGGTACATACATAATTATACAGCATCAGAATATTACATTATTACAATTCTGCAGTAAAATATATAAACGTACCACCCACTGCTTTTAAGTCTCTCCAAATAGCCTAAGTTTCAACATCTATTCTTTAGATTACCGCCATTATTTTTGATATTACTAAAATTTAAAATTTTCATTTTACAGATTTTCAAATTTTTTAAAACCTATTTCATGCATATTACTTCCTGTAATATTCCATCATGGCGTAAGACGAAATCTGTTCGAAACCACTTACGGTATTGTAATATATAATTCATAACACAATTGTGTATTCAGCCTGAATATGGTTTACACATCCGAATCATATTGCTGATGATAAATTGTTAATAAAGTTTTGTCTAGACTTGTTTTTATATAGTTTTATTAATAATATATTCTGCATTTATCAAATACTCGAGAAAAAATAAGAATAAAGGAAGCAGTGCGTCAGCTATTTATAGACTCCAGTAAAGCGCTTGATTCAGTTAGGTGGGAGGTCTTGTGTAATAATCTCGTTGAATTTGATACTAGAGGCAACTGGTAAAGCTAACAAAAATGTGTCTGAATTAAGTGTATAGCACAGTCCAGGTAGGCAAACGTTTGTCTGAAATGTTTCCTACTAGGAATGCTTTGAAACAAGGAGATGATTTATCGCCATTGTTTTTTAACTTTTTTTTGGGCAAGCCATTAAGAGGATTCAGGTAAATCGGGTTGACATGGAATTAAATGTTGCACATCGGCCGTTATTTCGTGCTGATAATGTTAATATATTGGGAGGAAGCTTTCATACTATAAAGAAAAACACAAAAGCTTGGTTAATCGGTAGTATGGAGATTGAAGTGAATGGTGATAAACCTAATTACACGGTCATATCTCGAGATCAGAATGTTGGACGAAGTCACAATATAAAGATTGACAGTATTTCCTATGAATGGGCGGAACAGTTCAAATAATCGAGAAAGACCCGTAACCAAAATTCTACCCAGGAAGAAATTAAGAGCAGTTTGAAGTCAGGGAATGCTTGCTATCATTTTGTGCAGAATCGTTTGTCTGTCCAAAATACAAAGATTAAAATACACAGAAA
>Ga0123353_10017968_pt1 | contig 10430 bp, 5 predicted proteins | sample TergutLab28metaG_3_FD_92763 | JGI IMG/M metagenome (GOLD analysis project Ga0123353, IMG submission 92763) | Labiotermes labralis P3 segment gut microbial communities from Petit-Saut dam, French Guiana - Lab288 P3 | ecosystem: Host-associated > Arthropoda: Insects > Digestive system > Gut ...
AACATTTATTATACCCCTGTACCAACGTTGTCACTTGAACAATAAATACCGGTATTAGAAACAGTACGTACACGTGATATCTCTTTCTTATCAACAATTTTACGGTTGTACATTAAAATAGCTCTATCTCGGAAACCGTTCGGAATAGGACACATGTTCATATAAATATTTTTGCTTAGAATGACCGATACTATGACCTCCCAGAATATTGACCTTTCCTCCTGGATTGTCAACAATCATGAGAATTTTCAAACCAATTCATCACTACATTGTATAAACACGACAAAAAAATAAATTACACAGCCCTACAGCAAATCTTTCATGCATTAAAAAATTCCTGTATAAAGATATTTAATAGTCTGCTTTCTAATACACTGAAACTACAAAATGACACATCATATTTTAAGGTTGCATTATGAAGGCATCTTATTACTCATATTTTTTATTCTCTTGAGGACTTTTTCTCTCACAGCCAAGATGTCCTAATATTTTAATGCAAGACAAAGAGTCAATATTTACATGGTTCTTGAATATACAGTATATTAATTCTGACTGTATATTATAATGTTGTATTGATTATTTTTGTTAGTGTGTTTTTGTTGTGCCTGTTGTCTTTTGCACATCTGTGTGTTCTCTGATACTGACACTGACTTGCACATTCAGCTGTTGACAAACACTGGACATGTGAAACATGTGTGTGTATGTATGTATAAAGAAAAACAAGGTGTGTAAAAATCCCATGGGACAGAAATATACAGCAGGGGTGCACAAACACTGGTCACCCAGGCAACTAAGCTTTGTAAGGTGGTGCCTAATATTTGAGGGCCCTCAGCATTCAACTTGCTTCATGCTACCTTTTGGCACCTTGTAGTGGTACGTGGCTCCTACAGTGTTGGAGAACACATGCATCCCAGACATATATTGGGTTTTCTCAGTGTTTACTTCTATAACAATTACCCTATGTGTTTCTTTCTATATTTTGTACATTTTGCCCATTAAATTAATTTCCTCAGCACAGACTGGTAATCGACACATCCCATTCAATTTAAATCTCTCCTGGCATGCCTGGACCTTCTTAATTGTATATTCTAAAGCAAAGTATAAAAGCAATGACAATACAGCTCTCTGTCTTTCAGACCTTCTGAATGAATCAGATGAATGTCCACCTATCTGGACTTACAGCACAGAAGAATGGATATCCCTATCAATGTCCATAATATCATCTGAGTCTCCACAGCTACAAATCCTGTTTCAGATTTTAACCTGGTACTCTTTACTAACTTTTACCTCATTTAAACTCCTGAGATTGTTTCTCTCCATAACGAACTTCTGTGTTGCTCATTTAGTTACTGACAATCTCTCCCTAATTTTGGGACCACAGCACAGTGATCCATACAACTACAAGTTCCTCCAAGAAACTGTAAATCAAGTATACTTGAATGCCATCTCCTTGCTATCAAGATGTAATCAGTCTGACTGTGAGTCTTCCCACAAGATGTCCAAGAGTATTTATGAATATTTCAATGTGGGGAATACCATGCTCTTTTAAACCTTGTGTCGTCTTCATGCCCTCCACCTGTGCTGTATTCCTGTGGCAGGAACAAACATTAAAAAACTGCCAATATGACATAAATTTACATCTTTATGCAGTACAAATATATGGGATATGTTTGAACTCTAATGAGAAATACATAATACATTGACACACATGGCCAAAAATCTGAAAGGAATTCATTCCCAGGCAACAAATAAAAAATAGTATGATATTCAACGTATGCATTATTTGAGCGGTTTCATCTGTTCAAATGATAATTCTCAATCACAGCCTAATGGAGTTGAATATCCATCACCACTGACAGCTGGATGTTCAAGATTTTCCTCCTTTCTGCATATCATATTAACACAAACAAATAAAAAGAAGACATTTTCAAGCTGATGGTCAGGTATGTGGGCAGGTAAACAGATGGACAACTAAACAGACACAGATGGAGACACTCACCCACCCCAACCCCACAGACAGAAGGAAGGGAGGCAGACTTGCAGAACTTGCCATTAATCTACACCTCAGGCATATGCTGTTGATCAGTGACAGACACATTTTATTGTTTTTGAACATAATTATTTTCAGACATCTGTAATGTAACATAATACCAGCAATAATTTCCACTTACACTCTGTGTGTGGCAATTCTGGTCCTCTCTAACAATTGCAGCCCACTCCTACCTCATGGAAGAAATAATTCCTACAACTTTACTATGTATCACACACCCTCATCACTTACAAAACAAGTCCCCCTTCTCAAGCTTTGGTGTGCATACAGGTAGGTTTGAATGCCACACACACCTCTATATTATTAGTCTACCCAAATATTTATCACACAACACCATACTGGGCACAGACAATAACCCCATTCAGCCGATATAAAGGCCAAGTGCTTGTGGTCAAGGAAAAACAAGCAGTAACCACAAAACTGTTACAGGCACAATAATAAACTAAATGCTTCTAGCAAATTACTGTCAAATTTCTGATGCAAGGGGGGGAATCACAAATTAATGCATGTCACAAAATGTGTTACATGACTGTGCTGGGTAGTAGAAAACTTCACTTACAGGAGCTCTTCTAATACCACACTAAACAAACATGGTCTTAGAGTTAACATTTTTCAAATACAGACAGAACCTCCAGCGCAGGATGTGACAGCCTGCAATTTTTTGAGAAACAAGAGTACCTGCTCACCAACTAACATCTCAGTCTGAACTAGTAATAAGGCCAGAAACAAATGGATAAACTGCAGCATGTTATACTGAGTAGATAAGTACATATATGACATTGTAAACAACAATGTTCCCTTACAAACTGTAGCCCTAAATTCGAGGCCTACATGTTTTCAAAGCATCATGCCTATACCTGTCAGTGCTGAATGTAGGAAGACAGGTAATGCTGGGGATGTTATTATGGGTAACTACAACACAAATCAGAAATCTGTGGTCATACTGAAAGATGGACTTCATTACAGGTCCTCAAATTGGAAAAACAGCTGTTTCAAGGGACAGCATAGTAAAATAATTAATATTTGTGTGAGTGATATAGTTTATGAAATGAAAGTGCTTGTATAGGGCGTGTGTTTCTGCAAATAAAATTGATGTCTACAGCACTTTCATGCTTGGAACCTTTAAATCACGATTTTAGAAAATGACAAATCATGAAATAATAAGAGAAATATATGCTTCCCTTGCATGTACAGTCTTCGAAATGCGGCACAAATTAACCTCTGAAACATTCAACCCTATAAAAGGACTACACAGACTAAATGAGTATTTGTGCAGATACAATGTATGTAAAAAGTTACAAGAAGCTGATACTAAACATGACTAGGTGCCCCTGACTGTACCAGCAAAGCATTTCCACCTACACTTGTCTACCAGTGAGTATGCATATCCTAGTGAAACACAGTCTTCACCTTCGTTTTGCCATAAAACCTACTCATGGGTCTTGGAAAAAGTCACAGACATGAATCCAAATTTTTCTTCAAATCGGGCAGACACATTCATTTTTCTGCTAAATACCTGGCACAAGAACTCATACTAATCAGTGAAAGACAGAAAACAGAAACATACATACAAAACAAGAAAACACAAGGAATGGTAATTATGATGCCAACTGTACACTTGCACATTATCCTTTTTCCATCAGTCAAATTATGAACCCCACACACAGTTTAGAAAAGCTGCATAAACATAACCAGTGTTATACACACATTAAATTAAACCACATAAATAATATGTCTATATAACGTGAAACTGCACATTATCATGTTAATACCTTCATACAATAAATAGCAGCATCAGGATATTAAAAAATAAAGGAAAACATGGTTTCATGAACATGTAATTAACATTTATTGATTGGTTGTGCCTGAAGAACAATTTTTGTGTGTTCTGAGTTTTTTACAATGATGTGGTTAAGGACCATTCTGGCACATGACACTGAATAGCTGGTTCCTGATGTTTTGAAGGCACACATTCCTCTGAAATATCATGAACTGACAAAGTAGTAAAGCAGTATCATAATTCAGAGGAATGTAATCCTGAACAATCTCTCTTTTATATTATGGGACAGTTTTACAGCAACAAAGTGAACATGTATGTGAGCCTCTTTAGCACATACCCACAGTGGATCACCTACCTACAGACCTTTTTCAGAATTCATGTCTTATTTATGCTCAACTGGCCTAACGTAAACCTAAGATAAGCAAATAACTGAACTTGTCATAACATAGCCTAACCTATTACTGAATACAGAAATGCTGGAGAAATATAAGACTATGTTCAATTGTGAGAAGGAATCACTGCTTTAACAATGCTATTAAACCTACAAACATTTGTGGCTAACCATGTAACTATGTCATAACAAAGTGCAAATGAAAGAGGCACAACAAACTGCTCACCAAGTTGTAAAGATATGTATAAACATACACTTACAAAGAAGTAAATCTTCTTAAAAGCATTTATTATGGAGAATGTGCATTTGAAAATACATACAGCCCTTGATTTAAGTCTTATTCTTCGATGCCCTTGCCAATTTATGTCACTTTTTAATTTTCACTCTATCACTTTCAGTTTAACGCCCTTTGGATGGTTTATTTACATTTATTTAAGTCCTTGTTAATAAGAATAACATCTCTGATTTACACCCACTTTATCAGGAATGCAATTAGAGTGTCAAACAAGGATTGGGAATACATATTAATTTTTCATACATTTACAGTACATTATTATTTTCTCCATCTTATCGTGATACAGTACTTTAGCATTTCAGTTTTAGCCAATTGGGTTGGCAAGAATTTGAAGAACATAGATTTACTGTGAAATACAGGCTCTCCTCATATCCTTAAGTTATAATTTACGCAATGCAACATTTTGACATAGGATGTGTGCTGTATCAAGCACAGGCAATTGTTAGAATTACAGAGCACTGAACTAGAAATGGCACCAGATAATCTAATCTCAGTACCTTATCAATAACAAACTGGGGAGTGAGGGTGGTTCACCTACACAAAAAATATTACTTTTGGTTAGGGTATGTTACTGTACTGTGTAAGAGAATATTTTTGACACTTGTCTCTTCCTGAATGCCCCATTTTCCTATCTCAACTATCAACACAGTTCAATTAGATACATATGGATCCAAACACCATTCTACAGTTTTCCTTTCCAATTTTAAATGACAGTACTGTGAACTTTCATGACAGGGAGTCTTTCATTTGAAACCATTTTCCAATAGAAAATTATAGTCATTTTATATCCCCCCTTTCCCCTACAAATAAATTTTAAAAATCTCAAGGAAATGTTATTTCAGCAGCAGTACAATGGTTATAACTTACATGTTTCCACTGTGGTGCCAATATATATATAATAGTAGTCTGCATTTCACACTACGCAATGTTATTCTCATAATAAGCACAAGTACATCACAGTTTATGTGACATGTGTGTGTTTGTACATACATGTACTTTTCATTTTAAGAAACATTACCTGTTTTTGTTCACCATTAAATCAAATATGTGTGGTTCATTCTGCACCCTCACATCTTGATCCCCCAAGTGAAGGCTCGCACAGATCAGAAGCTGAACATAAATACATAAAGTCTTTTAAAATGAAAACTCATTCAGTGCCCATTAATATATTCTTTTAAAATAAAAACTCATTCAGAGCCTTTCCTAAGTTATTACTATGCTATTTTACTTTCAAAACAGAAATAATTGGAGTCATCAAGTTCATCAGTGAAGAACATCCATTCATGTTTTACATGTCAGTATTGTGATACATCTTCCAGGAGAAAAACCATAGTATAAATTGGACTATATGTATAATACATAGCCTCTCCAATGCTTCTAGACTAAAAGTGTCAATACTTCCACATATTACGATAACTGACATGCCACCATAATACTTTACTATACACTTATTAGCCATTCTTTCAAAATTCATATCAGATTCGCGGTTTCTTTGGAAGTGAGCCAAAGGCTGATGTAACTGCCCCTTTTGTACCTGTAACACTTGTGGTCAGTGATGGCTGCTGCAGCAGTCCAGCTGGTTTCAGTACGTGACCGGCCTGTGCACCTCCTGGCATATTTGGTGCCACCATCGTTCCAACCTGATCCCATTTTGACTTCCGTCGTTTTGCATCCTCTTCTGCTCCTGAACCACTACCTGGGCGCTTAGCCGTACCTGAGACAAATTCAACCTTTGTTTTGTCTTTCCGTTCCTTCTCACGCCTATCCATTTCCGCTTTTTGAACACGAGCTAATTCTTCATAAAATGACTCCTTTCCCCACCGTAACGGGTCATAAGCCTGGGCTGGATAATTAGTACCAAATTCATTAATACTACAAAACTGAATTAGTTTTTCATAAATGCTGGGATTCCGGAAATCTTTACGTTGCTGGATCACATGATTCATGTCCAATCCATTAGATTCCATCTTCTCATACAAACGACTGATCTTCTCTTGAAGCAAATTGGAACAAAGGCCTGTTGGTTCTGGAGGAAGGTGAACACCATCTACAGCATCCCCTTCACCACCCAATGACTTGTGTTTTTCTTGTTCTGGTATGCCTTCGTCATCAGATATAACTGTGTCATCATGGTATGACACTAATCTTGGAGGTATTGCAGGAACTGGTGGTGTTGCAGTATTAGATATGTTGGAATTTATACTATCATCATCATTTGGTGATTTATCAATATCTTCATCGATACCATCTTCTTCACCCTCAGAATCTGTATAAGTGGCAGTCAACGATGCTAAAGCAAAACTCTGGCTAGACATTATGTAAAATTTTGACCCAGCCCCCCAGTGTATATATATAGACTTACATAGTCTTCTCCAATGTAACTGCAGACCTATTTACGATAAGACTCAAGACCATGGCGTAATAAATAAGAGATCTGAAAAGAAAAACAGAGAAAATAGCTATTACAAAGTGCAAAATCTGAAATATGGGGATAAAAAACTTCACACAGCAAATTACCCTTGACACTTAAGGGTTTGGTGCCATGTAGCCTTGCAAAATTAGCCTACATATCTGGGCAACCTGGCCCCCCCATCTCCTACTCTAAACACCACCATGTTTGCTACTGTTTCTACAGAAAGCAACTGCTACAGTAAAATGATCAACATTCATAACATGCAGTTTCTGATAATTCAACCAATGTTCAGTAATACATAACACATTACATCCTTTCCTTCTGTCTGAAGAAAGACTTCTAACTCAGCATATTTACTGCCTCAACTTCTACACCTCCTGGAAAGATGCCTGGACCACCCAGCAAGTATCCAAGTCCTTACACTGACTCACCCCCTAGGATACTGTAGCCAATTGTGTTTATAAGGTTTCACCATTTAGAATATTCAATTCATTTACCTTTCCACACACCTATACATCTTTAATACCAGCAATATTTATAACAATATAAAAATATAATCACAATACATGCCTTTCTACCTGCACTGCTTTCACCTGACATCTTATACAATTCTCTCCATATTAGAAAATCGTCACAGAAGCCTCCACATCATAGTTTCCAACACACATAAATAAAACTGAAATAACTCATTCAAGTATTTCTGTATGAAATAAGGTAAAGCGTCGCTTGTATGTAAAAAATACGGTTAGATGTGGGTTTCTGAACTCAAAAACTACGGTTTGTCCTCGGTTTGTGTTCATAAGTCAAGTTAGGTTTGGGTCTGTGTTTATGTTCATTGCCGACACATCTGATATAGTTCCACCAATGTTCCTTACATGCTTCTACGGCGGTTAGCGTTACACCATAAATGAATATCGAGGTACAAAATCGGGTTAGTGAGCCGATGTTTCCTGTAACACGCTGCTTTCTTACACGTACATCTATTCTTAAGGCATTCCTTGAGAAAATAATTGCAAATTCGGTAACCAATAACCATGTTCGCAGTACTCTTCAAAATAGTTTTCGCTACACAACCAAGTGGCAGAGATATATAATGGCTGTAATATCGTACTTACTTTGATATAAAGCTTGCATTCACGTAAGTGTGCTTCGTGTTCGTGAAGAAAGTGGGAACGAAGGGAGGTAACACTCTTATGTTTACGTTTTACGTTTCAGACATCTCGATAGGAACGAAGAACTAATGACTTTACACGCTTCCTTAAACGGATGAGTTCAAAAAACAAACACCAATACCACACCGAACAGAGAATACATAATTCTACATAACCTTAACGAGAACGCATGACCGTAATCATTACTATCAACACAGTTCCTTTTCTTGTATTATTGTTCCTGTAGTATTGACTGTTTTCACCCTCATGGTCATCCGTGGTTTGACTTGCGACGGGGCGATTTCTCCATGGGTCCTATGGTGCGTTATACTGCTTTCTCTGCTCACGGTGGGTCTAATAATGGAAGGTACTGCTGTGGGTGTCTTTTGTGGCAAGTTTTTTCTCCTTCGATTCCGGTCGGCTGCTGTTTGGTTATCCGTGGTAGATTTGTTGTTGTGCGGTTATTGGAGAACGGGATCTTTGCGAAGTACACGTCGCATAGATACGTCAAGAAGCGCGCGTTACATATGGGGGTTCCAACTGTTGTTGCAGCTTGTATAGGGGCGTCGATTAATCAGATGCAAACATACACCAAGAAACCACTAACCCAATTACACAATCGGGGTTGAGAAGCCAATAGTCTTTTTTTTTGTCACATGACAGCAGAAGAGGTAGTCATTCCAAGAATACCTATACTACCAATAGGTATCCCTAAATCTTAAGGGCAGTCACTGAACTTGATCTATGACATCCATGTTTTGCACATTAACTATCGTATGTTGGTTTTCTAAGAGCAGGAAATAGAAATAAATTGTACATTTTAGCTCCAAATGGAAAAAAAAAAAAGAGTGCTATACATAAAGGGAGGTTATAAGAAACAGTTTATTGCAAATTAACATTTGGTTGGCTCTAAGTATAATAAAACAACCTATGAAAGGGGCCATGCAGTGGTATGTGACTATTATAACAGCCTGCCAAAGGACTGGCAAGTGGATATTAAAGCAGTGAAACCATAATATGAAGGCATATCCAAGAGTTCACAAACTCGCTGCTAGGACAAAGGATGGCAAGTAGTACAGCTTTGTGCCACTGGATGCCAGTCAATCTAGTGAGTCCTTTATCCATAATCCATTGCTTCTTTGCCAGTTGTTTATTTGTGTGTGTTTTAATCGGGATGCGAAATTTTCTGGCTAATTTGTGGGAATGTAGGAGAAGTACCGTGAATTTACTATTATGATCCAGAAACCAAACAGGAGTCCTCTCAATTGAAAAGCCCATCCTCTCCATGTCTGAAGAAAGTGAGGCAAATCAAACATCAACAGCATGTTGGTGATCTCTTTGACTGCAAGTTTATTTTTCATCAGCAGTTTGTTCTTCCAGGCCGGACGGTTAACCAACATTACAACCAGGAGCATTAATGATGTCTGAGGAAGCAAGTCTTCTGAAAATGGAACGGTGTCAGAACCAAGACTGGTTGATTCAACTTAAAAGTACAATGGTACACACCACTTTGCCATTGCAGCATTTTTAGCTGCTAAAAACATTGCTGTGGTCCTCCAACCACTTCAATCACCTAATTTGTGTACTTCTGGTTTCTTCTTGTTCCCCAGAATGAAATAACAGCTATGAGGGCATCATCCAGGTTGTCCCTGACATTCAGGAACAACCACTGACCACTGTACACACAACTGGAAGCAGTCAGTTCCAGGAGTAGCAGAAATGTTGGGCCTGTTACATAAACTAGAAAGGGGACTACTTGGAATGGGAAAACAATGACAAATAATCTCATTAAATTTAGTATCGATTAATGTAGTCCAAGTAAGAATACTCATATATAACTTTTCCTTGTTACTTACATGAAGTTACTGAAACTGAACTTAGTCTTCACATGATAGTTCATAGTAAAAAGGATCTCATTTGTACTTAGAACTTACAGCTTATTGGAAAAAATTTTAATATGGTAATTAAGAAAAAGGAAAAGTAGTTTCTGATTCTATGCAGTATGTTTGTAGTGTGACTAACTTTAGAGGAATGGGTTTCTGTCCACCGTAATGCAGTATATGAACATCAAGACTAATATGTTTAAAAATATTCCCAAGAACTCATTTGGACAAGTACCTGTGTACCACATTCCATTGGAGTATGGTCTTCTATGCAGAATTCTAGACACATGTGACAGTTGAATAAAGAGAGACCAACTTGATGTCACTTGCTTTATTATTTCATTATTAATACATCCATCCTCAGGAGCTTGCGACTTATTTGATGAGTTAGTGCATGGGTTGTATGGTTCTGTAAGGATAGAGGTTGATGCATTAACGTACTTATTTAGTGGCAAGTGTTTAGTCGT
>Ga0123353_10017971_pt1 | contig 10429 bp, 11 predicted proteins | sample TergutLab28metaG_3_FD_92763 | JGI IMG/M metagenome (GOLD analysis project Ga0123353, IMG submission 92763) | Labiotermes labralis P3 segment gut microbial communities from Petit-Saut dam, French Guiana - Lab288 P3 | ecosystem: Host-associated > Arthropoda: Insects > Digestive system > Gut ...
CAACCTGAATTTTGAACAGCTCGAACAAAGGGTCAAGGCTCAGGAAAAAACGCTCGCCGGGCATTTTGCGCATTCTCTCAAGCAGGCTGAAACTTTGCCTGTGGAAATAGGCGAGTCGACCCGCAGCATAACCAAGCTGCATATGGATACGGAGAAGAATCTAGGGGAGATGCACAGGGAGACACAGCGGCAGCTGGAGAAGCTGCGCCAGGAGACTACGCGCCGTTTGCTGGTGCTGGGCGATATAGAGTCGGCGCTCAGTACGCTGCTGATCCGGACTGAACGGCCGGAAAAAAAGCCCTCGTGGCTTATACGCCTGCTTCGCAGGGCAGCCGGTTTTTTCCGCGCAAAATTATCCCGGCTGAAAAAAAATAAGCAGCCAGGAAGAAAAGAGGAGTAACTAAGCGCTGCTGAATAGTTACGAAAAAACTATAACTTATTTCGTAGCGGCGCACAGTGTGCGCCATCAATGCATGGCACACACTCACACAGGCACTACAAGTCACTGCTATTATTATCAGCAAACAACGCCTTGAGATTAAGCGCCGCATTGTAGAAGTCTTTTTTCGGGATGACGCCTTTATTGCCCTGCGCCAGTGCGGCTACGGCTTCTTTAATTGAGCAGCCGTTTTTTACGATACAGTCTACCAGCATAGATTCGCATGTTTGGATGTTATCGGCTATTTTTTCCGGAACCCCGCCGAGTTCCGCCACAAGCGTATATTCGCCTTTTTCCGACGAAGGGTTGCCGTACAGCTCTTCAAGGACTTTCCGGGGTTGCCCGCGGTAGATACGCTCATGCATCTTTGTCAGGTCGTTACAAAGGCAAAGCCCGGCTTCGGGCGCCTCTTCGTCAATAATCTCCAGGGTTTTCTTAACGCGCTTTGGGGACTCAAAGAAAACTGAAGCGCCGCCGGCTTTTCTTGCGGATCCGATAAGTTTTCTGATCCCGTTTGTTTCTTTTGGGAAGAAACCGTAGAAAGAAAACGTACCAAAACAAAACCCGCATATTGAAAGGGCTGTGATAACAGACGACGCGCCGCAAACGCCTACGACGGGGATTTCCCGCCCCGCCGCGGCCTTTACAATGACCCCGCCGGGGTCAGAAATACAAGGGGTCCCCGCGTCTGACACAATGGCGACGTTTTTCCCGGTTTCAAGCTCGGCCAACAGGTATTCGACCTGATGCTTTTCATTGAATTTATGATTTGAAACAGTCTTGTTTTTGATGCCAAGGATACTAAAGAGAATACTAGTGGTACGGGTATCCTCAGCGGCCACTATGTCAGCCTCGCTGAGAACTTGTTTTGCCCTGCCGGTTATATCGCCGATATTCCCTATCGGCGTCGCTACGATATACAACGTACCCTTCAAGAACTCACCCCGCTGGCGTTTTGTTTTAATTATAGTATGCCGGCGCGTTTACTGCAAGGGCGTTTTACCAACAAAACTCCCGGAGCAGTAATGATACTGATCCGGGAGTTTTGCGAAAGTAGGTGCAGCATAAAAGCTAAACCGCGCATATGTTATGTAACGGTTTCCAGGAAGCTTGGGATAAGCTCGCCGCTGTAGTAAAACAACCCGCGCCCAAGCATGGATGCGTCCCATACGCGCTGCGGGCTGTCGGGGTAGGCGAAGTATCCGCCGGAGTAGAGCTCTATCCTGTTGCCGGACGGCTCCCAGAAATATATCGAATGCCCCCGGGTGATAGCGTGGCGCGTCGGCCCGATATCGAGCTTGAGGTGGTTTATGGCAATGAGGTCGGCGGCGTTGCCAATATCTGACCAGCTCTCCAGGTAGTAGGCCAGATGATGAATCTTCCCCGGCTTTGGATACTTGACAAACGCCAGGTCATGCGGTTTGTTGTTGCCGGTGATCCAGGACGCCAGGCGGCTTCCGTCCCCGGCGTTGCAAACCTCCGGCACGTACATCCCCAGGGCTTCCTTGCAGAACCTTTCGGCTTCCGCTATATTGGGGCCGAACAGCAGGAAGTGGTCCAGCCTCGCCGCGCGCATTCCCCGCGGCGCTTCCAGCCAGATATCCGGGTTTTTGACCGGCGGGCCCCTTTGAGCCAGCGCCACATCGCTGTAGATCTGGAACTGATGCCCGGTGCTGATAGTAAAGGCGTAGCGTTTGCCAAACCCTGGCTGGTCGGACTCCGGATCGATCATCCTGACCGGATAGCCAAAACCCTCCACGCCGGCTTTTATTTCCTCGAGTTCATCCGGGGACCCCACTTTGAATGCTACAAAATCGAGCCCGGCTTTGTCCGACAGGCGCAGAGTCAGCGAGTGATGGTCGAACTCATCATAAGCTTTTAGGCAGATCCTGCCGTCTGTTGTGCGCCACACCTCGTCCAGCCCAAGGATATCTTTGTAGAAATCCAGGGTTTTGTCAAAATCCAATACCCTCATCTGCACAAGCCCGGGCCGCAGTGTTCCGTTAAATCCCATCTCCTTAACCCCTCCTATATATGTACGCCGCATTTATCCAGGCTAAACGCCCTGTCACCTGAACTCGGCCTTAACAATCCCAAAGGAACTGAATTCCGCAATAAAGACTTGCCCCTTATATGCCGAAGGCGCCGCGGAGAAAGCACCGGATAAAATGACTTCGCCTTTTTTGAGAGTTACGCCATAGCTCCACAGCTTGTTTGCCAGCCACGCGACCGCGACGCACGGGTCGCCCAGGACATTTGCGCCCACGCCTTCTTCAACCGGAATGCCATTTTTATAAAGCTTCATGGATACGGCCGATAAATCCATACCCTTTATGCACAGGCGTTTTTTGCCGAGGATATACCGCCCCGACGACGCATTGTCCGCTACCGTATCCACCAGTTTGAACTTCCAATTAGCAATGCGGCTGTCTACAATCTCAAACGCGCCAACCACGTAATCCGTCGCGTTGCGGACGTCCTCGGCAGTCACCTCGCCGCCCTCCAGGTCGGCGCAAAGTATGAACGCCAGCTCAGCTTCAATCTTAGGCTGGATCAGGTGCGAGGTATGCACAATACCGCCGGCGCATTCCATCGCTGATAACAGATGCCCGTAATCCGGTTCATTAACGCCGAGCTGGCGCTGAATCCCGGGTGAAGTGAGTCCGATTTTTTTGCCTGAAACCCTATAGCCCATCGCTATCGCGCGGTTGATGTTAGCCATCTGTATCGCGTAAGCGTCACTTAAGCTGAGTAAGCGGTACTGCACCGAGAGCGCGGGGATCGGGACCCTGTCCCATTCGGCAAGGTACAATGAATCCGCCAATATTTTTGTAATACGTTCAGCCATGATTACCACCCCTTGAAGAATGAGCATATCAATCCGGCAAATTCTTCCGTGTGTTCAATCTGTGTCCAGTGGCCGCATTTCCCAAAGATATGCAGTTGCGCATTGCCGATCATACGCAGCAATTTCAGGGAGGTCTCCATTGGGATCACTTTGTCCTCCCGGCCATGTATAATGAGCGTATTATGAGGGATATTTCTGATAGAATTCTCGCTTATTGCCATGCTCTCCACGCCTTGTTGGCGCGGGGCGGGGAACATGGATGAAAAACTCTCCTGGAACCCCGGCTGTATGCTGGATTCATATCTGGTTTTTATTAGCTCTTTTGATACGAAAGAGTGGTCGTATGTAAACAGTTCAAGCAGTTCCTCCATGTTCGCCGGGGAAGGGGTGTAGCCCCAGGCCCTGTCGAGCCCGTAGGTAAGGGGGAAGCTTACGCCCATGCTCCCCATGAGGGCTAGCTTGTCAACGAGCTCGGGATATTTTATGGCAACGCTCATTGCAAGCGCGCCGCCAAATGAGTTTCCTACAATGTGCGCCTTTTCTATCTCCAGCGCGCTAAAGAAGTCCCTTATTTGCCGCACCCATACGTCCATATTGTAGATGGTGTCCGAGGGCCGCTGCGAATAGCCGAAACCAACCATATCCGGCGCCAAAATGCGGAAATCATTTCTCACTAAAGGAAAAAGTTTATTCCAGTTTGCCCAAGCGGACACGCCGGGGCCAGAGCCGTGTATGAACACTATTGGATAGCCTTCGCCTATGTCATGGTAGTTGGTAACAAAGCCTCCCGTTTGGATGCAGCATCCTATCTCAGGCCTCTTGTTGTCGTTCATGCCGTCCCACACCCCCTGTTACAAACACGAATAACGAAGTATTAATTTAGTAAGCGGCCGGGCAATTCTATTAAAAACTAACCGGTGTTCTGTGCCCCATCATGTGCGATATGCTCTGCGCTGTTTTGAGCAACTCTTCGCGTACTATATCGAAGCGTACGCCATTGAGGTTGCCCGCAAACCCCGAGACGCTTATTGCATATTCTACATTACCGTCGCTGTTATATATCGGCGCCGCCACGCACCGGAGGTTGTCCATAATCTCCCTGTCGTCAATGGCAAAACCCTGCTGCCTTATTTTAACCAGTTCCCTGTCCAGCGTATCGCGGTCGGTTATGGTGTTCGCCGTCATCTTCCGAAGGCCGTGTTTTGCGATTATCCACTTTATTTTTAAGTGGTCCTGATACGCGAGCAGAACTTTGCCGAGGCCGGTGCAATGCATCGGCAGCCTCGCGCCTATCTCGGACACGATGCGCATCATATGGGTTGAATCAAGTTTTTCGATATACAGCACTTCTCCGCAGGACTCCGTCGCCAGTTGTATCGTTTCGCCAAGCCGGTTGCTGAGCTGCTGCATCGCGGGCTTCGCAATGGCGCGGATATCCCAGTTGCGCGCGACAATGTTGCCCAGTTCAAACAGTTTTACGCCTAAGCGGTAACGGCCTGTGGCCGGGGACTGGTCAACATACTGACGGTCGCGGAGCGTAACGATTAGCCCATGAACAGTGGTCTTCGGCCATGAAAGGGCGTTGGCGATTTCCGTCAGCCTCATTTCCCTGCCTTCTTTTGCCAGGATATCAAGCAGCAGCAAGGCGCGGTCTACCGACAAAACATGCGCCGTGTTCCGCTCACAGATAGCATTACTCATAATTCGGCCCTACCGATAATTAATGTGGAGTAATTTAGTATAATTTAAGCCATACATAAACCAAACACTCCATTATTGAGTATTTATAACTTTACACGATAATAATATCAGATGGAAGAGCCTTTTTCAAGTAAAATGTCCGACAGGCGGGAACATATGTTCCCATATGTCGAACATTATTTCGGGTCCATAAGTTACTATGAATGTATCCCTATGCTCCGGCAATAGTTATAGATTATCTGCGCAACCTCCGCCCGTGTAGCTGTGTTTTGCGGCAGGAGCCTGCCATTTGAGCCCCTTATGATTTCACGCGATACGGTCCACCGCAGAGCATGGGCTGCGTACCCGGAGACATTTGACCTATCCGGAAACGTATCAAACACAGTACCGGGTGTTGACGGGTCGCGCCCGTCATATAATGCATACCGGTATATAATTGCCGCCATCTGCTCCCTCGTTACGTGCAAATCCGGCTTGAACGTCCCATCGGAATAACCCGTAACGATATCATTCGCGTTTGCCCATGCAACGGCGGCGTAGTAATACTGCGACGGGTTGCCCACATCAGAAAACCCGGCGCCGGCAGGAGCGAAAGGGCGCCCGTCAAGCCTGTGCAGCACGGTAACGAACATAGCGCGCGTCATCGGTGCATTCGGCGAGAACGCGCTCGCCGACGTGCCTGTAAACAACTCGTTACTATAGGCGTAATCAACGGCTGCGAAGAACCATGCGGTCTCCGGCACGTCTTTAAACGGAAGGTGCGCCGCAGGGGCGCCGCTTCCGTCAATGAGATAATAACCGTCGACCTGCCCCGCCGCCGCGGAGTCCGCCTTTATTCGCGCCGTAGTGTTTTCGGCACAGAAATAACGCTGGTACTGTGAGAGCGTTGAGCCGGCCTTTACCTCGCCCCCGGTTGAAATGTTCAGGACCGTACCGGATGCGAGGCTCAGCGACGCTGAGCCGGAAATCAGAATGAAGCTTGCGCCTGAGGATAACGAAACCGTATCTCCCTGCGCGAGTGAGACCTTAATAAACCGGGGGGCAAATCTGTAGCCGAGATGATTTTCAAAAACACCGTCGAGCCTGCCCGTAACCCTGTCTGCGGCGCCGCTGAGAGCGCCGGTGATTTCGGACTGCAGCGCTGTTTTATACGCGCCGTCCAAATAGCTGCGCGTTATCAGCGGATCTGTAGTTGACCCCGCCGGAGAAGCGGAGGCTGTAACCATGAATAAAAGCATAATTAAGACCAACCCCGCCGCTATAGCCCTTTTCAAATAGACTTCCACCCCTTCAATATGGCTGTGCCTGGCATTTTGAGCCTCAACTCTTATTTTACGATACCACAACTTACGTACGATTTCAACCGTTGCAGGGCGAAAAATGGGGAGGAAACGCCGGGAATAACAGCCTATCATATATTTTTGTTTAAATATTCAATAAAAATCTACATAATAATGATCATTATATAAAAAGCCCTTGACAGATGTGACGTATTTGCATAAAATCAAGTTTAACGGGATTGCTCCCAAAAAAAACCAAGCGCTAATATTAAGCACTGATATCAGTCTGGGAGGTTTGCGGCATGCCGGATAAACAAAATGAGAGTAAATTTATGGCAATGCTTGAACGCAGAGGTATGATACGAAAGACCGGCTCCGGGGAAGATTCTTTCGAAGATGATTCCAATGACGTAAGCGGATACGGGCGCGCCGATGCGGACCTGCGATCAAAGCTGGGCCCGCCTGACGGCGAGGCAATGAAAGTTATACACGCTGCGCAACAGCCCGTTCCGGGGATGTTTACACCCACCGTTCCGGTTGAGCGGTCGCGGCAATTGGAACGTGAGCTGCCAAGACAACCGGCGCGGGCCGAACATGAGCCGCCCAAGCCCGCGGCTCACAATGAGCCGGAGCCGCCAAAACGGGCGGAAGCACCGAAACCAACCCCATTTTTCAGCGGAATCGATTTCAAGGAGGACATCCCCATGAGCGAACAACCTATCGCCAGGCCGGATGTACAGTTTACGCCGACAACCCAGTTCGCGTTCGAAAAGCCGCCGGATCCGCCGCCAATTGAGAATTATACTGAGAGATACCTCAATATAGAAGAGCTCTATGAAGCGCTGTCCCTGAAGTCAAAACGGACCGATACTATTTATCTGATTGAGGAGTATCTGAAAACCCTTCCGGAATCCCTTCCGGATGAGTCGCGGCGCGAGATTGTCGGCAGAATAGTCGCCGCGTCCGGCTTTGATTTTGACCTTTTAATGGGCGACGGGATTTTGCGCGTTAAGATGCTCAAAGAGTACGCGGAACGGTTCGCAAAACATACCGATGATTATATATCGGCGCGTAATAGTGAAGTCGATGAGCTTGAGCAGCAGATAATGAGGCTCCGCAGACTGGTCGAAAATCGCCGGGATCTGCACAAGAAACAGTTCTTTGCTATTGAAGCCGAAGCACAGAGGCTTAAAGATATCCTGACATTCATTTCCGGTTAGGCTGCCTGCGGGCGCTGAAGGATAACTGAGCGTGGCGTATGTCCGTCGGCGGGCGGGCGTATCGGGGCGCAGCTTTATGTGTGTTATATAATGTGGGCAAACAGGGGATGTTAAGTGGTGCGGCGAAGTAAATGCCGCCACTTAACGCATAGGGGCGAGATGCTGACAACGACGACAAAAAGGGGGAGTGTCAATGTATAACTATGAGCTGACCGAGCGCGGAAAAATCGTGATCGCCGTAGTGCTTGTGTTGTTATTGCTTTTAGTGCCGTCAGCAATTCTCTTGTACACCGCCATATCCAACCAGCCGCCGCCAAGTACCGAAAATCAAGGCGCGGAAGCATCGCAAAACCCTGAAAACCAGGATCCGGGGGAATCAGAGACTCCAGGAAACCAAAATTCGGAAGCATCGGAAGACCCTACTGACTCTATTGTTGAAAGCCCGCCGCCGGTAGTTGCACAAAGCCCGCCGCCACAAAGCGACGGGCTTCACCCGGTTGATTCCGAGCCTGCCGATAACGGCAACAGCGGAGAAGGGCAGCAGCCGCAGCAGCCGCAACAACCGCCCAAACCTCCCGAATCCGGCCTGGCCGGCGGCAACCCTTCCGAGGGCCAATTCTCATTTTTGTTTTCAACGGATAGACAAAACATGCTCGATAATGAAACCTTATCTATGCTGCGCGAATTTGTCAATTCGCCGAAAAACACCAGCAATAGCGCAATCGCGGTCGAAATACCGCAATTGTCGGGCGAGGACGCGGAAAAATTTGTTTTAGCCGCAACAGACGCATTCGCCGCCCTGAGTATCCCGGAGCAGCGATTGGAGTATATCTCGTATCCATCTGAAATTGCGGAAGGCGCATTTGAAGTCCGCATGTCTTTCATTGCGCAAAAGAGCAAATGATTTCAATCAAACTTTGCTGTCCACGGATGAGGCCCTTACTTCTTTTGAAAACTGATCGAAAACATGTGCATATAATTTGAGGCATTCCTGCACTTCCGACGGCATATTCTGCACCGTCTGCGCTATGACTGTGCTTATGGATTCGGCCTCCCGGCGGGTCCTGCCGAAAAAGAGATTTGCGTCCACGTCAAATTCATTGATGAGCTTTTCCATTACTTCATACGACGGCGTTGCGCGCCCCTGTTCAAGCATACCAACATGGCCGGGCGACCTGTCAATCACTTCGGCAAGTTTTTCCTGCGTAAGGCCGTGCGCAAGCCGGATATTCTTAATGATGGAAGCAATGTGTTTACTCATAATAACAAGCAGCCTATCAATAATAATTCGTCGACGGCTAAAATGATATAGTATTCGCCAATTTGTTACCAGCCAAAAAATTGCCACCTGCTAATACTAAATATTAGATGACGCTTGAACCCTTGCAAACGCAGGGATTTTTTATTGATAAATAATTACTGATAAAGTATAAGGCATTGTGTTACGCCATGGTCAAGCAAATTTCATCATTCGCTCTACATAAAAATCCCCGGCGGGAATGTGAATTCACACCGGGGCTGATATATTGTTGAAAAAGCCTGTTAAGACTGCATTCCGAGCAGAAATCCGGTTATCTCTTCAAACCGCATGGCGTGCGACGCTTTTACAAGCACGGCGTCGCCTTTCTCAATAAGCTGCGGCAGCGCCCCGGTCAAGCCGGTTTTGTCGGGGTAATAATAAGCAGGCCCGCCGCCGGCTGTTTTATAGCTGTCATACGCAAGCGCCATCTTATCGCCGCAACAGATAAAGCTGCCAATACCGCACTTCGCTGCGAAGGCGCCTATTTCATGGTGCAACCCGTCAGATTTTTCCCCAAGCCCAAACATGTCGCCAAGGATCGCCACATGCCTGCCCGGCAGTGCGGAAAGCGACGTAAGCGCAGCCTTGACCGAGTGCGGGTTGGCGTTGTAGCAGTCGTCAATAAGCGTTATAAGCCCTGTGTTCTTCACGTTTGACCTGCCGTCGACAGGGGTGTAAGACGATATCCCCAACCGTATTTCTTCGTCCATCAGCCCAAGGAGCCGCCCGACCGCCGCGGCGGCCGGCGCCAGGGACGCCAGATGGCTTCCATATGCGGGTATTTTAACCGTGAACCGCCCCGAATCGCTTACAATGTCGCATACCACGGCGTCGGCGCCCTCCAGGCGGACGTTTTCCCCACGGTAATCGTTGCGCTTATTTAAGCCAAAAGTTATCTTACGCATACCGGGGTCGTATCCCCACAGCAGGTCGTCGTCGCCGTTTAGAATTGCTGCGCCGCCCGGGCGCATATGGGCAAACGCCTCGCTTTTTGCCCGCAGGACGCCGCTCGGGTCGCCGAGTTCATCAGTGTGGGAATAACCGATCTTAGTCATGACGAACACATCAGGCCGGACCATCCGGGCCAGCCGGCCCATCTCGCCAAAACTGCTGATTCCCATCTCGATCACCGCCGCTTCATGATGCTCGCCGAGCGACAGCAGGGTTAAAGGGACGCCGAGCTCATTGTTAAGGTTCATCGGCGTCTTAAGCACGCGGTATTTCGCCACAAGAGTTGCGGCAATAAGTTCCTTGAGCGTTGTTTTGCCGACGCTGCCCGTTATGCCAATAAAGGGTATTGTAAAAAGGCCCCTGTAATACGAGCCGAGCGCCTTTATCGCATCAAGGGTAGATTCGACGAGCACATACGGCCCGCCCGCGCCGTGAATCATACGTTCAGCCAGGCAGCAGGCCGCTCCGGACTCAAACGCGCTGTTTGCAAAAGAATGCCCGTCAACGCGCGCGCCGCGTATGCAAACGAACAGGTTGTTTGGTTTTACATCGCGGTTGTCGCGCACGGCGCCTATGACGCGTATATTGCGCGAGCCCTCGCCGCCTATGTATTTCCCGCCGGTAACTTCGGCGATTATTTGCGGTGTCAGATACTTCATGCCTCACGCACCTCCAGAGCATACTATACAC
>Ga0123353_10017972_pt1 | contig 10428 bp, 3 predicted proteins | sample TergutLab28metaG_3_FD_92763 | JGI IMG/M metagenome (GOLD analysis project Ga0123353, IMG submission 92763) | Labiotermes labralis P3 segment gut microbial communities from Petit-Saut dam, French Guiana - Lab288 P3 | ecosystem: Host-associated > Arthropoda: Insects > Digestive system > Gut ...
ACGTCCGCATTGTCCTCAAGATTGGTCGCTTTGATATAATAATCATAAGGCGTGCCGACATCCGAAGAGGTCAGTGACAGGGTGTTGTCGCTAAAAGAGTGGGTCGGCAGGTTGGGCGCAGCCAGGTCGCGGGCGGAACGGTCGTCCGCCTGTGTTCCGGTGGTGAACTGCGCGAGGTAGAACAGAGTGTTGGCGATTATGCGCTGCTCGTCGATGGACGACTGGCCGCTTGAATGCCCCGCCTGAGTCATGGCGGTGTTGTTGAATGTGGCTAAATAGTAATTGTTTGTACCCTTGCCGTCGTTTGGATCGTTATGCTCCGGCCCCGAAAAATTCGACTGATAATTTCCGTCCGCGTGTTCGCCGAACCGCCCGTTGACCTCACAAAACTTCATCCAAACGGTTCCCTTGGCGATATGGCTTCCGGCGTGCGTGAACGGCACTGTCAAAATGCTGTTCATGTCTATCGACCACGGATACTGCAGCAAATACCCGTCGTTCACGGGTTCGACCTTATGACTTCCCAGCTCCTTTGCGCCCGACGGGAAGCTGATATTCGCGTAATTCGCGAGCAGGCGGAAGTTCGGATGATATGAAACTATGGTGTCATGCCCGAACAAAACGCCTCTGCCCGTTTTCAAAAACGCTTCCACGGCGGTGGCCGAGGCGGGAGTTAAATCCTGCCCGTTGAAGGAGTCCCATGTGCCGAACATAATGGCGTCGTATATATAGTTGCCCTGTGAGTCCTTCAGATACGCGTCGGGGTTGCTGTTAAAAGCGCTTCCTTCCCAGACTGTGTCCGTCGCGGCGCGGGAAGCGTTGCTGAGCGAAACGGTTTCGACCGAGATCAGGTTGGCTCCGCCCTCCGACCCGCGTCCGGCTTTGCCCGCAACCGTGACCGGACCGAACGGCTCGTCTTCCATCCAGCCTTTTAATGTGCAGCTGCCCGCGGTGTTCGGGTAAATGTTGAGCACCTTAATCGGTTTGCCGTAGCTGGCGGAGCGGATTTCCCAGCTGGTGCCGCCGTTGGCGGATTGATAGATCGTGTACCCGAAGTTTTTGTCATCCGGGAGCCCGGCGATCTCCCAAAACAGTTTGATGTAGTTTTCAATTCCCTGATTCTCCGCCGTCAGGCGGAACGCTCCGGTTCCGACGACGGTCTGCCCTACGGGAGTTGTAGCTTCGACCTCAGAGCTTTTGCCCGAACGGTTGCCCGAAGCGTCCACCGCTTCGACACGGTAGCTATAGGTTGTTTCGGGAGACAGCCCGATGTCAGTGTAGATCAGGCCGGTAATCAAAGCCGCGTTGACCTTGACGCCGTCCCGGAAAATATCATAACCCGCGACCATGTCGTTGTCGTCAGACGCGTCCCATGCAAGCGAAACCGAGTTGGCTCTGACGCTTGTTACATTCAGGTTCAGCGGAATCGTAGGCGGCTCCAGATCCTGAGGGTTGGTGGTTTCGCTGACGGGATCGCTCATGTCGGATTCACCGGCGTAGTTGACCGCCGCGATTTTGTAAGTATATGTCGTGTCGAAATCAAGACCGCTGTCAGTATAGGCAGTGCCGGTAGTCGTGCCGACCAGCACATCGTCGCGGTAAATATTATAGCTCTCCGCACCGTCGGCGGCGTCCCACGCGAGGCTGATGCTGACCGCGCTTTTGCCTGTCACACGCAGATTTTCCGGGGTGTCCGGCGTGGGGGGAAGCACAGGGTTGCCCAGCGGATGCGGGGTGTTTGACATGTACGCGTCGACGAATTTGAACGTTCCGCTCTGCGCCCAGAAATTGAACACAAAACCGTTGGTTCCGGTCGCGTTTGCCGACAAAGTGATATAGAAAGTTTTGCCCGCGTTGGCCGCGTTTGCCAGCGCGGTCTGGACGTTCGCGCCGCTGTAATCCACCGTCATCCCGGTGTTTTTTGTGCCGATATTGAAGTAGCTGAAGGAGTTGACTGCGGTGGTCATCTCTACCTCAAAAACCAGGTAACCGAAGCCTTTGTTGTTCAGCGCGGCGATATCCTCGACATAGGACGCGCAGGATATGGCCGAGCCGCTGAATGTCAGCGTGTTACCGATGGCGGTCTTGATTTCGGCCAGCACCGATGGGCCGTCGTTCCTCCCCGGCAGCGCGGTAACCACCGGCATTGCCGACAAAAGCAGGGTCATCGCGAGAATGACGCACAGCATTTTGAGGTTCAAATTCTTACTCATTTCTCTTTTCTCCATTTCCAGATTTTTCCTATAATCATTTGGACAGTTTACCAATAATTATAATATCATGATCAGAAATTTGTTGCAATATGACAGAAGCAATACGGTAAAAAAATGTTTACAAAAATTTATTATATATATGTATACAGTGCATAAATCAATTATTCCCAGTGCGCAATATGTGTTATTTTGTTGACAAATCCGCAAAAAGACGATATAATTAAATAAAAAAATAAAGGATGTTTTAATATGATAAAGACAAAAAGAAAACTCGTGAAACTCCTGTCGCTTTTTTTGAGCCTGATTGCGGTTGTGGGGCTTTTGAATTTGCCGGTTTTCGCTACGGTCGAATCGGCCGCAACTTCGGGCGACCCCATGGTTTATCTGACTCAGAAGTGGCTGAACCAGGAATACGGCAAGGTTCCGGGTTTCGGTTCGGTAACAGTAAACGGGCTGACCGGATGGGACACGGTTAACGGTCTGCTGCGCGCCTTGCAGCATGAATTGGGGCTCACCAACCTGGACAACATCTTCGGGCCGCAGACAAGCGCGCTTTACGAGCAGAATATTCTGCGGCGGCAGGACGGCAAGACCGACAGGAAATTCGCGATTTTGCAGGGCACTCTCTGGTGCAAGGGGTACTTCCCCGGATATTATCTTCGCGAGGTGAATGGCGTCGTTGTATTCGACGAGATATTCGACGCCACCGTCGAAAAGGCGGTTATCGCGCTGAAAAAAGACGCGGGGTTGTCAAGCCCGGACGGGGTCGTTACGCTCAACGTAATGAAAGCGTTGATGTCTATGGACAGCTTCAAGCTCATGTCCTCTTACGGGGGCAAGGCGGAAATCCGCTCGATGCAGCAAAAGTTCAACAGAAAATATGAGAATTATATCGGGCTGATCGCGTGCGACGGAATTTACGGCAGAATCACCAACCGGTCTACCATATACGCCCTGCAGGCGGAGGAGGGTCTGCCGGTAGGCACCGCCAACGGAGCCTTCGGCGCATTGACCAGGCAGCACTGCCCGGAAATCCCTTATACCGCAAGCGGAAACGCGGCGCGAAATTACAACGGCGCGTATTATTCGGCTTCGAAAATCACCATGTTTACCGAGCTGCTGCAATTCGCTTTGTATGTCAACGGATACGGAAAGAGCACTTTTAGCGGCAGTTTCGACACGGCGACCAAAAAGGCCGTGAAAGATTTTCAAAAGCACTATGCCCTGCCGGTGACGGGAAAGGCCAATGTAGCGACATGGATGTCTTTGCTGGTCAGCTGCGGGGACACGACGCGCACCGCGCTGGCCTGCGACTGCGCCACCATCCTGACAGCCGACAAAGCGAAAACGCTTTACAGCAACGGATACCGTTACGTGGGCAGATACCTTACGGGTACATACGGCAACAACGGAGCCAGCAAAGCTCTCACCAAAAGTGAAGTGCAGATCATCTTCAACGCGGGGCTTCGCTTCTTTCCGATTTACCAGGCGGGCGCGACCTCCAACGCGTATTTTACGCCGGCGCAGGGAACCTCAGACGCCAATTCGGCGATAGCAGCGGCCAAAGCACTGGGGCTTCCCAAGGGCACCATCATCTACTTCGCCATCGATTATGACGCGATGGATCATCAGGTCACTTCCAACGTAATACCGTATTTCGAAAAAGTGTACGGAAAAATGTCCAAGAGTATCTACAAAACCGGAATTTACGGCGCGCGGAATGTGTGCCGCCGGGTTTCGGCTGTGGGATATTCCTGCAGCAGCTTTGTCGCGGATATGTCCACAGGATACAGCGGGAACATGGGCTTCAGCATCCCGGACGACTGGGCGTTTGATCAGTTCACAACCGTAACCATCGGCACCGGCAGCGGAATTATCGAAATTGACAAGGACGGTTTTTCCGGCCGGGATAAAGGCGTGTCCAAACTCATAACCATCGTCGGCGTAACCTCGGTCAAACTGAACGCATCGTCAAAAAAAATGACCAACGGCGGCACGGCCACCCTCAAAGCCACGGTGTCCCCCTCTAACGCAACAAATAAGGCTGTAACCTGGAAATCCAACAACACCGCAGTGGCCAAGGTCAGCTCGAGCGGCAAGATAACGGCAAAATCCCCGGGCAAAGCGACAATCACCGTCACCACAAATGACGGCGGCAAAAAGGCCACCTGCGAGATAACCGTCAAGCCCAAGAAACCGTCGTCGGTCAAAACGTCAATTGTTTCGGCAACCAGCGCGAAAATCTCATGGGGCAAGGTCGCGGACGCGACCGGATATCAGGTCAAGCGTTCAACCTCCAAGAATGGGACGTATGCATCGGTCAAAAATACCGCGTCAACCGGCTTCACAAACACAGGCCTCAAAGCCGGCAAGACTTATTATTACACGGTTCGCGCGTACAAAACCGTCGACGGCAAGAGGATTTACGGCGCGGATTCTGCCGTAGTTTCGGTCAAGCCAAAACCGTTGAAGGTCAAGGGCGTTAAAGCGGTTCAACCGGACTCCGGCAAAGCCGAAATCAGCTGGAGCAAGCAAGCCAACGTCAGCGGATATCAAATCGCCCGCGCAACCTCCGAAACCGGGACGTACAAAAGCGTGGGTTCAACCGCCAATCTGACCTTTGTAAACACCAGGCTGACCGCCGACAAGACTTATTATTACAAGGTTCGCGCATACAAAACGGTCAACGGTAAAAGGGTTTACGGCGCGTACAGCAACGTCAGGAGCGTCACGGTATAGCGTAACATTTATAATATAGGCAGGCCGAAAGTGGTCTGTCTATTTTTTTGTCATTTTGAAAAAATAGACAGAAAAAATACCTGAAATCATCACTTGAAATAATCGAAGCCGTGAGTTATTATGTCAACGTACTGAGGACAACGTCAGCAATCACACAAACTGGAGGGGGATTCGCATGAAAATGAAAATCATGAAAAAAAAATACATGCGAAAATGCGCGCTTCTCATAGTTGTGTGTTTACTGACTGGCGTGCTTTCGGCGAGCGTGACGGCGGGCGGTATCGCGATTAACGATCCCGACTGTTCAGGATGGATGGGGGTAGTTCCTTATGATGATCCGGCAGGCGACCAGCAGACCGGCAGCGGTTCGGTTTCGCAGGATATTGTCGGCAGCGATGAGCATCCCGCAGCGTTTCTGCGTTTCAGCGACGACGGCAGCGAGATTGCGGTACGCATACGCGTAAACAATTGCGACGGAACACCGAACGACCCGCAGTTCAAAAATTTCGGCTTTATCGGAATCGACGCCACGGGCAACGGAGCCATTGACTTTTTCCTCGGTGTATATAACCCCACCGGAAGCAACGGCCGACTGGGTGTTTATCTCGCCGACCCATCGCTTCCCAACACCGGACCCGGCAACACAGGAGTTACAAAGCCGATTGCTTCATTCCAGCCAAGAGCCGGAGAGAGCTTCTCCTTTATAGCGGCGGAGTATGACCAGAGCGACCCCGTTTACCCCGGATTTTCCGGCGACCCGGATTACTTTTTAACCTTTTTGTTCAGTCTCGCGGACATCAACAAAGCAATCTCGAACACCGGAATTACACTCACACCCGGCACTCCGTTCACCTATATTATCGGAACCGCCACGCAGGACAATTCCCTAAACGGTGACATCAGCGGTATCGGCGGGCTGAACGGCGGGAAATGGGATTTCCCGTCTCCAACCTCGACCGATGGTACGGAATACCACACCGTAACCTTCGACAAAAACGGGGGCGACACCGAAGCCTCGCCAAAGGCAATGTCCTTTGTTCACGGAGCGTTGATCGAAGCCTTTCCCTCTCCCCCGGCGCGGCGCGGCGGCTGGCGGTTTACCGGATGGAGCACCGACCCGGACGACGATGAGACGCTGGCTCATGAATTCACCCCGGGTACGCAAATAAACCAAAACATGACCGTTTACGCCATATGGACACCACAGTTGACCGAAACCCTCGGAGAAGAGGATGTTGTGCACTTCGACCCCGTCGGCGGCAGTTGGTCAGGTTCCCCGGCGAATTACAGGGACGCCGTGTCGGAAGACGGAATCATCAGAAATTTGCCGCCCCCGCCCGATGTCGCTCCGGGACCCGCGCCCGGCGGAAACTCCACGAGAATCTTCGGCGGATGGACTACATCGCCTGACAACGGACCCAACCATAACAACATCATCACCATCTCCGGCAACACAAACGCCGGTGAGGTCGGGTTCTACATCTGGAGTAAGGAAATCAGCCTGCTTACAAAAACATACCAGACCCACAGCGGTTCGGACGAATATACGGTATACGCCCTGTGGCTGGATGTCCCTAAAAATACCGACAAAATCAGTTTTTACGATAATATCCCGGTCGAGTCCCCGGCGGCGCCAAACGGCAGATTGATATATGACACGTATCTGGGCAACAACGGCACACCTGCCTACACCCCAAAGCCCCCGACCCGTCAGGGATATGTTTTCCGAGGATGGGACACCAACCCAAACGGCACGGGCACCCGGTACCAGGACCCGTTCGGCTCCGGTCTGCCTCTTATATCGACAAAGTTCACCGACGGGCAGGTTCTTTACGCCATATGGGAGCCCACGAAGTATGCGCTGCAGTTCAACCCCAACACCGTTGATTTAAGCCGCGACCGACTGATAGGCTCACCCCAAGGAACCTTTGACGCGCGGCTATGTGACGACAGCGACGGCAGCCTGAGATATCCGGCCTTCCCGGATCCGCCCACACTGCCGGGCTACACGTTCCTGGAGTGGAACACCGACCCCAACGGTTTCGGCTACACCATTTCGCCGGAAGGCATCGGCGACATTATCTGCGCGGGCGGCGAATTGCGCTTCAGTCTGCTTGAACCGGCACCGCCTGATCTTATAAACGGCGCGGCTGTCGAGGGGTACACAAAGCTCTACGCAATATGGGAACGCGACCCGACTCCTCCGTTTTATGTAACCTTTGACGCAATGGGCGGAAAACTTCAGAACGGCACCGGTATTAACCAGGTATTGATAATCGCAAACGAAGGCAAGGTCGACGGCGTTGAGTACATCAAGTACGCACCGCCAAGATGGCCAGACCCGCAAACAGGCCAAGACCTCTATGTATTCATGGGCTGGAGCTATGATAGCGGATCTGACCGCCAGGTGGATTTTCACCACCCGCTGGAGGTGACCTTCCTGGAGGAGCAAACGGTCTACGCTGTCTGGAAACCCAACGATGTTTACACTGTTACCTTTGTTCCGAACAACGGCCGCTGGCCGGACGGCAGCACGCAGCCCATCACGGTCGAAACGGTAAACGGACTCGTGGCGTACATCCCCTGGTCGGGGTATTATCCGGAGTCGCCGCACCGCTATCCCTACCGCGAGGATTTCATTTTTCGCGACTGGAACACCGAGGCCGACTGCACGGGCTACTGGTTCGACCCCGGCTTTGAAATCACGCGGAACATGGTCGTTTATGCCCAGTGGCAGCACAGTGATCCGAATTATGTCAACATAACATTTTTGCTCAACGACGGCACAGGCGACATTGTTCCCGGAGATTACGCAACGCAGCAGGGCACACCCCTCGATACATTCCCGACCCCGCCGGTTCGGGATGGTTGGAACTTCCTGGGCTGGTATACCGAACCGGAGGGTCAAAACGAATGGGACTGCGAAACTCCGTTTGACGCTGACACAGCTCTCTACGCAAAGTGGGAGCAGCAGGTCAACGAGATTCAAAAGGCGCGGTTTTCCTTTACAAAGGTAGACGCGGAATACCCGGCGCTACCTCTGCCGCAAGCGGTTCTGCCCGGCGCGGTGTTCGGTTTGTATCAGCTGAATCAGGCGGAAGAAACCGACGATGGCCACGAGCATGAGCAAACCTGCAGCCCCGGTTCATCCTGCTGGATTGCGGCGCACAATGAAGTGACAAGCGGCGATAACGGCAAAGTGGATTTCGGTATGCTGGAAGCGGGTGAATATCTTCTGGCCGAGCTGGAAGCTCCCGGCGGATACCGTTTACCCGCAGGGCAGTGGCTGATTACGGTCAACCCGGAAGCGGAGACAGAGCCGGATGTAATAACCATCAGCTGCGTGGGTGGCGCGACTCCCCCGGCATTCATAATGGAATCGGACGGCGATTCGGTCAGCTATTATCTGCCCAACATGAAACCTCTTGTACTGCCCTTCACCGGCGGAACCGGCACGCGGATGTTCACCGTTTTGGGCGGAGTGCTCATGACTATCGCAACCGCATATCTGATCATTTCTTTCCTTAGAGGAAAAAACTATTGATATTTTCAATTGGGATCTCCCGGTTGTTAATATATAAAACAAAAAACAAACCCGAAAAAAGAAAGGAAAAATTAATTATGAAAAAGAACATTTTCACCAAAATCCTGGCTATCCTTATCCCGGTCATCCTGCTGTTCACAGCATTCGCGCCGAGCGCGCTCGCGCTGACCGACACCACGACCACCAGAACGCTCAACATCAACAAGCTGCTGGTTGACGACGATTACACCCCCGGCGAACCCGGCGACGGCACCATGGTTACCGGCCCTATCACAGGCGCGACCCCGCTGCCCGACATTTCCTTCCGAGTCGTAAAAGCGTATACGAAGGAAGAGATGAACGCCGAAATCGCGGCCAGCAACGGCACTCTCAACGCGGGCGATTTTGCCGCGATCGCGGGCGAAGGGTACCACTACAAAAAAGCCGACTACGCCAATTCCGCCAATGATATCATCACCGATCACCAGGGTCTTGCGACAAAATCCTTCGGCACGGTTGATGGCGTGTACTACGTAATTGAGCAGGCCAGCCACAATGTTATGGCACCTACAGCCCCATTTTTGGTAAGCATTCCAATGGAAAACCCGGACGCCGCGACAAAAGACGCGCAGCCCTGGCTGTACACCGTTAATGTTTATCCCAAAAACAGTTCTCTGTTCATCTCTAAATCATATGACAACGGCGGCGACCTTTCTGAGCAATCCTTCAAGGTCGGCGACGAGATCGACTGGAAAATCGTTCTGGGCATCCCCGAAGAGATCGCCGATCTGGAAGCGTTCCTGGTAACCGACGTTTTGAACAGTGTGTTCACCTACAAGAGCGTATCGGTCAAGGTTCTGGACGCCGACGGTATGGGCACCGACGAACCGCTGGTTTTTGAAACCCATTACGATGTGGACACAACCACAACCCCCGGAACCGTTGTTATCGACTTCTCGGATTATGTCGCGTTGCTTGACCAGTTCAAGGGAAAGGCCATTCAGATCAACCTCAAAGCGACCCTCAACAGCACTGCGGTAGCGGGTTCCGCTCCCAACAGCGCAACTCTGACATATGACGCGAAAACATTGCCAAGTTCCGGGAATACTATAACGTACTACGCGTCCCTCACGGTCGACAAGTACGACATCAAAACCGAAGCAAGGCTCGGCGGAGCGAAGTTCCAGATCGCGACGTCTTTGGCCAATGCCGAAGCCGGAATGTTCCTCAAGAAAACCACAGCCGGAGCCATCATTGATTTTGATTCCGCTTATGGCATTAACGACCCCCAAAACGCGGACTACAAAGGTGCTGTCGACTGGGTTGTCGAAACCGGAATCGGCGGTAACCTCGGAAAAGCGGTATTCGGCGGACTGAATTATGACCTCGCTACCGGCAAGGATTATTTCCTGGTTGAGGTAGTAGCTCCCGACACTTATAACATCCTCAAAAAACCGGTCGGCGCGCATGTAACGCAAGCGGGCGGCAACGTGACCGTAGCCATCGCCAACAGCCAGGGCTTTGAGCTTCCCGTAACCGGCGGCGCGGGCGTTGCGATGCTCTCGATAATCGGCGCGATACTCATGGGCGGATCGGTGCTTATGCTGATCGCCTCCTCCAAAAAGAAAAAGGCTTCACAAGTATAAAAAATAAATTTATATTATTTCGATTGAAAACACAGATGATATGCATGGGTGGATGGAAATCCACCCTGCCTCTCTTTACCACCCCGCCGCCGCGCGGCACCCCTCAATTATTCAATGGTGGATATATAAATCCACCCCGCCTCTCTTTACCACCCCGCCGCCATGCGGCACCCCTCCGACGGAGGGGAATTTAAGTAGGTGCAACCATGAAAAAGGCGAAAAAAAATTTCAAACTGCCGCTCGTGCCGATTACGGTAGCGGTCATGTTTCTGCTGGGTGCGGGTGTTTTTTTATACCCGACAATCAG
>Ga0123353_10017974_pt1 | contig 10428 bp, 7 predicted proteins | sample TergutLab28metaG_3_FD_92763 | JGI IMG/M metagenome (GOLD analysis project Ga0123353, IMG submission 92763) | Labiotermes labralis P3 segment gut microbial communities from Petit-Saut dam, French Guiana - Lab288 P3 | ecosystem: Host-associated > Arthropoda: Insects > Digestive system > Gut ...
ACGAACAAGATGTACCAGACCGTGACCGGGATGCTCATCATCAAGGAGAACATGGCGTTTTTCGAGAAGCTCGGCGTCGGTTCGGTCATCAGCGACATGGACCTCGGCGAGCTCGAAAATTACGTGGCCGAGGCGACCATCGAAGGCACGCTGCAACAGGAGAAGCTCGCGGCCATGCTGCAGGGCATCAACGACGGCGTGTCGCAGTTGAGCGGCGTGTCGCAGGACGCGGGCATCGGCGATTTCATGGCGGAACTTGATGCGGAACTGCTCGGCGGCACCGGTCAACAAACGGAACGCGACATGACCGACGTGATGAAAACGATCAACGCCGTCGCCGAAATGGGAGCCGACGCCGCGCGGCAAATGCAGCAAAACGCCAAGCCGCAGCAAACATCGAACGACACGCAACGGGAGAATGAACGATGACGGACGCAAATTGGCCGACGCTGCTGGGCGAAATCATGGATCGTGCCAACCTGTCGCTGCAACAAGGCAATCGTCAGGCGGCAGCAGCGAGCATGGCGCAAGCGTCGGAGCTTCTGTTTTTACAAGCCCGTAAGTCGGAAACGCTCGACGACAAGGAACGCTTTGTCAAACGGGCGACCGATCTTCTCGAAACGTCGATGCTCTTGCGTGGTGAAACACCTGCAACAACCGCACCCGTGTCAGACGCGGTGATCATCAACGCACGGGAAAAGCTCGATGCGCTCATCGGCTTGGAACAGGTGAAGACGGAGGTGACGAGTTTCATTGCGTTTTTGAAAATCCAAAAGGAACGAAAACGACAGGGGCTGCACACAAGTTCAAAGACGTTGCACTATGTTTTCACCGGCAATCCCGGCACCGGAAAAACGACGGTCGCGCGAATCCTTGCAAAAATCCTTTACGATTGCGGTATTTTGCAATCCGACAAATTGATCGAAACCGACCGCCCTGGTTTGGTGGCCGAATACGTTGGTCAAACCGCCATCAAGACTGATGCGATCATCCAAAGTGCTCTTGACGGCGTCCTGTTCATCGACGAAGCGTACTCACTCCAAACCAGCGGCGAAAAGGATTTCGGACATGAAGCCGTCAATACGTTGCTCAAGCGAATGGAGGATTACCGCGACCGTCTCGTCGTGATCGTCGCCGGTTATACGGCTCCGATGAACAAGTTTCTCAAATCCAATCCGGGACTTTCGAGCCGGTTTACCCGGTTCCTGCATTTTGAGGATTACTCGGTGGATGAACTGCTGGAAATCTTTCTCAAATATTGCAATGGCGATGAGTACCGTCTGACAGTGCCGGCATGTGAAAAACTTCGTTCGGTTTTCGGGAAAGCGATTGTACAAAAAGACGAGCATTTCGGCAATGGTCGTTATGTCCGCAACGTTTTTGAAGAAACAACGCGGCGTCAATCCGTCCGGCTGAGCAAATTTGAAACCATGACCCGTGAACAACTTTCAACGATTGACACAGAGGATATACCATGACGGATACGAATGATCCTTATCGCACAATTGGCGATTCGAGCGACGGCGAATCGGCGGTTGAACTCAAGCCGGGGATGGTACTCAACAGCAAGTACGAGTTGATCGAGCAAATCGGACGCGGCGGCATGGGCGTGGTGTGGAAGGCACGCGACATTGTGGGCGACCGGCTGGTTGCACTCAAATTCGTGCCGCGCGATCTGCAACGTTTCGAGTCGGAAATGCAGAGGGTGCGCGACATGTTTGGCAAGGTTCACGCGCTCAATCACCAGTCGATTTGCCCGCTCTACAACCTCGAAGACGGCGGAACGCAAATCGGCCATTACCTCGTAATGAAGTACCTCGAAGGCGAAACGTTGAGCGAATTCGTGACACGGTTCGATCCCCAGCGAAAAGGTTTGCCCTTCAACAAAGTGGCCGCGTTGCTCTCGCGGGTGGCCAAGGCACTTGATTACGCGCATCGCTACGACGTGATCCACCGCGACATCAAGCCGTCGAACATTTTTCTCGTCAAAGCCGGCAACAGATATGAGGTGCAGATCATCGACTTTGGTCTGGCGGCGGAGGTGCGCAGTTCCATGTTGCGTGTGTCGCAGCAAACGCAGTACGACACGGCGGGAACGTACCCGTACATGGCACCGGAGCAATTTCGCGGTCGCCGACAAACCGCCGCGACCGATCAATATGCGCTGGCCGTGGTAGCCTACGAATTGCTGGCGGGGCACTTGCCCTTTGAGGGGGATTTCAAGATTTTGAAAGAAGCCGTGCTCAACGACAAACCGGAGACGATTCGCACCATTCCGAATGATGCCAATGCCACGCTCATGAAAGCATTGGCAAAAGACGCGGTGGATCGATTCGGAAACTGCGAAGCGTTTGTCAAGGCAATGGGAACCCCAAGTCCCTTTGCGCCGGAACCTCCGGTGGAAGAGGAAGAAGACGAGGAAGAGGATACCGACGACAAACCGCGATCCTCCATGTTGCCGTCCGTGGTGATTTCGGTCGCGTTTTCGTTGTGCCTGATCAGGTTATAATAGCGGGGTTTATGTTGACATGGATTCCAAGGCCGTCATTTCGTTTTGCCATATCTATAGATGCTTGCGAGCCGGTGTTGCGAGCGGTGATAAAGATCAGAGCGTAAAAATTAATGTGGAACACTGTTTAATTACAAACTCTGGAACGCTTGGCGGCATTTTTACCAACGGCGAACTTGTAGCATTCAATTGTCTTATTAATAAGAACACATCTATTAACAAACCAGGCGGTATCACAGCCAGGATGACAGTGGTAACAGGCTGTGAAATTGCCGATAATGATGGAAGTGGAATTGTGATTCTCGAAAAGGGCAAGTTCAAAGTTACCGATTGTCTGATCCGTAACAACAGGAAATTTGGTGTTGTCATGGGTGAAAATGCAACTGCGGAATTTTACAACAACACCTTCAGAGAAAACGGTCAAGGTCATTGGAGTATCGACGATACTGCCACCGTAATTCGTCGTGGCAACAGACCAAGCGACGAATGACAAAGAAACATGGACAACCACGGAGAACGATCAATGATAATACTGCGTTTCGTCACAAATTTGCTTTGGTTTTTATTACGTCAACAGACGATTATTGTGATACTTGTGGTGTTGATGTTCGGATATTTTCGGTACGACGTCACAACGTGGTTTTGGCCGCGTGATGCGAAACGCAATCTTGCCCCGTCGTCGCGGCTGGTCGAGGACGCGGCGGGCGAGGTGGCGAGGAGCATCGTGCTGGCATGTCCCCAGCCCGAAAACACGTATTCGCAGCTTCTCGTGCTGCCGGTGCGCAACGACCGCGAAAATGCCGTCGAGAACATGATTCGCAAGGAATTTCAGCAGCAGGCAAATTCCGGTTGGTACAAGCTGGTTGAAAAGGACGTCGTGACGCAGACGCTTGATCAATTGCAACTTCTCGCCTTCGGCAAGGACGGCCAAAAGGAACTCACGAAGGACGATGCGATCAAGCTCGGCAAGGCGGCGGGGGCGGAACTTGTTCTTATGTCGCAGGTGGATCGTTTCGTACCCGGCAGCGGCGGTCATGAAATCAGCGGAACATCGCAACTCATCAACGTCGCAACCGGCAACGCACTTGCGATTCCGTTTGACAATTTTACCCATCGCGGTATGATGAAACACGGTGTGAATTTGGGACAATTCGTGGTGCTTGTGATTTTTACGCTGATTTGGCCGATCCTCATGGCACCTGTTTTGCGTGGAGTGATCGCCCGCGAAAACAACCGCGACAACCTCATTACGATGCTCATCATGGCGGCCATTCCGCTTGGCATTATCATGCTATGGGCGGGAACACTGCCGACAACCGCGTTTGCCCTGGTCGGCTGTTGTATCTTTTTTGCACTGGCCGCCGGTTGGACCGGTTTCGTGATGAACAAACTTGCGGAGAAATAAAGAATATCGGGATTATCATGACACTTGACTCAGTACGACGGATCATCGAAGGGGAGCGGAAAAAAGGGACAGAGTTTGACCTTGCCGCCAAAATCAACGGATTCGTGGAAAGCAATCTTTGTACGCCGGAGGAAGCGGAACAATTGCGTCGGGAATATGGAATCGCTGTTCCTGTTGCTCCAGCGATTTCAACCGTTCCCGCAGCAACTCTGCCAACTCCGATACTGCAAATCGACTGGGGAATGGACCTCAAACCGGGAACTCATTTGACACCGGAATTTACGATACTCGGACTCGACGCGCGGGACACGCCGCTGGTGCATTTTCCTTTGGACAACCGGATTCAATGCGAGGGTTGGAACCCGACGCCGCAACTGTCGCGCAACCATCGCGGCTGGCAGTTTCATCAATCCTTGCGACTTCACGAACCGGGGCAGTATTTGCTCAAAGTGACGCTGATTGATCCGATGCCCGGACAAACGGAACCGGGGTGTTATCGATGCAGTTTTCGTGTTACCGTTCCCGATTCCGGTGCCGGTCGTCAGGCAAGATCGCTCGAAATCACCGCCGATGGTTTGACGGCCAATCTTCCGAACCTGTTGGGCGACTACGATCACGTCAAAATCAACGTCAGCAACGACGCGGTCATCAACGCACCAGGCAAGTCGCCGGTGATTGACAAAATCTCACAAATGCTGCAACCGGGGCAACATGCCGGTAAATCCGACGAAACGCGGCATTTGACGACGTTGAACTTCGTTCCAGACGAACCGCTTGCCGCAAAAATCCCTTACGTCAACATCCGCAAACCGGAAACGCCACTTACGCAGACAACGATGTACATCGAAAATCATCCGGTGATTCACCTGAAAAGCGGCAATACCTTGACCTTCGGACGCATTGATCCGGAAAAGAAAAATCACAACGACGTGCCGCTCGAAATTTTTCCGTTGTCGGGTAACAACGAGACGGAAACGACGGCCTTTTCCCTGCTCAACCGGTTGTTTTCCCGCGATCATGCCGAGCTGGTTGTGACCGATCAGGAGGTCGTGCTTTTCGACCGCCGCCTGAAATCCGGAATGAACGGTGGCACCATGTTCGACAATCAACCCCTGGCCAAAAGGCAATGTGCCCGGATTTTTTCACTCGCTATGGAGGCAGGCAAATCGCAGGCGATTCTCTTTTCCAAAATGCTCGCCATGCAAGTCACGCCGTGTCGCGAAACTGTTGAAACGGACGTTTGCCCGGAATTACCGGAATCGCTGTTATCGCAGCTTTACGGGGAAAGTCTGTCGCAAGTCCGTCCCGTTTCGACCATCAAAATCACGCGGGACAAATGTCTCAAACAGGCGGACCACGCCAAAGACTTGCAGGATGTTCTGCAAAAACCCTTGAAGGAAATGCCGCCCGCAATTTCCCAATGGCTTACCCAGTGGCTGGGCAACAAGAATTATCGCGATTGCCGATTCGACCGGGAAGAACACCTGCTCGTCGTTACCTCGGCCACATTGGGCGGCGGACGCGGGCAAGTCATAACGATTCCCGGTCGCGATTGGCTCGGCGTTCAATTGAGAATTTTGAATTTCGGCGAGATGCTTTATCTCGAAAACATGGTCGAAACCGCGCAGCTTGTCGCCTCTGTCAACGGTATGCAAACGGCTTTGAGACCATTGCGTCCCATCCCGATGCAATCCGGCATGGTCGTTCACATGGCAAACAAAGATTTATTCCGTATTGAAGGAATAGAAACAGTACACAAATAATGATGTCGTTATTTTTATACTGTTTCCAGTCACTGGTCGCTAGCCGCTCACGTTCCAATGTCCCGGGGACAGCAGGCCGAACAACAGGATGGCAATCAGCGCGACGAAGCAAATCAGCGTAACCAGTGCCAGGCGTTTTCCCTCACGGGCGGGAGGCCATAAAGGGAGCAACGCGCCGGTACTCCAGCCAAACAACTTTGTGGCTGTCACCGCAAACAGCAGTAAAAACACGAACATCACCATCGTCATGATCACCATCGGGTCGAACGGCGAAACGGAACTGCGATGCTGCCGCATGTTGATCGCGTTGAGCGCAAGGCCGGAAAGTATTCCGACGGTCAACACAACGATCAGAAAACCGATCAGTCGCGTGTTGGTCGTTTGCAACCACTCGAGCGTCGGCAACCGCCGGTGACCGAGCATTGGTCGCTTGTGCTTGAGGTTCGATGCCTGCACGAGGTACATCACGCCGGTCACAAAACCGAGAAATATAGTGACCGTCACCAGCAGGAACGAAACGCCATGCACGATGCGCCAGATTTGCCCGACCGAATCGGCGGGGAATGGTGAGGCGTCGGCGAAATGCACTCCCGCACCGATGGCGGCGAGTACCAGCGGCAACAGGAAAATGCCGAAGGGTGTTCGCGGAAAATAAACGGCCAAGTAAAGGTACAAGGCCGCAATGACCCAAGCGACTGCAAAAAGCCAGCCTTGCACGCCGGCGAAGAGGCTGCCGTTTTGATTGCTATTTTGGAGTAGGGCGATGTGATGATACAAATACGCCGAATGAGCAACCCATCCCGCCGCCGCAAATCCGAACATCACCGCCCCCCGAATGCCGCTGCGAAAAAAGAATCGCGAAACTTCGAGCAAAAGCGACACAGAATAGCTGGCCGCAAAACAAATAATGCCGACGTTGGTGAGCATGGTGGTAGTTCGTGTTTGGAGATGAGGAATGGCATCGTATTGTTATCGTCTGTGAGGAACAAAAATCACTCCGCCTTCTTCTCCATGACAATAATATTCCGTTGCGTAATATCGAGCATGTAGGTTTTGCCGCCGTCGAGGGACATTCCGATGGGCGTGTGTTTGCAGCCGGGGACGATTTGCGATTGGGCGACGAGTTCGATGAACGTGCCGTCCTGTTTGAACCGTTTGATCGCGCCGACGCTCGCTTCGGAGGTCAGCACGTTGCCGTCGGCGTCGAACGCAAGGTTCATCGGATTGCAGCAGCTCCCCCAGCCGGAAACGGCGTCCGCCCGTTCGTCGCCACCCCACGATTCAAGACGGGTTCCTTCGGTGTCGTAAATGTGAACCTTGAACCGGCCGTTTTCGGGAATCACGAGCTTGTCGCCGACGGCGGTGATGTTCATCTGGCCGCAACAACCGGAAAGATTTTTGACGATCACTTTCGGCTCGGAAAAGTCGTCGGCATTGGCCCGCCAGACTTCGGAAGCGTATCCTTTCGCCGGCGGCGTGCAGATGAAAATGTACTTGTCCGTCACGCCGATGCTCTTCACGTTCGCCGCCTGAAGTATGGCATTACGTTCCTGCATGGCGGCCACCTTCGGCGACATCGTTAATTTTTGCCGTTCTTCCATGAGAGGCATGTACTCGCCGTCAACGATTTTTTCCATCTCTTCTTGCAGCTTGATTTGTGCGTCTTCATCTTTCTGTTGCACGGCTTTTTGGAGTTCCTGATGCTTTTTCGAGTATTCCTGCATGACCTTCTGCATTTCCGTCATGAGTTCGGCGACCCGCTTTTCCCTGGCGACCTTTTGCTCGGTGGTTTCGTCATTCCCGTCGTCTTCCGGGATGGGCGGCAGCGGCGGAAGACCGGCCATGTGCGGACTTTCGACCATCTTCAGCACTTTGCCCGATTCATCCAGGCGAACGATCTTTCCCATTCCGGCGGCATAGACAGAATTGTCCGGCCCGACGGCGAGAGCTTGCGGCGTGACTTCAATCGTCCAAACGGCTTCTTCCCTGCCGTCGGGGCCGAACACATGAATCGACGACGGCACCTCGACCTGCCCCATCTCGTAACCGCCGTCCGGTGTCGGTTTGTAAACGAATTGTGTTCCGCCGGAAGCAACGAGCAGGCGGCCTTTTTTATCGACGCAAAACGTGTGAATTTCGACATTTTGATCTCCGGCGGCAATGGAGATCGTGCCTTTGAACTGATGCGTACCGGGTGTCGGTTTCGATTTCTCCGAACCGGTAAACACGCCGGCGATCTGCGAAAACAGGCTTTTCTGCTCCTGCCCCGAAACCGTGCCGGAAAGCAGAACCAAACCGAATCCCAAACACGCAATGCAATACGCAAACTTTTTCATAAAATGCTCCTCATTTTGAAAGGGGGGGGAATGGAACGGACGTATGACGTATTCTAATGGATTCAGAATCGGGGGGCAAGAGATGTTTCCGATTCGTTTCGGATTCCCGTTGCTTTTCAACGAGAGTTGTTCGAGGATGATTTTTGTCTTCGCGTCAAAAATTCCGTCCATCGTTTTGTACAGCGAGAACCGCGCGGAGGAATGTGACCTGTTTGGCGATGTCAAGCGGCTGTTCGCGTCCGTCGGTGATTCGCAGAATTTGCGAACCGGACCCCGGCAAGGTTTTGTCGACCGCCTTTTCCGGTTTGGCAACGATGCCGATGAGTACCGCCCGTTTGGTCGGCAACAAGTTGCTCATGTCGATCGAATGCAGGTAGGCATTGTGCAGCGTGAACTCGTCAAACCCGCCCGCCGCCTGGTAAAACATCATACTCTGCAAAATGTAGGTGATGCTCGTCGATTCGGCGTTGTAACTCCCACTTGAAGTTTGGCCGAGCGGACGGTCATCGTTGAAAATGCTTCGACCTCCAGTAAATGCGGTATTCAAACCGAGTTTTTTCGTTGCTGTACTGACTTCGACGGCGGCACCGGCTTTGATCTCATTAAGCTCAATGACCCAACGGCCATATACGACAATGCACTGATGCAAGTGATATGGGGAGGCGTTCATGATGTAACCGCAGGGAACGCCTTCCTGTTCGGTCAGTTCGGCCACGACGGGCATGTCGCCGTAATCGCTTGTTGACCAGTTGGCCGTCAGGCTGCGTGTCGCCCGCGTTTGCATGGGCAGGTTGTCGATGGTATCGCCGGGCGAACCGAGATTGTACGTCGTGTCCCATTGTGCAAGCGAAGCCATTTGCGGCGACATGCCGCCGAGAGCTTTGCCGGGCAAGCCAAACCACGCGAATCGGATTTCCGGCTTATTTGCATGGTTGTCGGGGGCAAAACGCAGGTGGTACGCCTGATCTTTGGGGCTATAAACGCCGAACCATGCCGTTCCGCGAGCCGTTCCGCCGACCGTGTCAACATCAATCAACTCCACTTGGTTGACAATCACATCGTCAACCTGTGTTTGCCGGGCAATCGCGGCGGCGATCAGGCAAAACAGCAGCACCCAGCACGGGAAAGTCAGCCAGGTGAGTTGTGGCCGCTTCAACAACTTGTGTACGAGAAACCAGTCGCCGGCTCCGACGACAACGAGGTAAACGACCAGCAAAATCATCACAAAAGTGAACGAAATTCCCTTGACGTTGTCGAATTGGTCGATGGCACTTCGCAATTGGCCGGACAGGTCGGTGTAACCCAACTGCATGAGTACGTTTCCCGAAGCGGCTTGTTCCTTATGTGCCGCCCGTTCGGACATGCCGAGCAGTTTGGCAACAAGGATCGAACGGTCGCGCCAGTTGCGCATCGGTGCCTGGTCGAGATCACCACCCATGTAAACAAGCGAACCCAATCCCATCGGCATGCGCAGGATCAACGGTAAATCCCTGTCGGACGCTTCGATGATTCCGCGAGGTTCGGAAAAAAACGGCGTTTCGATAAACGGTGCATCGGCAGTACCGGTCATGGTGATCGGCGCGACACTTGCATGTTGGAATTGCGAAATATAGACTTCAAACGGACTCGACAGACGAAGCGAAGCCATGCGTTCGAACTTGCCCGGCAGGAAATCGGCAAACAACGCACCATCGCCTGAAACGAGCGTTTCGCTGTTTTTACCGACGTTGAAAATGATCCGTCCCCCAAGTTGCAGCCAGCGTTTCAGCGCGAGCAGTTGCGGATTGTTGATGGTCACTCCTTTGTATAAATCGGGATTGGCCGACAGAATGATCGTTGAAAGCACCTCGAACGCAATTGGATCGTCCGGCAGATCATTCAGCGCACCCAGCGAAACGAGCATCGGGCGGTTATTTTCCCGAAACGGAATATGGGCAAAAGCTCCTTCGATTCCCAAATCGCCCGCCGCCAGGACGAGATAAATCGGCTGCTCCATCGGGATGGGAGCGGGGAAAAAATCGTTCGTCCTTGCACCCTTATTAGTAGTATCTCGCGGCGAAAAGGTGCGTTCGGCAAGAAAACTCCGATTTGCGATGTCACCACCGGTTTCGACGCGTACAGTCAACGATCCGTTTTCGCGACCGAATCGAACCAGTGCCGAAGCCGACACTCGGTCATCCGGGGATGCATCGTTGACGACGGCGGTAAAACAAGTTGGCGTACCGTCCGGGTCGAGCGTGGTGAACGTGACATGAACATCGGCCGGCAATTGGCCGTTAAAAAACACGCGGAAGGGAACCCAATAGCCGGTTTTAAAAACGCCCTTGATTCCAATCTCGACGCGTTCGATCTGAAAATCCACCATCGTATCGGATGGGGAGCTTTCAGCCAAAGTCATGCAACTGCATAACGTGA
>Ga0123353_10017975_pt1 | contig 10427 bp, 9 predicted proteins | sample TergutLab28metaG_3_FD_92763 | JGI IMG/M metagenome (GOLD analysis project Ga0123353, IMG submission 92763) | Labiotermes labralis P3 segment gut microbial communities from Petit-Saut dam, French Guiana - Lab288 P3 | ecosystem: Host-associated > Arthropoda: Insects > Digestive system > Gut ...
ATGAGAAGCATGTAGTGGCAACTTGGAATCTTGGGAACCATCTCAGCATTTGCTTTTAGACACAGGGAAACCAAGAAAAACCTGTGTTGAGGTGGCCGGTCGCAGGACCTTCCTTTATGCAGGGTATTTATACTCATTCCTGAGACAAACTATGTCCCTAGGGAACACAGTGTTGCAGCTATTCTGTTGTTACTATTCATGGTGCTTATATCGTTAGTTTCGGTTTTGAATCTATTGTACTTTTACAATAATACTTTCCGAAGTATTTGTGCAGTGCCCAATATGACTGTTTTCTGTAGTGCCTTAACTTCATGTTTTCCTGGTATGTTGCTCACGTATTTTCTGAATGACCTTGAAATAGTCCCAGTCGCCCCTATTATTACTGGTATCACCTTTGCTTTTACATTCCACATGTACTGTATTTCTATTGTAAGGTCTTTATATTTTAGAATCTTTTCGGCTTTTTTTTTAAATCACATTTCTGTCTCCTAAGATTGCAACGTCTATTAACATACATGTACCCTTTTCATTATCATGGATTATAATGTCTGGTTTATTGTTGGAGATAGTTCTGTTAGTTTGTACTTATTGATTCCACAGTATGGTTACCTCGCCTTCGTAACTTATTTCTACGAGTACTAATTTTGGCAAATGTTCATACCAGTGTTTTGTGTCCAATTATACACCTGTTTCCGTGCATATGTTTATTATTATTATTATTATTACCCGTCTGTTACGCAAAGATGTTGGGTTAAAATACATAAACCTACTGATTATTTTATGGGCTGGGCAAGTGGGAATTTGTTTTCCGTGAGTGCCACGTATTTCTGTTTATCTGTCAGCGTTTCGTCCCTGCATGTGCTGTCGAGGTTATGTCGGTTCCTCTACTCCGCTGTTTGCCTGCATTTCATGGTAGTTGGTTAAGCACCAGGAAAGCTGTGACGCATATGTCCTAACTTGTTCGTCAGTTTGAACGAAGGTTGTTAACGGACGGCGACCTGTTGTTTACAGATCTGTTTTATGAGGTAGTAGTTGTTGCAGTGTAAGACGAGTTCGAAGCCTGGCCTCTGCATATTGGTTTCTTTTTGACATTGTTAGTAGCGTCAAATGGTAGGACGTTTAATGAGCTGTGTTTTGGAAAGGTGATAGGTCACGGTAGGGGCCCATTTAGGTGCTGTTCCTTTATTTACCTAGAGGGACTTAGGAAGACCGTGTAGTGCTCTGAGGGTAGTCTCTGCCGAGATGGAGCCGGACGTTTCAGTATTTGTGTCAGCAGTGTTGCAGTTCTTTACTCCCTCGAAATGGATGTCATGCTAATTCCGTAAAACAGCACGGTGTCTTAAACCGGTGTTTTACAGGCCTGAAACTGGAACCTTGAAAGTGGTTTGGAAACTTCGTCAGATTCCAGTAAGGAAGTAACGTAAATGCACCTTGTCTTGTCGACATGTTTTGAAAGGTTACTAGGAAAATACGGGACTAAATTTAGTATGAATTTCTGAGAAAGCGGAGTATCCGAGCATGTTTTTGCTGGTGTTCAGGGTCAAGTGACGCCTGCCGGTCCGTTTGCAAGTTTACACTTGTTGACGTTAAGAACCTGCTGGTGACGTGCGTGCATTCCTCACCACTGTTCTGCAGGCACGGGCATCTCGTTTGACGTAAGTAATTGCGTAATAGGACATACGTTTTTGGATGATGCCGATGCAGGAAATTTGTAATTGAAAGAATACCTTGACCATTATCTCAGTACTTCACAAGCTAGTTTTCAGACAAATTTTCAGCAAGTAATTTATATCGTCGCTGGACCATTTGCTGACAGATATTCGAGCAAGCAGTACATCATGTAAACGACACAGCCAAAGGATCGTTAGGGTTCTCCAGTACTGTAAACACTGTGCTTGCGAGTTATTTTCTTCTAACGGACATTCACACGGTTAGGATTTTAACACCATTTTAAGCCACAAGTATAAGAACCTTAGTCTTCACAGAGACCCATAATTTTTGTCTTAAAAGGCGGTATAAAAACCAACCCTTACCGATGACTTCTCGATGGTTGATGTTAAGTACGAAGACTGGGTTTGAAGACTTGTACGATGCGCATGTGCGCGACTTTTCTCGACCACATGTTAAAATGTAAACTCCGTACTTTGAACTCGTTCTGTAACACGGCTGCTCTGAAAGTTACATAACAAAACCGTGTAGGTTTGCTACAAGGAGGATGCGCACGGTTTGAATGTCTGTCTCTCTTCACGGTATCCCTCAGTTACTTCAGCATAATTATGTGATAGTACTTTATATTAGGCCAAGTCCGTGTCCATGCACGCTTCTCGGTTCATCATCCAGTTGGTGCGGCGTAGTGAAGTCTGCAGTTGCTGACTGGTGATAAATACAGTACGCGTAGCGTAAATTTGAATAAAACTGCAGTATGGAGTGGAGAAGTCTACATTACGAGGAACTTTATGATATGTACGTTTCACCAAATATTATTCAGGTGATCAAATCAAGAATAATGAGATGGGCGGGGAATGTGGCACGTGTAGGAAACAGAAGAGGAGCGTGAAGGTTTTATGTGGGGAGACCTGAGAGAAAGAAACCACTTGGAAGGCCTAGACGTAGATGGGAGTATAATAGTAAAATGGATCTTCAAGAAGTAGCTTGGGGAGAGACAGGATTGATCTGGCTGAGGGTAGGGCAGGTGGTGGGCTCTTGTGAATGCAGAAAGGAACCTTCGCGTTCCGTAAAATGCGGGGAATTTTATGCCCCGCTGCGAACTTGGGCAAGAAGGAGTATGCTTCATCGAGTTTTGTCAGTCGATGCTACTGTAAGGAAGATACAGTGACGAACTGCTCTCAGCATGTGAAGTTTTCTCATGTCAGCCTGTATATAGGCACAACGATGAATGTGCCTTGCCGTTATCTGTCGAATTCTTAACATTTGAGAAGATAAAGCACGATACATTCAAGCCCTCGCAGCTGGCGTGTGTTACCAAGCAGAGGGGAAGATCTGTACAGCAGCTGATCGTGTTCTGATCCTCGCACGTTAGAATGTTGGGGTCACGGTCGATTGTGGCCTGCGGCTGCCCTTACGTAATGAGTCGTGACGTCATGTGCCACCCACCAATGAAGTTAATATAACGCAGGAAGAACGTAATAGCGGATAGCTGTGCAGTGACAAGTATGTTCACAGAAGTATCGCGGCACAAGGTCGCGAAATTCGGGAATCGATATCTTCTTTCCTTCGTTTCTTTTTCTGTGCTGCTTTTCCTTTGTTTTTCTGTTTCTTGTTCTTTTTCCTATTATTGCTTCGTGTTTCTTACCTTCCTGCTTTACTGCTGTTTGTACTTTTGCGTATGACCCTTTTTAATGTTGCGGTCTTTCCTTATTGTTTGTTAATTAACGGAAAGCTGCATACAATTGCATAATGAGCATATTCGTGATATTTTACTTCCAGACGTTAGCCGACTTATGAAATAAAGAGGCGTGAGTTTGGCGTGACGTTTAGCACGTATGGATTTGGGTTGGAAAAACCTGAAAAAAAAGATCACTTGGAAGGCGTAGGCGTCGACGGAGGATGGGATTAAAACTGATTTTAAAGAAGTGGGTTGGGAAGGCTTGGGGTGTAATTATCTGGCTTAGGATAGGGACACATGTCGGGCTGTTGTTAATACGCGAGTGAACCTTCTGCTTCTATTAAAAGCGGGCAATTTCTTGACTCTCTGAAACCTCTTAGTTTCTCAGGCAAGCCTGTGCTCCCTGGAAGTCCTCTTTTTGTTTTGTTTTATTTACTTCTGTATTTGTAGATTGTTCCTGCCTTCCTGTATTTTTCTGCCTCTTAGTTTGTTTTTACCTTCCTGTATTTTTCTGTCTGCTTTTAGCTCCTGCCTACTGTGTTTTCTGCTTCCTTTTTTTGCTCTTCTAACTCATTTTCTTAACGTATTTCCGTTTTATTTTTCAATTCTTTGCTCATGTTCTTCCTTACTGCTGCATTTCTTTATTTCATACTCTTTTATATATGTCGGCTTCATTGTCGTCTTCGTTTCTTTTCTGCGTTTCGCACCTTGATAGACTGGTCAAACGTAGAGGTGTTCGGTGTCGGAACTCTTTATCAGCCACCTGATTTCGAGATGATTACAGCTCTGAGTCAGAACACTGCTGTAGCTATTGCTGTGGCGGATGCTTATGTAGACCCAAGATAAACCACTAGAGTGTGGGTATTCAAACTGTGTTCTGCGCAACCCTGGGATTTCGCGGCCGACTTTCGGGGTTCCGGAAGCACATTTTGTTTATAGTGAAACTGGTAAATGTAATTTTGATAAATCGTAAGTGCATTTTTAACTCCCCATCTCTGAGCATAATTTTCGCTGATTTTTTAAATTGTAAATCGCCTACAATAATAATCGGGTTTCGTAAGTCATTCATTCCGTAGTCAGTCTTGCGCAAAGTCCATAGCCTCTTCCAAAACGAGTTCCCCTGAAAGTGCGATCTACTTGTTCATCAAAAAATTCCATTACAAACATCTTCTCTTTTCCTTAAGGCAATCCAGTAGCTCGTTACGTCTTCTTTCTCGTTTATTTCGTGTCTTAACCTCTTTCCTTTTATCACTTCTTCAGTGACGTGTTTTAGAAGTCAGTTCCCACACAAGATAAGACTAATTCAGACAGCTTTCCTTCGTTTTATTGTGTGTAAACATTCATTGCTTTAGACGAAATTTTATTTCTCAAAAAATTCATTTGTTTTTCGCACCAAAAATGTTAATTTCTACTTCGTTAGGGTTTCGCGGAAGTTGAACTGTTTTCACAATATTTGAACATAGTCTGTTTTAACCCTTGGATAACAGAGCAACAAAACTTTAAACCTTACTGTACTGAGTACATTTTCTACCCATATTTTTTAATTGTTTTCTTAACATATTTCTTTCTCAGAGTCTGTTTCTTAGACTCATTTAAAGATAAAAAGTTAGTTTTATTAAAATTTTTCATTCCTTTTGCATCTATATAAAATGAAATAGCAAAAAAAATTTTTTTTTTTTTGGAGAACAAGAAAATACAATTTAGAACAGAAATGTGAATAAAATTTGTCTGTGTTATGATTTTTTACTTTGCATGTTGCTTGACTTCTTTTGATAGAGTGGTCTTTGCACTCCTATTCTGACCTCCAGCAACATTTCGAATCTTTTTCTGTACTTATCTCTTGGACAGTTAGAACGAAACGGTCCATTCGAATTTGAAAGAAACATATAGGATCCTTAAAAACACAATCTGCCTCTCTGCACAATGATAATTTTGTGTCAAGGAGACTTCAACGAACGAATAGAAAAACTGGTGAGATTATTACTGTGTGCCACCGAGAACTGTTGAAGAAACGATCACGCGTGTGTACTTTGTTTAGCCAGTTGGTAGTCCAAGGGTTAAAATTTGCAAGACAACTGCACTACAAGATATGTCGGTCCTGTGCATTGTGCCAGGAATGTGGATTAGACGGACGGCGATGGCTAATTTGGGATGATCATCAAACATCAAACTTCTGACACAGTTTTCCGCTAGATCAAGGTGTATAAGGAGTATTAGGCAGCGATTTGCGTCAATGCAGATAAAACTGTTAACTGTTTCATGAACGGGTGACTACAGATCCTGAGGACCGGTTGTCGTCAGGTACTAGTGGTAAGGGCGTTCGGATGGTTTTAACCCAGCAGGCACTGACTTGTGACGTATCCGTGACGTACTAATTAATGGCTTCATAGTAAATGTTTTGTCACACTACGTATTTCGTTTCCATCCGTGCCAAATATTCTCGCTCGCCACGAACACGTTGAACACCAGCGTGTTACTCAGAACTGAACATGTTGAACACCAGCGTGTTACTCAGAACTTAACATGTTGAACACCAGCGTGTGACACAGAACTAAACATGTTGAACAACAGCGTGTGACGCAGAATTGAACATGTTGAACACCAGCGTGTGACGCAGAACTGAACATGTTGAACACCAGCGTGTGACACAGACTTGAACATGTTGAACGCCAGCGTGTGACGCAGAACTGAACATGTTGAACACCAGCGTGTGACTCAGAACTGAACATGTTGAACACCAGCGTGTGACACAGAACTGAACATGTTGAACACCAGTGTGTGACTCAGAACTGAGCACGTTGAACGCCAGCGTATGACACAGAACTGAACATGTTGAACACCAGCGTGTGACTCAGAACTGAACATGTTGAACGCCAGCGTGTGACTCAGAACTGAACATGTTGAACACCAGCGTGTGACACAGAACTGAACATGTTGAACACCAGCGTGTGACACAGAACTGAACATGTTGAACACCAGCGTGTGACTCAGAACTGAACATGTTGAACACCAGCGTGTGACACAGAACTGAACATGTTGAACTCCAGCGTGTGACACAGAACTGAACATGTTGAACACCAGCGTGTGACACAGAACTGAACATGTTGAACACCAGCGTGTGACTCGGAATTCCACTCGTATTTATGTGGGCAAATATGAAGCAGTTTTGCCGCATGAAGACATGTGGATGTGTGATATTTTTTTACGCCGACTCGAGCAATGCGATAAAATAACTAACGTTCCTTGAGCCAACCGCTTTCAACTACACCCCCTCGTTACATGCACTGCAGATTCCGAACATCGGACACCTTTTCGGTTTTACCCAGTTTCTGGAAGTAAATTCAGGGTTAGTATCGCAGTGTGTCCGCGAAGCCCAGTTACACTTCCTTTCCCGTGTCATAATTTACGATAATCGTTATCACAGTCTGTTGCTGAGCCTTTGCAAGGAAGGAGCGCTCTGACATTAACTATGAGTCGACTCATGCTGTCTCCCACCCCTCAAAACCTGTCTGCAGTACACCACGTAACGAATTGCGTTGAATTTATATTTACGAACCATGAAACGCGAATTCTATGAAGACCAAAGCCTACTAGCATTAAGCGTAGAGAAGAAACCCAACTAGATGTTACTGAATGGTTTATTGTACTTATAATCTGTTCCACATGTTTCGGGCACTTACAATGCCGATCATCAGGAGCTCGAGACTGTACTTGTGTTATTGCCGCATATGGTGTGTAATGTCTTGGTTGTTGGTGGTCGGCTGTTAGGAGCGGAGCGGCTGGCTATGCGTCCGGAGCTTCCCTCATCCCGGACGCTGTGGATTTATTTCAGCCCCTACACACAGCTAATGTGACGTCATATAGGTAATAAAACGAAGTGCATTTAGGGGGGGGGGGACTCTAGAAGCCCCGTCTCCATCTGTTCCACCATTGTCAATATTCTTTAAACTCAGGCTCTCTTGTAACCAATTTTCTGATTGTCGTAGAGAGAGATATAAGTAGAACCGCCATGTATTGCGGTACCGGGTACTTCATAAACTGTCTAAACTGTAGAGACGTAGTGAATGTTAACTGAACTAATGAATGCAAGGCTGCCTACCCAAGAAGCGCTAGAGAGACCAGCTCTTTAGCGTCATTGGTGACGAAGTGTCTGTGCATGACGTCACAACGAGAAACACCCATGCCACATTGCATAGCAGGATGAATACGTATGGAGGTTTTGATGGTCTTTAGTCGAGTGACAGGAGGACCAGGAATAGGATGTGGGTAGGATTGACTGCTGTTGGCTCCGTGACGTGTGTCTGAAGTATCGAGTGTGAAAAAGTGTGCACGTAATTGGAAATTTGGTGAACGTGTTTTGAAAGTTAGCAGGAAAGATACGATTATATAGCAGAATGTTGCGTCATGATACGTGATAGTAAGTGCTGCTCCGTCGCGTGTTGCGTGTACTGCAGATTTGTATGTTCGAAATTTTAGCGATTAATCTAAGAACTTTTTGTTTTACGCTGCTGAAAATGAAGAATTTTTAAGTTTTAAAATTAAACACACTGTATGTGTCTGAATTAGTTAACTTGTGCAGGAGTATGATAATAGACAATGAAAACTGAACCTGCCTCATTTACCCGGAGGAATTATATGTATGGGTAGCTGAATATTACTTCATAATTAATAGTTTAACAACATAATTGTCACGCCGTTTATCGTCGTAATGGATTTTTCGTGTATTTGACGCAAATTATGGCCATTACCGGACAGCAAAATATATCCGAAATATGTTACATTAATTTGATGATTTTTTGTGTCACGTGCTTCGTTTATTTGAATAACTCGGTGGGTCTGAATCGGTCCTGAGAAGCTGACGCACTCTCAGCCCGTTTGTGTTTTATAAACATTCCTATTTTTTAACTTCGTAGCTTCTCTTCACGCTAACGTGTGATGTGCTGCCTGTAAAGTCAAAATTTCCCCGATAAGTATCTCGTGGCCAGCCATTTGTGTTCAGTGATAAATGACATCCCTTTCATGACTAAAATTTACCTGAATTACATTTAAAACATTTTTACCTCAGAGAAAAATTTTATGTCGATTGAAAGACCAGTCAGTTGATGCTAATCTCTGTTTATTGTGTGCGTGACACACAGTACGCATGAACTGTGTGCAGGATGGACACTTTCCTCGTGTCACAGCGGGTGGTACATTTAATTACCACTGGGATTTAAAGTGTTAACGGGATAGGAGTGGGGGGTCGAGTCCTGGTGATGTCTTGCGAATTGCCATACGTGCTAAAGTTTGTTATTCCATTGTTAGTCCAGGAATTCGCCGCGTTTCGTGGAAGGTGACGGACGGCTCGTTACAACCTGCCAGCGGTCACTGTTCTGAGCCACATGGATGAGTTTTCACCACACAGCCCAGTTTGTTCCGTTTTAATATTATTAACAACATGATAGCTTATGTGAAATGTAATTGTTAATTAAGGTTTTCTTTTGCTGGCCGTTTCCAGCAAATAACGATTCGAATTTTTAAGGCTAAAATTTATCTGCATTACGTATAAAGATTCTGTTCGTACCTCACAGAAAATAAAGCATTCTTTCATTATAAACACCGGTCAGTGAAAGTTGTATGGGGAAGCAGTCGCTGTTTATTGTGAGAATGTGGGAGAAGTGCGGGGTTTGTAGTGTTAAACCTGGTTATATTGCCCTAACCAGCAGCTTTAAGGGGTTACAAGAAATATATTTTTGAAGTGTCGACCCACGCTTTTTGTGTAGATGAACACACACTACTAAATTACCAGTCATTACAGAGGGGTGGTGATAAGATGTAATATTCAACACCTTTACTGTCTGGACGTTTAATGTATTTCCGCTTCCGCCGTACTGTTCCTGGTGTACTTCGTGTCTAGTGGAAATGTCGCTCTCATATGGTGTCGGTCATTTGTGTGACCTTGGACTGAACTGGTGTAACATGAGGCGCAGTGTAATTGGTTATTATCCGTATCAATTGTATACTGCGTCGTACAATATTTGTGCGTATCATGTATCATGGTGTGTCATGGGAGATCTAGAGGGTGAGTTGAACGTAAATACGTTCAGGGAAGTAAAAATTGTATTGTACATAAAAATTGTAGCGTAGGAATTTTAAAATGGTGGAAGAATCTTAGCAATTAGCATTGCGTTTAGGAGATACCACCATTTAACGTTACGTGTTTACTTTGCCATCACTTTTGACGACCATTTTTGTAATTGGTGGATTGGGCGTGGAGGGCGACTGGCCGATTTCGTGTATGGTCACATAACCCCAAGAACCAAAGTATATAATTTAACCGCAATTACGAGGGTTGTCCAGAAAGTTTACATGACGAGTTATTGCATGAATGAACGTACACGACTATGACTGTATCAAGGAAATTCGTAGCTGAGCGATTGTAATCCGCTTCAAGGTTGAACCACAATCTCGGCAGCCACACATTTTAAAATCATCGCTAGGTGGAATCAGTTGTGACTTTATGGCAAATAACAGAGTATTGACTGTGGACCGGGTAGCTCAGTCGGTATAGCGACTGATTACGGGATGGACGGTTCGGGATCGAATCTCGGTGGGGACAAGATTTTCCGCCCGTCCAGGCCGGCCCTGGAGCCCACCCGGCCTCCTGTATAATGGGTACAGGGTCTTTCCCGGGGGTAAAGTGCGGCCAGGGCGTGCTGCTGACCACTCACTCCCTTCTAGTGCCGCGGTCATGGAAGAGTAGACCTATTCCTCTACCCACCCTCTGGGCCACACCGGCCCTGTAACGGGATCACATTACCTCTTTAATTGACTGATATCAACGAAGAACACAAAACCTAGTCCCAAGGTGTGATAAATGCCTGTTTAGGTAGGGACTACGTGGGAAAAGTGTGCAGTCGCGGTATAATTATATCGCAACTGTTGCTTATTAGAGCTGCAAATAAGGGACCCAAAATGTACTGTAAATGTGTTGCTGACCGCAGTGGCGTACCGGGGGGGGGGGTTGGGGGGCTGAACACCCGACCACACACCCCCACCGCCACCCGCAACCTAACCCCCAACCACAAACCCCAACTGGAAA
>Ga0123353_10017977_pt1 | contig 10427 bp, 3 predicted proteins | sample TergutLab28metaG_3_FD_92763 | JGI IMG/M metagenome (GOLD analysis project Ga0123353, IMG submission 92763) | Labiotermes labralis P3 segment gut microbial communities from Petit-Saut dam, French Guiana - Lab288 P3 | ecosystem: Host-associated > Arthropoda: Insects > Digestive system > Gut ...
TACCTACATGTAAAGCTTTTATTTACGTACGAATACAGTGTCCCTTTTTTCTCCTGATTATTACGAGATTACATGTTACTGCATTACTAGCCTACATGTAGCGACGCTACATATAAAATGAAAGCACATATTTGCACCGAATGTAAACATAACTTGCTGCCATTTAATACTTTTCTTAGCACAACGGTATATCTTAAAAAAACATACATGGGTACAAAAATTATTATTCCATTATATTTCTCAGAACCTTTGAATAGCTTTAACATTGGATTGCTGCATGCAAGTTGTACATCAGTAAGGCAATTTCATACTCCCACAGGTCCCCCAATTTAGATCCTCGTTAAGCGCAACCATACATTCTGTCTAGTGCAGCAAGATCAACTTCTGTTTTCAAAGAGAATAACATCGATTTGGGCCGGGATAGCGTGGTCGACATAGCACACCGCTACGGGCTGGAATATCCGGATATCAATTCAGGTGGAGAACAGTTTTTCCGCACCAGTCCAGACCGAACCTGGGCCTACTTAGCCAAAGGGTACTGGGTTATTCCCGGAGGTAACCACCCACCCCTACATAGCGCCGAGTAGAAAGAAAGAGTACAACTATACCTCTGCTCCCCTTCTGTGCCCTCATGGTAGATTATAGGGTGAAATTTGTATTTTCACATTGCTTTGATTTTCATCAGAGGTAAATTACTAATGTAAGTTCATGAGGCCGTTTTTTTTAACTGATGAACTAAAGAAAACCTGCATTGTCCTGCAGAGGTCAAAGCCCATGGCAGTTCGGTACGTGTATTCGGAAGGATTTTGACTGGCGAGCGGAAATGCTCCTATACTTGTCTTCGGTAACTGTCCTCTTCTTCGCTATGTTACAATGTGTCCTCAGTGACCTTGTATATGCTAAAACACTAATTAATATACGCCAGCACAACTACTTTATTATACAAGGCTACATGTTTCGACCTTTTAACCGGCCATCTTCAGGCCTTCTAACAGATTGAATCAACATATGCTGTGTACGTGTTGGGATCCCAATATGTCTACATCGATAAAATACATAAAATCGGGCAGGTCAGTTACCTAGGAAGGAGTGATATATGTATTGCGTAACTATATGTAGTTAAAATATGTAAAATGGTAGTACGGCATTTATCAGCTAGAATAGCAGGTCCCGTTACTAGCTAAGTAATCCTATGAAGATGTGGGGTTTTTATTAGAGACGTTGAAGTGAGTCCTTTGTTACTAGAGCTCCGCGGGATTGTGCGTGTTGTCGAACGATTTCCAATACGACGAGAATATTCTGTAGAGTCTGTAGAGTCACAGAGTGTACTGACCGGTGAGGACCGCTTTCTGTTTTACTTCATTATGTTATATAGGAGGAGCTGGCTTTCTAGTAACAAAAGACTCACTTCAACTTCTCTAATAAAAACCCCACATATTCATAGGATTACTTAGCCAATAACGGGACCTGGTAGTATAGCTGATAAATGCCGAACTACCATTTTAAATATTTTACCTACATATAGTTATGCAATACGTATATCACTCCTTCCTAGGTAACTGACCTGCCTGATTTTATGTATTTTATCGATGTAGACATATTGGGATCCCAACACGTATACAGCATCTGTTGACTCAAACTGTTAGAAGTCCTGAAGATGACTGTTTAAATTGTCGAAACATGTAGCCTTGTATAATAAAATAGTTGTGCTGAAGTATATTAATTAATGTTTTCGTATATTCCTAGCATATCGTGATGCCTTCCATCAAGACCTTGTATATGTATTTATGGTCACGACACGTAACATTTAGTGTCTCAACCTTATTGTGTGACCATGTTATTGTGTGACCATGTTATTGTGTGACCATGTTATTGTGTGACCATGTTATCCATGTATGATCACTTATTTCTATTTTCCGTAACTTCAGTGATGTTAATAGGATAAATACACATATATAAATTTTGTGTACAAATGACTGCGAAATTGTCAGTTATTAAATAGTGAAAAAAACACAGGATATTATTAAATCAAATCTCATGGAAATGCATTGTTAAGTTTTAAATTGGAATGGACTAGAACGGGGGTTGTGTCCAATGTCTGAACTTATTCATTGGGAATCTGAACGTTCAGATTCGGCGTTCTGAAAATTAGTTAAATGTGGTTAGCAATAACACAGGAAAAGCTTGTTGAAATATGTTTATGTTAGTAGTTAAATAATCGATTCGGAGTAGAGGTCAATGCAGAAAAAATAAAATGTAATATTTCCGATTCCATATGTACCGTTCTTAATTCTGGAAGTTTTTGAAAGTTACGCAGGATACAAACTCATCATAAAATAACAAAGTTTTATGTTATTAGCGAATGACATTTCTCTCAAATGTGTTTTCAAAATGGGTAAATAGAGACCTTAAAGAAATTAATTCAAATCCCCACTCGCAACTGTCAGTCCTGTTTTGTAAAAGGAAATAACGGAGCTTCTTGTCTACAAAATCACGTCGCCCTCTTCATTCAGGATTCCAAGAAATGGGCATTCTAATTTTAGAATTACATCCAAAATTGTGTCTTTCAACTTTTATTGACGAGTTTATATGTCAACGCCGAAATTTTATGTATTAGTTTATAAATAAGTCCTCATTCATCACCAGAAAAAAGAGTAATTTAATGCCTACAGCAAATAACAGACCGAATGCACCAGAAAAATACGTTCTGTGGATATTCCCTTACTTGGTATGTCCGAAATTTGATCGGTAGAGGGAATAATAGGCTAGCAGACGCTTACGCACGTCTGTAACCGGTTTGAGCTTTGTTCATCGTCATGTTTTATTTTTAGCCATCCAACAACAAAATCCTCCAAACATTCCAGTCAAAAATGCTCAGAACAATCAGCAGTGCCCCCGGTACGTCTCCAACCAAACCTTGCACAGTGACTTAGATATCCAGTACGTAACGGAAGTGGTTCGAATCAACGTCAACAAATACAAAAACCGTAGCACTGAGCACAGTAATCAACTGATCAGAGCTCTCTTCAACCCCCTAGCAGACAGACGACTCAAACGATTATGGCCGGAAGACTTAGCTCAATAGCACAACTCCAGTGAACCACCGATGGATGGTGCCTACCTCACGACCTTTTCTTACCTCAACCTTACTAATTGCTCTAACTAACTGAGTAGATTGTAATTTGCAATAAACAATAAAAAAAACCTTTTGTTATTTGAATAGAAAAAATGAGCACACGCATAAATATGTTCAATTTCGTTAAGCAGTAGGTCAGTGACAAGCTTTTAGAACACCTCCCTACACTATATAGAACCTCCGACATGTCTGGGCTCGGAAAGGGCCAATTGGACGAAGCCATGTCAGTCGTAGAGAAAAGCGTACATAAATTTTATATTCCTTTTGCGCAATTATCTCTTATGTTTGTACTTAATGTAACTTTTCTCTACAACTGATGTAACTCCTCGAAAATGGCCCTTTGAGAGGCGTATTCGATATTCCAGAGACTACTTGCGAATTTCCCTTGACACTCTCCTTTTTTTTTTTTTGGTCTGATTTGGTAAATGGAGATGCTTTGCTTCCATGACACGACTTCAAACAGAGGAGTTGAATGCGACTGAGGAGCCTTGATCACCAGACAGGGACCTTCAGTTTGTGGCTCCTCGTGAGGCTGGTCGTAACCTCAAGGAGTATACAAAGACGCCCTTTTTATTTACCGACATATCTTTGTACTGTTCAGTACACAGATATTAGTTATCGTCCAATATAACAGCTCCTCATGTCGTAGTTATGTTCCCGGCGACGTAATTTCAACCGGTTTGATATCTTTCATATTTCGTGCACTAATTAGTTGCATTAAATATATTAAAAGACCAACAAAAGAACTTTGGTTTTATGGACGTAATTTTATTTTACGGCAGTCACTAACGTGTTTCGGCCACGCATGTGGCTGTCTTCAGGGTGGTGAGAACAATAATACAAATATAATTAACACGTGTCTAATTCACCCCACAATTTAAACATGCTATAGATTTTGTTAAAATTTATGGTAAAATAACAAAATAACAAAATAAAACAGCGATGCGTGTAAAATATCGTTAAAAATGTGTGTTTTGGGTATGTTGCGTGACGTACATAGAAGGAACATGTGATGAACTGTGATTCAGGTTGGTGAGCAACGATACAAACTGTGTTCTGAACTGCTTGGAATTTTAATTTACTTTATGCCTAATTTTAACCGCCTCGTTCATCATGAGGGGTGTACTGTACGGCCACGGTGTCAACTTTATGACGTCATATTTGATTTTCTCTTTCCGTTATGCATAACTGTGTTGAGAAAAACTCTTCCTTTGTGTTTCACTTATAAATAGAGTTCATGACCTGTCCAGCTCGTGCACAATTTCGACAATTTTATAAAAAAAATATAGCAGGATATAAGTTGACAGTGTCTTTCCTACAAACGAAATTCGTCAGTTTCTAAAATGTGAAAATATATTTATTCCAATATGGCAAACGAGAGAGAAACTCTAACATGGATGACGAAATCTTTTTAAAATTGTAAATTACACGAATTTAAAAAACATTTTAGACCATAACATTTTGACTGGTCCATTTAACAGAGACAAAGCAATACTAATTTTACTATAAACAGCACAGCCATGAATGCTAAAGGAAAGATCCCGTCAGTCACGAAACTGATCAATGAAACATTTGCGCGAAACTAAGAAAGAGGTTTTACTCAGACTCCCTGACCAAGTGATTACACGCTAACAACTTTGGATCAGAAGTATGCAACATTTCTGTGGTTGGTAAATAAATGTACACGTCATTGTGCAATGTATTACAGCCTAGTATTAGTACTGTGACTGAATACGGATTTCATTACCAATACACTCATTTCCAGACTGGGTATGTGGCCCAGCCCTTCTCTCGAAACAAGAAGGATGCATTACATATGTTTATCTCTTGTGCTAGAGGCGTCAAAACCTGTTCACCTAATCGCTGTTGAGAAACAAATAATATTTTTCAGAATTAAGTTTTAAACTCATAGAAAAAAATGGGAAAAGAAAATTTATCTCCGGATGTAAGGATAAAATTGACATAAGTCTCCATTTTAATTCGACGTGGGAATAAGAGAGATGAGAAATAGGATTTGAATATTATATCTGAGTTACAGCGCAGCAAATGTAGTGCCATTCACATATGTATCTACGTGAAAGTACTTAATCTTTAAAGACAGACATATATTTATTTAACCTCTACATATTGTAGCCAAGCAGGAAGACCTTGAACTCAAAATATTCGGAAAGGCAGATTAGTGTATTATATGTGGCACATTCTGTAAATTCAACCCTGACCGCCAACGCCCACAAACCTTATTAATCACGGCTGCCCATTGGGAAATAATGAGGCGGATGTTGTGCTGTACAGAGACACTGACCTTCTAACAGCAAGAAATCCCTGTATCTCCCGCTAAAACTACTTATTAATTCTAGTTCAGGTGTGCAAATATTTACGGCCAGCCTGCTTATTAGAAGACTTTATTTCTTTATACAGAGTTCCGCCTGACATCTACCGGTAAGGTACTTGCACAACAATTGCACTGCTATTATGAATCGTGTTGCATTGCAATACTTCAAACCTAAATCGACTCTGTTATTGTCAACTGTACTTGAAGTGTATGAGTTAATGTGAGGCATGACAGAAATAGTTTGAAAAATGTATGTAGGTTAACATGAAACTGACTGGCATTGAGGAAGAATACATAAATCACTTAAAGTTTTATGAGTCTATTAACATCCGGGTATTAAGATATAACTAACAAGCCAATACATTATTCATCACTCTAATTGGGTGTTCATGATTAATTTCATTCAACAGAGATTACTATTTTTATGGGTCAATTTCCCACTCTAACTACTGAAAACATAATGTGCTAGGGTTTCATGGGAATAGTAAATAGTAGAATCGTAAGATTTGTCTGACTTCCTGAAATATTTTGCTAACAATTTTCAATTCATTCAGTTCATGTCCGTATGCTGCAATGAACACATAAAAAAGAGGGGAATCTGAAATTTGTGAGCTGCATACTGGACACTACTGCATTAATCTTTCAGATCCTACGGTTACTTTACTTACCACAAGGTTTAACATTCAAAAACTCTACATGGTGCTCACATTGCGTTTACATGTTTCAGAACAAAGAGTTTGTGCCTTATACACACTTATCTGATCGATTTTTGGTAACCGAGGTAGATAGTGTTTACTGAGCGGTACGCACTGAATGATATGTAACAGACACGTTTCGTCTCTGAAGGACTAAATATGCAGCACGCTAATGGACGCGATACAGAATGGCTTCCTGTATTATGTCATATTTAAACAGCAATTTTTTTCGTCATTCTGTATAACTTTCTTGTTCTGTATTACAAGATATTTAAAACATCTTATTCCCCAGTCTTCGGATTGAAAAATATAAGCATTTTATAATTAATTCCGTCCTTATTTTCTCGTGAAATTATTTGTTTCTTTATAAGTCCATATTATATTTTTCAGTATTTTCTGAAATAAATAAGAGGTATCTGTATTTACATTGTGGTTCTGTTGCAACGTCCATTTCGTAAATGCTAATGTAAACATTTTTGACGTTCAGAGGGCCGTGCTTCGTAATATTATTCCTATAGTAAAAGCAACCAGATGTACCAGTTTATTAAATTTATTTTATTTTGGAAATGACACTCTACATGTTTCGGACGGTCTTTCCGTCCATTATCAGGAGTTCAAGACTGTACATACAGCAACAGGCATTTTTCAAACAGATACTGCTGTATGTACAGTCTTGAACTCCTGATGATGGAAGGAAAGACCGTCCGAAACATGTAGAGTGTCTTTCCAAAATAAAATAAATTTGATACACTGGTGCATCTAATTGGTTTTACTATAGAAGAGTAAGCATTTTTATTGCTTTACTTTTATCTAGCAAACAAATGTCATTGAACTCCTACTATAAATGACTGAGTTTACTGCTAAAATAAAATTATTAAACATTTTATTTGATAAGCAAATTGAGCCTCTAATAATTTTTTTATCTTTGTCCCGCACTCAACACAGCGCACAGCACACACACCATACAGTGCACACTCAACACAGCGCACAGCACACACACAACATACCTATGACATACTGCCACAACAACACATTACATATAACGTAGACTTTTACCGAATTTTAAACTAAATACACTTTAGCTAGGCTCTAATGAAGGCTTCCTGATGACGGTCGTGGACCGAAACATGTAGGAGCAAGTCAAAGTGATTATTAATGCAAATTTTAAAACGTTGTCAAGTTTAATAAAAAGTGCATTTGTTGGTGAATGAACTTAATAGATATGAGCCTGTAGTAGCTTGTCTTTGAAGCTGATACGTGTTCTCGATCACGAGTAAATGATGGCATTATACAGTCATTACTATTCGAAAACAAACTGCCAATTACACTCAGAGTCATACATATATACACACATACATATATACCCGTTCTCTTCCGGATTTCCAAGGCAACATAATCACTGTACATTTGTTCGCCGTGTCTGAGTCTGAATTACGTCCGGGAATAAACTGAAAAGAGCCTGACCTCCCTAAGGCCACCCCCTAGTGCTCTATCTCATGAAGCCTGCAGGTAACAAAACGAAAAACCTGTTTACCTGTTGAATGAAGTTCTGAGATTTTGGTGAAGGTAGATTGCACTCAAGAGGATCAGACATTAATTTCAGAGTTACTTAATCCATCCACACTACAGCAAGAGAGAAATATGAAGGAACCTTGTATATCCTTTCACAAATACAACACGAATCGATGTAATTATCATTGCATGCAGGGAATTTGATAGACCAGTTATGTGAAGTCGATGGGCAATGCTTGCCAGTTGTGTCAAGAGAGATACAAACCCAATTACACGAGAGTGATGCAAAAATTTCCAGTCTTAAAATATGCATTTTTAAGAATATTTATCCTTAAAAACATTTTGTTCGGCAAAAGAGAAAATATTTTAAACTCCTTCTTATTCCTGCGGAGGGCCTATTAAAATTGTATAGTCTGCCTGCATATCTGTAGGAATGAATCAGATTGAGGCAGGTTGGATATATTTTTATAATACTTAATACTGTTCATTTTGAATAAAATTGACCACTACATTTTAATTTATATTAAAATCGAAAGGAAGACATACTTCAGAGGAAGGCCTACACGCCTTCCTGGAAAACGAAAGGATTATCCCCTTCGTATCCCACTAAATATAAAACGGGATTTGTGAGGTCTAAGCTATCTTTGTACAGGCCTGGACAGGACCTTAGTGCCCCAGCAGAATGAGGTCCCCAGAATATCACGACAATCGGCACAGTAAAGTGGCAAGGATGTCAGCCCTACTCATAGGCTGCCTTTACTCTCAGGAGATATATCTGGTACTTATTTCTGTTAGATTCTGAGTGGACCACAGACCATAATGGGGCCAGAAAGATTAGCCAATGAAAAATCCCAAATGACCCCATCGGGAATCGAACTCACAACCCGCGCATTGGTTTAACCAACTCCTCTACCGTGTACCCCTGTAAGGTTTAACCAAATCCTCTACCGTGTACCCCTGTAAGGTTTAACTAACTCCTCTACCTTGTACCCCTGTAAGGTTTAACCATCTCCTCTAATGTGTACCCTTGTAAGTTTTAACCAACTCCTCTACCGTGTACCCCTGTAAGGTTTAACCAACTCTTCTACCGTGTACCCCTGTAAGGTTTAACCAAATCCTCTACCGTGTACCCCTGTAAGGTTTAACCAACTCCTCTACCGTGTACCCCTGTAAGGTTTAACCAAATCCTCTTCCGTGTACCACTGTAAGGTTTAACCAACTCCTCTACCGTGTACCCTTGTAAGGTTTAACCAACTCATCTACCGTGTACCCTTGTAAGGTTTTAACCAACTCCTCTACCGTGTACCCTTGTAAGGTTTAACCATCTCCTGTACCGTGTACCCCTGTAAGGTTTTAACCAACTCCTCTACCGTGTACCCCTGTAAGGTTTAACCAAATCCTCTTCCGTGTACCCCTGTAAGGTTTAACCAAATCCTCTTCCGTGTAGCACTGTAAGGTTTAACCAACTCATCTACCGTGTACCCTTGTAACGTTTAACCAACTCCTCTACCGTGTACCCTTGTAAGGTTTAACCATCTCCTCTACCGTGTACTCTTGTAAGGTTTTAACCAACTCCTCTACCGTGTACCCTTGTAAGGTTTAACCATCTCCTGTACCGTGTGCCCCAGTAAGGTTCAAACACCGCTGAAAAATATTAAATTTTCTGGTATGTGACACTTTGCAGATTCTGAAACAGGATTTTCTCCGAAGTGCCAGGAACTATTAACCAATCAACAGGTCTTCATACACCAGCAGATGTGGATCTTTAACACAGACATACCATAGCGATAATTGTTTAGAAGAAAACTGTCAGGAACAAGAAAAAATACATTCTATTCTAATAAAAATATTTTTCCTCCCGCGATTTTAACGGTTTCAAGACATTGAAAGAAAAGTTTCGAAGACTTCAGAATTGTCACGCTTCTTACACCCTTCCTATCTTGTTACTGGAAGTAGCAGGTTAGTTGAGTGTTCCAGGGTGTATGGTCGTGTTAACTGACAAGCATCGTTTGAGGTTCTGAAGAACCACTGGAGGTGAAGAGCGATAATGTTTAGTTCACAACAAACTGCACGTCCGTACAAATCCGAATTCCAGTAATCGCGACAAACCCGATTTTGCAGTGCCTGAAGTGGACAAGGAAACGTAAAACATGAAAGTTTGTGTGTAAGACGGGACTTCCTAACCTAGACCTCACACAGACGAGGCGGACACGTTACTCTTGCTGCCGTTTAATGGGTTTCGCACTGGCGCTGAATATAATAATTTGATTCAAGGTCAGACAAATTAATTTTTAATTTGTTATCACGGAATTGCATGGCAACAAAATTTTCATGCATCTTATTAAGTTGAGACGTAAATTAGGAAGATTATTTTTGTGATTCATAATGTGATATGTCCATCACCAGCGCTTTTCAACAGAAATTACCCGCAGACGCTCATATAGCACTGTAAATTACCCCCAGACGCTCATACGGTACTATAAATTACCACCAGACGCTCACACAGTACTATACATTACCGTAGACGCTCATACAACAATGCAAATTATCCGCAGACGCTCATACAGCACTGTAAATTACCCGCAGAAGCTCATACAGCACTGTAAATTACCCGCAGACGCTCATACAGCACTGTAAATTACCCGCAGACGCTCATACAGCACTGTAAATTACCCGCAGACGCTCATACAGCATTGTAAATTACCCGCAGACGCTCATACAGCACTGTAAATTACCCGCAGACGCTCATACA
>Ga0123353_10017978_pt1 | contig 10427 bp, 13 predicted proteins | sample TergutLab28metaG_3_FD_92763 | JGI IMG/M metagenome (GOLD analysis project Ga0123353, IMG submission 92763) | Labiotermes labralis P3 segment gut microbial communities from Petit-Saut dam, French Guiana - Lab288 P3 | ecosystem: Host-associated > Arthropoda: Insects > Digestive system > Gut ...
ACAAAGAATTCAGATTTATTGCCGCTTTCAGCATTCAAAATGCCGTGCTGCATTATACCGATAAATTTTAGAGGATTTTCTTGAATGCCATGAAAGTTAAGGCATGGATCTTCAAAAATATTCATGCTTTTAATACTTTATAATCAATGCCTCGACTGGAACAGAGTTCCTCTGCCGTGACGGGTTAAAAGCTCTCCCAGTATAGACCATGGCGGAAAGCCGTCTATTATTACTACCCCGCCGACTCCTTGTTTTGTGAGTCTCAAAGCACTCTCTACTTTGGGTATCATGCCTCCGGATATGACTCCTTCCTCTATGAGATTTCTTGCCATAGTAGACTCTATCAGAGGAATCCTTTGCTTGTCTTTATCATAAACTCCTGAAACGTTTGTGACTAGGATAAGGCGTTTTGCCCTGACGCCTCTTGCTACAGCCATTGCATAGTCATCGCCGTTAGTATTGTAAGTAGTCTTTTTATCTTTTCCTATAGCGATAGAGTGCAAAATCACGATTTGATCTTTAGCCAGAGCTTTATTCATAAAAGCTCTGTCTATATCAACAGGAATTCCGCTTCTGTTAGTTTTTGGATTAGCTGGATCTATAGGCTCTGCCTCTACTATGAGTTTTTGCAGTTTATGCGCCGCTATTATCTTGTTCTCCGGCAGTCCGGCTTCTGCGAATGCTTTTACTATCTGCATATTAATAGATTTCAGAACCTTGCTTACTACTCGCATAGCTGCCGGCGAGGTAATTCTTCTGCCGTCTTTTGATTTTTTAGTCTGTATGTTCTTATCGTATAATGCCTGATCTATCTGAGGACCTCCGCCGTGTACTAAAATAACCTTCACGCCGTTGGTTTTGAGAAATAAAATCTGACGCGCTATTTTAGATAAAAACTGATCGTCCTCTGCTATAGAATTCCCTCCGATTTTGATTACTACTATGCGCTGCTGATAGGAGCGGAGTTCGCCCATCAGTTCCGCTATGTGAATTATATTTAAGTGATTGCCCATGTTAAACTAGTCCTGTAAGTACTTCTTATAAACATCTATCGTTTTACCGGTCATGTTTTCAAGAGAAAAATACTTTTTAACATGGTTAACCGCTGCTTTTTTATAGACGTTTCTTTCTTCCTTAGACAGTAAAAGCACTTTTTTGATGCAGCGGTATAGCTGATGTTCGTCTCTGTTTCTGAACAGCCAGCCTGTTTTGCCCTCTGCAATAGTCTCTATAGCTCCTCCGTGCGCAGAGGCAATAACAGGTACTCCCATGCTCTGCGCTTCTACGATTGTTCTGCCAAAGCCCTCGGGTCTTGTAGACGGAACGCATACGCACGAGGATACGGCATATACGCAAGGTATATTATCACTGGCTCCTGTCATTATGACTTTTTTGTCTAAACCCTTGGCACTGATTGCATGTTTAATTGTTTTTCCGTAATCGCTGTCTATGTCTCCGCCTACTATGAGTGCCAGCCAATTATCTTGAAACTCTTTGTCCTCTTTCAATAATTTTAATGCGTCCAGAAATATAAGATGTCCTTTCCAGCGGCTAAGCCTCCCGGGCAGCAGAATTATCTGTTTGTCAGCAGGAATATTCCATTTCTGCAAAAAATCATCTTTTTCTTGCTGCGTTACTGCGGTATCTGTAAAGGCAGCAATATCAACGCTCCTGTGAATAAGAGTAATCTTTTCTTCCGGCACGGAAAATGTTTTTATGATATAGTCTTTCACAAACTGAGAGATTGCTATGATAGAATCTCCCTTAGCCATTACGGAGTTATACCAATACTTGAATTTATTCTGAGTACCGTATGCGTTGTGAAATGTAGTGATGAACGGAATGTGAGTCAGTTTAGCGGCTATGAGAGCACTCCACGCAGGCGCTCTGCTTCGCGCATGTATGACATCTATCTTATGAGACTTTATAAGATGAGCCAGCTTAAATCCGTTGTTTATTATAGTAACAGGATTCTTAGAATTCAGAGGCATCTGCACATGAGTTCCTCCGGCTTTGGTTATGGAATGTACTAAACCGCCGCCGTTAGATGCTGCGATAGCATTAATTCCGGACTGCTCCAGTGCCTTGGCAACATCTACAGTTCCTCTTTCAACTCCTCCGGACACAAGAGCAGGCAGCACTTGTAAAACGATCGGCTTTCTTTTCCAATTTATGATGACCTCAGCCGCTTTTTCCGAGGCGTCTATACCGAGACATTCAATAGCCTTCTGATAGCCCAATATCTGAGCCTCTCTGGCAGCTTCACGCGATAACAATGTACTTATCTCGTTGCTTATGTTTTCAGGCGTACAATCGAACTGGAGCAATTCCGGAGTTATGGGTGCCTTGTTCAAGATGTTTACTAAGCTGACAAACTTATTCTTCAGCCAAAACGCAGCTATTAACGCAGTAAGATTGCTTAGTTTATATACAATAACAGAAGGCACCTGCGCCATTGCCAGTTCCAACGAAACAGTGCCGGACGCTGCTATAGCCGCATTGGAGGCTTTGAACGCATCGCATTTTTCCTGCTGATTAGAGGCGGAAGTGTCTACGATATGGTGCGGCACTCCCCAGTAAGAGACTTCGTTTTCTATGTAGTTTTTTAGATGCTCCACAACGGGTATGACCAGTTCTAATTTCGGGTGCTGTATCCTTAAAAGCCGCACGCTCTGTTTGAGAACAGGCAAAAGTTTTTTAACTTCGCTTTCTCTGCTTCCCGGAAGCAGCAAAAGAAGTATCTTGTCTTTTGGTATATTCCTTTGAGTTCTAAACCTGTCTCCGTCTCCTTTGTCCATGCCGCTTTGTATAACGGGGTGTCCTGTAAATGTGCAGGGCAGCCCTTCCTTTGTAAAATAAGGCGGTTCGAATGGCAGCAATGCCAGCAAATGATCTAGGAATTTAGCGACTTTTTTTGCTCTGTTCTTTCTCCAAATCCAAACGCTGGGCGCAACTTGGTGTATAATCTTAATCGGCTTGTAATCAGCCCGTTTCTTTTTCATAGACCTGTTGTATTTCGCTATCTGAGACGCAACTCTGAACGAGAAGTCCGGAAAATCTATGCTTATGAGTGCGTCAGGGTGCAGCTCTATTATTTTTTCTTTAGTTATCCGTATCTTTTTCAAAATATTAGGAAGGTGTTTTAGTACTTCCGTAAACCCCATTACCATAAGATCCGTATTAGGAAATATAGTCTCAAGCCCTTGGGCTTTCATTCTGGAGCCGCCTATGCCTATGAAGCGGACATCATCGTTCTGCTTGCGCAGCTTCTTTTTAAGAGCTGTCATCAACTCAGCTCCTAAAATATCGCCGGATTCCTCGCCTGATATTAGAAAGTATGTTTTCATTTTAACAAATCTATAGGCACTTTATTAGAATTCTATTAAAACCCTGTTGCTATCCTGTCTACCAGCTGTTTAACCGAAGGAATAAAGCCGTTTTTATAGAACTCGTCCTCTCCGAAGCGAAAAGCGTTGTGCCCTGAAAACATGAGAACATCTTCAGTCCGGCTTGTGTGGCTTATGATTTGCAGAGACTTTTGTATACAGAAGCTCCTAGGATCCGCCATTCTTCCGGTAGTTCCGGACTCTCTCTGAGACCAGTTGGAGAATAAGCAGGCGGACAAACAGCCTATACAGCCTGCCTGATCAGCCAGTATCTCTTTAGCCTTTTCTTCAGACACAAAAATCAAAGTGCTGTCCGGCGTTCTTAGTGCTTTGGTAAGCCCCTGATTTTGCCAATCCGAGACTTTCTTTCTGTCCTCTTTAGTCAAGAATACCGGATTGCCTACGACTCCGGTCTTAAAGTCCTCCGAGTGCTCCGCAGTCTGTTCAGTACTATAAGGCACCTGATGTTCGGAGCGGGACGTTAGCTCTTTCAGAAAATCATTATTAACCGCAGACGAGTAAAACCCTGTAGGAGAGAACTTATTTATAACAACGTCTCCTTTTTTAATAGTCATCAGCCTTTTTTTCCAAGCGTCCGATATAGGGCTTTCTTTGGTGAGCAGGGGTCTGGTCCCGAACTGGAAGGCTACGGGAGCTATTTCTTTATCGTCCAGCCAGTCCTCGAATTCAGAAATCCACCACACGCCTCCGGCCATTATAATAGGTACATTTTGCAGCCCAAACTCGTTCATCTGAGCCCGCAGTTTAGCGACTCTTTCTCTGGGATTTTGGGGGATATCCGGCGACTCGTCATTAGAAAACCCGTTGTGTCCTCCGGCCTGCCAAGGGTCTTCATAAACAACTCCGCCCAGCAGATCCTTATGCTTGTGATAAGAGCGCAGCCATAAAGCCCTGAACGTTCTTGCAGAAGAGACTATAGGATAATAGTAAACACCATATTTATCGGCTATTTCCGCTACTTTATAAGGCATACCGGCACCGCAGGTTATGCCGTTAACCAGTCCTTTTGTCTCGTCCAGAATGCCTGTTAATATAGTCTCGCAGCTTCCCATTTCCCACAGCACATTCATATGCAGACAGCCCTTGCCGCCAGCCAGTTCATAAGCCTTTTTAGCCTGAGTAATGCCTCCTGTAATGGAGTATTTTATCATCTCTTCATGTTTTTCTTTGCGAGTCTTACCGTAGTATTTTTGAGGTATGACCTTTCCGTTATCATCGTAACTATCGGAATTTACTCCTGAAAAAGTGCCGACAGCTCCTGCGGCTGCAAAAGCCCCCGAGGAATTCCAATTAGTTACGGATACTCCTTTACCGCCTTCTATAATGGGCAGGACTTCACGGCCGGAGATTTTTATGCTGTTTAACGATTTCAAGATGCGGGTCCTTTATGCAAAAGAGATGTAAACAAAGGGGTAATATCAATCCGGCCAAAAAGCAAGCCATATTTACTATTTTCACCAGTTTATGACAATATCTGAAAAATTAAGAATTTTACCCCTTCATGAAAGTAAAAAAATTAGTTACAATGTAATTATATTTAATTAATTATTTGGAGTGTTATTATGGAAGATAATCTTCATTCATCAATAAAAAATTTTGAGAAAAAGCATAATATTGAAGGACTTTCCGTTGATTATGTTTATCCTGACAATATGAGCAGGGAACAGTTTTGTGATTTTTTCTATGACAAAATCCATAAGCCTTTGTTTGTACTTTCGACATCTGTAGATAGGAACTGTAAGACCTATTCCGTAGGTGAGCTTGCAGCCGCCCGCAGAAATATTTGCAGCAAGAGCTTTGAGGAATATACGGATTATTACGCAGATACGGTTATAACTCTTAAAAGACAAATGAAGCCCTTGTTTAAACTGAACCCGGAATTAGCCAAAGTTGATAGAAGCGGCAATTCATTGTTTAATTTGGACGATAACGATATTAGAAAGATTATAAAAGAAGAGTTACAAGGGTTAGATGCTTTAAAAAAGGCATATAAAGACGCACAAGGAGATATAAGTACGGATTCAGAACACGATATCTATTCAATTTTTGTAGGTAACCCTTCGGCTTTGATAGCGGAGATAAATAAAAATATGCACATTGCTATGGGAACGCTATATCATTTTCCTCCCTGTGATATAGATTGGTTTGTTAATGGCAGAGAAGCACTCAATAGTTCACAGAGGCAAGAACATCATAGCCTTTTGCTTAAAGCAGCGCAGCGTTTTGGGGAGCCTCACTGCTGCTGGATACCTTCTCCGAAAACACTCGCAAGACTAAACGAAATAGTGGACGAGAGAGAAGAAAAACCTATAAGACGAGTTATAAAACGTATAGGCAAATACTTTAACAATTATGCGCCTAAGCAATATGTGATAGATTAACCTTAGTTAAACTTTATCTTGGGGATAAGTGCTTTTTTTGTGTGCGAATCAAGACTTTTCATGTATTAGCTTAATGTTATGGACGACAGATCAACACAACAGCTTGATAAGATTTTGGCTTTAGCCGACTCCTCGCATGACGCAGAGGCTCTTGTAGCAGTGCGTAAGGCGCGCCAAATGCTGTCGAAAGATGGGCTGCGGTTCAGCGACCTTGCTAAAGTGGCTGCTTACCCTGCTTGCCTCAAGAACGTTAAATCTCCAAGTGCTTTTTCTTTCCTCTCGGGTGGGCGCGAATATATGGCTTCTCAGATAGCTCACCTTAAACAGCGCGCCGAAGATTTGGCTCAGCAGCTGCAAACTCAGGACATGCAGATGATTTTCTGGAAGCGCAGAATAACAGAGCTTGAGGGCGATAATCTCAAGTATAAGGAAGAAATCGAAAAGTGGAAGCGTCTCGCACAAGAGACTGCCGATAAGTTGTGGGAATTGGGGAACTCTATTGAAAAAGAAGAGAAAGAAGCGGTGAAGGTTGCAGAACGCCCGAAAAGCAAAAAAGCCTCATAACATATCCATAAGCTCCAAAGCTGTCTTCCCCAGAACAGGGTGCTTCATGTCCGGAGCAATCTCTGCCAGAGGGGTAAGCACAAACAACCTCTCTTGCATAAACGGGTGAGGTACTTTCAGAGATTCAGTTTCTATAATCTGATTTTCTATAAAAATAATGTCTATGTCTATTTCACGGGCACCCCAGCGTTCGCGTGCCTGCCTTCCTATTTTCTTTTCAATGCTTTTTAGTGTCTCAAGCATTTCTAAGGGAGAAAGGCTAGTCTCTGCAGCAACGCACATGTTCAGAAACCTAGGTTGCTCTGTAATGCCCCAAGGTTCTGTTTCTATTATGCTGCTTGTTTTTCTGATATTGAATCCGGACTGACCCAGCTCTGTTATCGCATTATTCAGCATAGCGTTTCTGTCGCCCAGATTAGAGCCTAATGCTAATATTACTTTAGTTGTGTTCATTTTTCATTACCGAGCTATTTTTAATAGCAGTCATCATTCTTACTGCTTCATAATTTTCTTTCACGTCATGAACTCGTAGTATGGCAGCACCGTGATCCGCACAGAAAGAAGAGACTGCTAAGGTACTCGCAAGACTCCCGCCGGTAAATCGTTTTCTGGAATGTCCTATGAGCAAAGGATAGCCCAGTGCTTTAAAAGCGTCCAGATTATTCAATATGCACAAATTCTGTTCAGTATCTTTTGCAAAGCCCAGACCAACATCTATGATGATATTAGAGCCGTTTATGCCGTAAGAAGTAATTTCTTTAATCTTGGCATTAAAAAAAGAAACCATGTCATTTATAATATCGTCATGTAAAGGCAAACTGTGCATAAGGACTAGTCCGGCATTGTATTGCTTTACAACTCTCAGCATTTCCGGGTCAGAAACTCCTGAAACATCGTTGATAATATTGGCTCCTTGTTTCAGGGCAGCCTCTGCTACGCTTGCTCTGGTAGTATCCGCTGACAGCGTTACTTTTGGAAAATGTTTTTTGATTATTTTTGCTGCTGCTTCTATGCGTTCCAGTTCCTGAGCTTCCGGCACTCTTTCCGCCCCGGGTCTGGTTGACTCTGCGCCTATGTCCAGTATATCGACTCCTGCCTCAATCATATTGGCAGCAGTTTTTAAGACTTCCTCAACTCCGGTTCTCGATGGCGCATAGAAAGAATCCTCTGTAAGATTGATAATCCCCATTATCAGAGTTTTCTTATTATCAATTTTCCATTTTCCATTTTCCATTACATTCAACTGCTGGTATAGCTTTGTATAAGGCTGCCGCACACGAGATACCAGCCGTCTACCAGTACGAAGAAGACTATTTTAAAAGGCAGTGAGACTAAAGACGGAGGCAGCATCATCATACCCATGGACATCAGAAGCGAGGCTATGACTATGTCTATGATGAGAAAAGGCAGGAATATCAGAAAGCCTATTTCAAAAGCTCTCCTTAGTTCCGACAGCATAAATGCAGGTATGACAATGCGGGGAGACAGGCTTAGAGCTTCCGGCGCAGCAGTATCCGCATCGGTTTCCGCAGAGGGCAGAGGAGGCGCAGTGCTTTCTTCTTCTGTCTTAGTATTAGAAGCCATTTCACTAGCTTTCGCAGATACATCTACAAAGAGCTGCAAATCTTTTTCGCGTGTGTTGGCAAGCATGAATTCTTTTATAGGCCCCATAGTTTTTTCAAAGGCATCTGCCTGAGATATTGTATCGTCTATGAAAGGTTTAATGCCGTTATCCCAAGCGCGTTCAAAAGTAGGCTGCATAATGAACATAGTAAGAAACAGAGCCAAGCTGATTAAAACAACATTAGGAGGAGTAGTTTGCAATCCTAGGGCTGTTCGCAGGAAAGAGAGAACAACTATGATTCTGGTATAACTCGTAACCATAATGAGTATGCTTGGAGCAAGCGACAGAACAGTTATCAGAATAACAGTCTGTATAATCTTAGATGTTGCCTGAGAGCCGCCGCCTACGTCAAAAGTGACGGACTGGGCAAAAGCAGCGTCTGCGTATAAGAACGCAACGGTTCCTATTAGGAGAGATAAAGCTAACTGTTTAATGCTCATTCCTAACTCCTAATTCCTCATTCCTAATTTTATTAATGTGTTTTGTTATCAGCAAATCGTTTGACTGCCCGAGCAGTAATAAATGCTCTTTCTCATCACAGCGCAGAATAACGATTCTCCTTTTTGCGTCAAGAGCTAAAGATTCTATGATGCGCAGTCTGGGTTGATTAGTTTTGTTGGAAGTAAACGAAAAGCCTCTTGTATGAATGTATTTCAGAAACCACCCTAAAAAGGCAATAAGCGTGAGAACTACGGAAAATGCCAAAAGCATACGCACGATAGATAATTCAGACGCATCGCCCATAATAACTAGTTTCCTTTATCTTTTACTGTGACAAACTCTTCCTCGCAGTCGTCTAAGCTGTCCAAAAACTGTTTAAGTCTGGGGATACAGGCTTTTTTCACTTCGTTAGGAGATTTTTGTATGGATAAACACAAATTCTCTACTCTGCTGTCGAGACCTGCGAGATTGACGACTTTTCCGGCTTTGATTAACTCACGGATAGCCAGAAGAAAAGCATCGACCTGATCGAACCCTTCCATTATACTTTCTATAGTATATTTGTTAGGCGTTGTAGTCATATAAAAACCTTAATTTTTTAATAACGAATCACCTACATACTACATCGAATCAGGATTCATGCAAAGAATCATGTTGCGAATCGAATGAATCAGTTATACTTGGGTCGTTGTCAATTTTTTTAGCAGGGTGGTTGCCTATGCCTTCAAGCGTATCCGGCGTTTTTGATGCTCTCTCCGGCAGAATGTTTTACCTAAAACAAAAACAGACTGTTCTGGCTGAGAATATTGCAAACTCCAGCACTCCTAATTACAAGCAGCTTGAGCTTCAGCCCATGTCTTTTGAGTCTGTCCTGCAAAAGGCAGGAAGGACTATGCTTATTACTAATCCTAAACATATCCTTCCGGCCTCTATGGCAGGAGCAAACGCCAGAACTTTTGAATCTAAAGATACTGTTGAAACTATGTCGGGAAACACTGTGGATATCGAGGGGCAAATGGCTGAGATGTCTAAAACCTCTATGGAGCATCAAACTGTTGCCGCCATATACAAAAAACTGTCCGGTCTGTTCAAACTGTCTGCAAAAAGCAGTACTTAATTTTTTAAAGGTTGCTTATGGCTAATGAAATAAATGATATTTTCTCAATATCCGGCTCTGCTCTAAGGGCGCAGAGCATGCGCATGAAAATCATTGCTGAGAATATTGCAAACGTAGGCACCACAGCCTCTACGGCCGGAGAAAACCCCTATCAGCGTCAAGTCATCTCTTTCAAAAAAGTTTTCGACAATAATATCGGCGCATATAAAGTACGGGTTGCCAGAATAGGCACTGACAAAGCAGAGCCTATCAAAAAATTCGATCCTTCAAATCCGGTTGCGGACGCTCAGGGCTATGTTCTTACTCCTAATGTCAATGCTCTCATAGAGACTGTTGATATGGGCGATGCGAATAGAGCTTATCAGGCGAATCTGAATGTCATTGCCGCTTCCAGAACCATGGTTCTTAAAACGCTTGCGATAATACAATAATAGGAGGTCTTTCTTATGACGATAAATCCTTTAACTGCTATCAATGCTTACGCTAAGAATGCAGAGATTTTCAGGAATGCGGAGCTGGGTATTTCCAATACTCCTAGGGCGATATCCTCTGATGTTCAGAGTTTTTCCGCTGTGGTTCAGAATTTCATGGCTGATGCGGTTACCTCTGTAGAGGCCGGGGAGAAAATAGCTGCCTCTGCTGTTGACGGCAAGGCGGATCTCACCAGCATAGTTTTAGCCTTGGACAATGCCGAGATAGTCCTTACGCAAATTACTGCGATTCGGGATAAGCTGGTAACCGCGTATCAGAGCGTTCTTAACAGCCCGATATAAAAAACCTCCTTCAAGTTAATGAAGGAGGTTCTCTAGATATTAGCTTATTCTTATACTGATCTCAGATTAAAACGCCAGCTTCTGAGAGAGCATAAAGACATAACCATCGCCTTTGCTACC
>Ga0123353_10017979_pt1 | contig 10427 bp, 7 predicted proteins | sample TergutLab28metaG_3_FD_92763 | JGI IMG/M metagenome (GOLD analysis project Ga0123353, IMG submission 92763) | Labiotermes labralis P3 segment gut microbial communities from Petit-Saut dam, French Guiana - Lab288 P3 | ecosystem: Host-associated > Arthropoda: Insects > Digestive system > Gut ...
TCCATGCCGATCACATGGGTGTGATTGCGGTCAAAAATTCAAAGAAACAATAAACGTCGAATTCATATATGTTAAAATATATGTTACATTTTACTTTATTTCTTTTTTTATTTTACCAGAGGTGTAACAGATATGGTTGATGTTTTAGATACGACGAATTGTTCTGCTGCTTTAACTAATCTTATTAAAAATGCAAAAGAAGAAATTATTTTAATCAGCCCATATCTTCAGTTGTCACCGAATCTGTTGAATTCATTACAAGACGCAAACTTAAATAGAGACGTCTCAATCCTTTTAATTTACAGACCAAATAAAGGCGAAAAATTTAATGAGCAGAAGGATAAGCTTGCCAAAATCAATGTCACTCTAATCCCTCTTGAAAATTTACACGCGAAATGTTATTTAAATGAGTCAATGGCTGTCATTACATCCATGAATCTTTATCAACATTCTCAAGAAAACAATACTGAATTAGGGATAGTGGTTCAAAAAGACGATGATCCTAAAGTCTATAAGGCTATTCGAAAAGAGGCATTAAGAATTTGTCGTATTGCGCAGCTGACCCAATCGTGTTCGGAATCAAAGTCAATATCTCCTATAACAAAGGAATCTACTCGTTCTTCTTTTTCCAAATCTTCGAAGAATACCAAAAATTCATCAATTATCGATAAAATTGTCGATGCGATATTTGATTCACCTGCTTATTGTATTCGTTGCCACGGTGAAATTAAAAATGACATTGCCAAACCGCTTTGTGATGTGTGCTATACATCGTGGGCGAAATACAAAAATGAAAATTTTGCAGAAAAACATTGTTTCAACTGCGGTCGCCAAGCTAAAACAACTTTCAAAAAACCGTTATGTAATAATTGTTTTAGAAATGACAGGTAACGTCACTTCTTTTTCTTCTTTGACGATGACTTGTTGGATTGCTGAAGGATCATGGGCAAATCAATGGCATATTGTCCTTCTTCTTTGATGCCGACAACGATTTCTTCTTTTCTCATAATGGAACCCAAATTGAGTTCATAGGAGCCGCTGTCTAAAATACGAATTGAGTCAACGCGGTCGGTGTCCAAATCTTTTTTATTGACCTCATCAGACTCTAAGACGCGGTCTATGTCTTCCAAAACGCTGTCAATGGATTTGCTTTCCTTTTCCTTGATCCGCTCTTCAATGTCCCAGCCATCTGTTTTTTCTTCCGTTTCAATTTCGGTCACAACCTGACCGGCACCGATGTCTTCGGCTTTGACATAAAAGAATTTATTCCATTTGCATTCCGGACAGCCGGTCAAGATGACGGAGTCACCGTCACCGAAAACAGCGCCGCATTTTGTACATCTGTGTGGCATCGATTCACCTGATAATGAAATAATCATGGATGGGTTCAAATAAAAATTAAAACAAAAACAAAAATTTTCGTGTATCCTATAACACTTCATTACAATATTTAAAGATTTATTTCGGCGGCGTATTGAATGCGGCAAATAATGAATAAGACAGCCTTTTTGAAAATTCTTTTCCGTTTTTAAAAATGACGGCTGTCCGGATTTATACGGTTTTTCAACATTTCCGCAAAATCCCGTTCAACCTAAAGCTATAAATAAAAGAAATCATTTGTTAACCTGCTTTCTAATAACCGATTCAATTGAAACGGTTTTAAGCCGGTTTTGTTTTCAAGAAGCGAGGTGGGGTAGCCAGGAGATCCCGACGGGCTCATAACCCGTAGACCGATGGTTCGAATCCATCCCTCGCTACTGATATCTTATTTCGTGTCTTTAATTCTTTTTTTGTTATATTAATAGGGTTACGATAAGGCATACAATTTGTACTTATTCTATACTATAATCTGTACTTGACCTGTACTTGATCTGTACTCGGACTCTCTTCCTCCTTTTTCTTATATGGCTCTTCACAGACCGCTGTTTTCTGTGTTTTTGCGTCTTTTAAAAAAATACAGAAACAGAAATAAATAAGAATGAGAATAGAGATTCAAGAGAAGTCAAAAGTTTAAATTCTGAAAACCCTTAATCAATTCTTACCTTTATTTCTACCTTTATTTCTACCCTTATTTATGTCAGTGATTCTTTATGGCGCAAAAACTGGACCCTTGGAAGTCGTCTGAAATCAGCGATTATTCAAAACTGTTTGAAGAGTTCGGCATTTCTCCGTTTTCGGAGATGTCGGAGGAGATTCCCGACCCGCACAAATACATGAGACGCGGAATTATTTTTGGTCACCGCGGCTATGAAATGATTGCGGACGCCATTAAAAACCGCAAACCTTTTGTTGTTCTCGACGGGTTTATGCCGACCGGCAAAGCCCATTTCGGTCACAAAATGGTGATGGACCAAATTGTCTGGTACCAAAAACAAGGAGCTATAGCTGTTATCGGAATGGCTGACCGCGAAGCGCACGCCGTCCGCGGATTGACATGGGAAGAATGTCAAAGAACCGGCGTTGAAGAATATATTACAAGTCTGATCGCTCTCGGGCTTCAGCCGGAAAACGCCCGCATTTATTTCCAGTCGGAATGTCAGCCGGTGAAGGATTTGGCCTTTGAGCTCGGCACGAAAGTCAATTTTTCGGAAATGGCGGCAATTTACGGTTTTTCAGGAGAGACGCATTTGGCGCACATGGTCAGTGTTTTGACACAGGCTTCCGACATTCTTCACTCCCAGCTTCCGATTTATGAAGGGCCGGTTCCCGTCGTTGTTCCGGTCGGCGCCGATCAAGACCCTCACATCCGCCTGACGCGCGATATCGCTTCCAAAATGAATATGTTCCTCATCGAGCGCCGAGAAGATCAAACTTCGGGTCTCTCATATTGGAGCGTTCGCGGCAAAAACGCGCCGGAAGAAGCTTTAAAGGAAATCGATAAAAAAGTCCGCGGCGGATTCGGCGGCGCGGGCGTTCAAACAAAACTTTCGAAAGAGCACATCGATATTTTCGGCGGCATCAGTCAAAATGAATTAACGGAAATTGTCAAAAACGCGGAGCTTGCTCACGGCGGTTACGCATTTATCATGCCGGCGTCGACTTATCACCGCTTTATGAGCGGGCTGACGGGCGGCAAAATGTCCAGCAGCATTCCGGACAGCAACATCGCGCTTTCCGAGGACCCGAAATCGGCGTCCAAAAAAATTATGAAAGCTAAGACCGGCGGCCGCGAATCGGCGGAAGAGCAGCGGGAACTCGGCGGTGAATTTGACAAGTGCTCCGTTTATGAATTATATTTCTTCCATTTGGCGGATGATGATAACGAACTGCTTCAGATCCGGGCGGATTGTTCCGGCGGAAATATTTTGTGCGGCGAATGTAAAAAGAAAGCGGCCGGCAAAATGGAAGTCTTTTTGACAGACCTTCAAAAGAAACGGGAAGAAGCTTACAATAAATTGCCGCTTTTCGGTATTGATTATCGGCGCAAATCAGAGAAAATATAAAAGATGAATTCCATTCTAATAAACAAAATAATGATTTTCGGGCGTTTCGGCTCGTCCTCTGGTGTTTTGAAATGACGGATCACAATTTAACAAATAATGAAAAGAAAGTTCTTTTGGCTTTGAATGAGCTTGAGACGGCGGAATTAAAAGATATTGTTGAAGTCTCGGATTTAAACAGCGACGCGTCTTTGCAGGCCGCCTTTTTATTGGAAGAAAAAAGATTGGTAAAAGTCATTGAAGAGTCTTTTGAACTTTACGGCTTATCCGACGAAGGAAAACAATATGCGGAAGACGGTTTGCCCGAAAGGCAAATCATTGACAGCATTGAAGGCGCAACACCCCTTGACCAAATTCAGGAAGCCTTCTCTCCCCAGCTTTTCGGCATTGCGACCGGCTGGCTTCTGAAAAAGAAATGGGCAAAAATAGAAAACGGCGTTTTAATTCCGGTCGGAGACGCGCCGAAAGGGCATGATGAGAAAATTCTCAGCGACCTTTACGAAAACTCTTTGGAAAACAACACGTTCGATCCCGTTTTTGAACTGCCGGCCGAATTGGCTTCCGATAAAATCATTTCGGATTTAATTAAACGCAAGCTTTTGGAAAAAGAGGAATATACGGAACGCCAAATCCAGATTACCGCTTCCGGAAAATCTGTTGCGTCCAAAGTTACGATTACGGAAGAAATCGCTCAGATCACGCCGGAACTTTTGATAAACGGCGATTGGGAAAATAAGTACTTCCGCCCTTACAAAGTTCAAAAACCCGCGAGGCTGGTTTACGGCGCCAAAATTCATCCGTATCAGCGTTTGATAGACCGGATGCGCCAAATCTTCTTGGAAATGGGTTTCACGGAAATCAAAGGCGATATCGTCCAGTCTTCTTTTTGGAATTTCGATGCCCTTTTCCAGCCGCAGGACCATCCGGCCCGTGAAATGCAGGACACTTTCCATCTGGACACGCGCTCGGAATTGCCGGAAAAATATGCCGATAAAATTCGCTGCGTTCATGAAAATGGCGGAGATACGGGGTCTGTCGGCTGGGGCGGCCGATGGAGTCCGGAAATTTCCGAAACAAATGTTCTTCGAACGCATACGACTTCAGTTACCGTCAGATATTTGGCGGACAATCCGGCCGGGCCGGTGAAAGCTTTTTGTATTGACCGCGCTTACCGCCGCGAGACCATTGACCCGACGCACACGCCGGAATTTGAGCAACTGGAAGGCATTGTCATGGATAAAGATATGAGTTTTTCCAATCTCCTCGGTTGCCTGAGAGAGTTTTACAACCGGATGGGCTTTGAGGAAGTCCGTTTCCGCCCCGGTTATTTCCCGTACACGGAACCGAGTGTCGAGCCTGAAGTTTGGGTTGACGGTTTGGGCTGGGTTGAACTCGGCGGCGCCGGCGTTTTTAGAAAAGAAGTGACAACGCCGCTCGGAATCACTGAGCCCGTTTTGGCTTGGGGGCTCGGCGTCAGCCGCGTTGCTATGCTGAAACTCGGTTTAAAGGATTTAAGAGAACTTTATCAATCGGATATTGACTGGCTCAGGAAGAGTGAAATCGGAAAAGGAATTTAATTTCTTTCCGGTGATTTGAAATTGACCTGCCAAAAAAGATCCAAATCATAAAACGAATTTAATTTTTTTCCGATGATTTTGGATTGGCCGGTCAAAAAAGATCCAAATCATAAAAGAATTTAATTTTTTTCTGATGATTTTGGATTGACCGGCCAAAAAAGGTCAAATCATAAAACGAATTTAATTTCTTTCCGATGATTTTGGATTGATCGGTAAAAAAAATCAAAACATAAAACGAATTTAATTTTTTTCTGATGATTTTGGATTGACCGGCAAAAAAGATCAAACATAAAAAGAATTTAATTTTTTTCCGATGATTTGGATTGACAGACTCAGAAAAGAGTGAAATCGGAAAAGGAATTTATTTTTTTTCGGATTTTATTTTGTTTTTGCGGAGATCAATAATATTGTAAATCCCCCTTGATTATACGAAACCATTAAAATTTTGTAGCCGAGTTGTCATTTTATTATAAAATGTTTATATTCATGTTGGTTTAATTTTTTATCTTTACCGGTTTAAAATCACAATCTGTCGTATTCCGATATAAAAATCTAATCCTCGGGTTCTCAGGCTATCATTTTTCTGTTCAACTTTTTCTTTTTTTGTTTTATCTGAATATTATTCTAACACGGAATTATGTTGAAAAAAGATTTTCAAAACAATATATTATTCGTAAAAACTATCAAAAATTTTGTTACAATCGTCATTTGTTGTTTTCCGTCGTTTTTGAAATCAATCCTATTCTGAGTATTATAAAAAATTTAACCAAGGTCTGTAGGTATAATCTCAAGTTAATTTGATTTACTTTTTTTATTTTTTGAGATTCAAAGAAGATTCGACTCAAAAAAAAAGAGGGGGGTTAATGTATATACACATTTGACGAATAGGGTAGTGTGAAAAGGCACAAATTACTTTCTTGTGTTTTTTTACTCGTATGGTTCGTGACTGAGGAAATCGAAAAAAGGCAACCCTTCAAATAAAAGCCTTCAGTCGGGTTCATTAATTGAGCCGGATTGAGTCAATGGTATAACTTCCTCTTAAGTGTGTATATTTTTGAAGAAATGTGTGGTTTTAAAAGGAAACTTTCGTGTGTGTTGAAAACCTTTAAAACGTGTGTGTACAACCTTGAGGAATATTATTTGATTGCAAAATGTATGGTTGACTTCTAGATTTCCTGTTAATAAGATCGAAACGGAGAATCTAAAATGTTAGACTTGAAAAAAGAAGATATTGCAGCAATTCTTACAAGATATAATGTGGCCATGGAAAAAGCCGTGACCCCGGACGAAGCAGCAAAACAGCTTTTCCCGAAAGATGAACTCTTTAAAGCAGTGGCAGCCGCCATTTATGCTGGTGAGGAAGACGACGTTATTGCAGCCCTCGACGCCTGCATGAAAGCCGGCAAAGACCCGATCAAATTGATTGACGATGCTCTCCTTCCGGGAATGGCCGTTGTCTCCAAATTATATGACCAGGGTATCATTTTCCTCCCGAATGTCATGATGTCAGCAGACGCCATGCTCGAAGGTATCGACTACTGTAAAACAAAGACAAAAGAAGTTCCGAAAGCAAAAGGACTTGTCGTCTGCCACGTTGCAGAAGGCGATGTTCACGACATCGGCAAGACCATCGTCGCCGCTCTCCTCAGAGCAGACGGATTCGATGTCATTGACCTCGGCCGTGATGTCCCGGTTAACGAAGTTGTTGAAGCAGTCGTTAAGAACAAACCCCTCATGGTTACCGGAACAGCATTGATGACCACCACAATGTACGCTTTCAAAGAAGTCAACGACAAACTCGTTGAAAAAGGCATCAAGATTCCGTTCGCATGTGGCGGCGGTGCCGTGAACCAGGACTTCGTTGAAACCTACAGCCTTGGCGTGTACGGTGAAGACGCAGCAGTCGCCCCGAAATTCGCAAACTTCATTTTGAAGAACGGATCGGAAGTCTCAAAACTGAGAACTGAATTCCACACCCACTAAGGAGGCAGCAAAATGACAGTTACTAGATACACAAAGATGGCATATGCAAATGCAGACGAAATGATTTTCGGCAAAGCAAAATTCCCGGTCAAAGCCGGTTTAGGCCTTGAAATCGGTGCAGGACTCACAATTCCCGAATTAAACTATGCTCCGAGACCGCAGGCCGGTGTTTCGAAAGAAGCACTCGTTAAAGAATACGAAAGAATCACCAGAGACGCAATGGGAAGAATCGTCCAGATCGGTGCTCCTGCAGTCTGTTTGGAATCCGAACACGTTCAGCAGATGTCCAACAACCCCTCCTGGGGAGCAGCTGTTGCACACGCACAGAAGACCATCATGGAAGAATTCCACGACGAATACGGCGTGAAATGTGCTCTCAGACACACCATTGGTGACATCCGTGAAGACAGAGACTTCCTCGCACTCCGCGCCAAGCAGAACACCACCATGCTCGAAGCATTCGACCAGTGTGCCGCACAGGGCGCTGACCTCCTGTCCATTGAAACAATGGGCGGCAAGGAAGTTTTCGACTACGCCATCATCCGTGATGACACTGCCGGTATCCTCTTCGGTATCGGTGTCCTCGGTACAAGCGACATGGAATTCGTGTGGCAGAACATCGTCGACATCGCCAAGAAGAACAAAGTCGTTGCAGCCGGTGACACAGACTGTGCCCAGGCCAACACCGCAATGTTCATTGCAGGCGGTCTCCTCGACAAGAACCTCGCCCACACAACGGCCATCGTTGCCCGCTGTATTTCCGCCGCAAGAACCCTTGCAGCATACGAATCCGGCGCAACCGGTCCGGGTAAAGACTGCGGTTACGAAAACACCATCATCAAATCCATCGCCGGTATCCCGATCACTCAGGAAGGTAAGACCTCCACCTGTGCTCACTCCGACGTTATGGGTAACTTGACGATGCAGGTTTGTGACATGTGGTCCAACGAATCCGTCGAATACCACGGCGAATTCGGTGGTACAACCGTCCAGTGCTGGGTCGAATCCCTTGCATACGACTGTTCTTTGATGAACACTGCCATCAAGACAGGCAACGAGAAAATCCTCCGTGACCTCCTCACCCTCTCTGACAAATACAGAGACCCGCAGGGCTATGTGCTTGCATACGACAACGCATTCCGCGTCGGCGAAGCAATCGCAAAGAACGGAAACGACACCTACCTCCGCTCCAAGGCAGCCGCAGAAACCTGCTGCGCAATTTTGGACGAGGGTGTTAAGAGCGGCAAGCTCCTCCTCACCAAATTCGAACTCAATGCCCTTGACGCTGTGAAGAAAGACTTGGCAAAACTCCCCGCCGAGAAAGCCAAATTCGTCGACCAGTGCTTGGCAAAATACAATGCAGAAGTCCCGGTCTTCGAGTTCTCGAAGAACTACGTCCTTTAAGCATCAAATTAAAAAACAATTCGGCAAGAGTTTCCTCTCATTCTCTTGCCGTTTTTTTTTGGTTTTTTAAACCGCCAAACCCATTTTAAAAACATCGTTTATCCGTTGATTTTCTTTTTCTATTATTTCTGTCTCTACCCTTCCTTTCCTTCTCTCCCTGTCCTTTCCTTCTCTTCTTGTCCTTTCCTTCTCTCCCTGTCCTTTCCTTCTCTCCTGTCCTTTCCTTCTCTCCCTGTCCTTTCCTTCTCTTCTTTGTCCTTTCCTTCTCTTCTTTGTCCTTTCCTTCTTTTCTTTGTCCTTTCCTTCTCTTCTTGTCCTTTCTTTCTCTCCCTGTCCTTTCCTTCTTTCTCTCCTGTCCTTTCCCTCTTTCTGTCATTTTTCTTTCATTGTGTCGATTATAAAAATAGAGAGTGCCCCTTTTTAACGTCGATTGATGAATCCGCGGCTGGCAATCTACCGCATCTGATTTCAGAATGAAATCATCTCCTCATCTTTGTTTTTTTGAAATTCAATGGCTGAAAAATTTTTAAAGGAGTGATTGGTTTTTGCTTCAATCGTCCGGCCCATTTAGGACAGATGGGATTATTATTTTTAATCCAAAATTTAAATGAAAATGAGAGTTTTACTTTCTGATTTTAAATCTGCTTTAATTTTGAATCTATTCTGATTTTAAATCTGCTTTGATTTTGGATCTATTCTGATTTTAAATCTGCTTTGATTTTGGATCTGTTTTAATTTTGAATTTGTTCTGATTTTAAATCTGCTTTAATTTTGCATTTATTCTGATTTTAAATTTGTTTTAATTGAGGAAAACATTTTTATTGATATTGTTTTTCAGTTATTCGGGTTCGAATTTTATCATCACTTTGTTTTTTTCTGCGCGCCTTGTTTTTCTATAAGGCAATTGTCGATAAAAACTTCGTTTCTGAAAAATGCCTTTCGTTATTCGTTTACATTTTTAACGGCCTCTTCCGCTATCGGTCATTTTCAAAACCACTATCGTTCGGAACCATTTTTTAATTTCAATATACTGAAAGATTTATAATAGACTGCACACATTTACTTCTCGCTGAAAGGTATGGATTATCATATACGTGGGGAATTTTCTTTAAAAAAGAAAGAAAATGCGCCGATGCAATATGATTGCCATGCGGGCGGGAAACTTTTCCCTCTTGCGCGGTTGTTCTGTATCTGCTCAGCCGTGTGTGTTTAATTGTAGTTTAATTAATTGTAAAATAAATTGTAAATTCAAAGATTTTCATATATGTGTATGTTTTGAAAAATTTTGGAGGACTTCAACATATGTCTGAACAAGTGGTTAAAATTTCTGACTCTTGGGCAACACCGGGCGCGCTCGGTTTGACCGGATTCAGTTTGTCAACAATCGTTTTAGCGTTCCTTAATCTGGGATTAGCCGAAGATGCGGTGCCTCTCATCGCAATGTCTATTTTTGTCGGCGGTATCGCTCAATTCTGTGCCGGTTTAATGGCATTCAAAAAGGGAAGTACTTTTGATATGGTCGCTTTCTGCGGCTTTGGTTCATTCTGGCTCAGCTTTGCCTACATCCTTTTGACAGGAGCAGGCTCCATGGCCACCGGTCTTTACCTGATCGTATGGGCTCTCCTTGCCTTCGCATTGACACTCGGTGTCATTAAATTAAAGGCAAAAGCCTTAATCGGCGTTCTCGGTCTTTTGACAATTGTCCTTATCGTCTCCGGTCTTAACGCTATCATCGCTGCGGACCTTGCAATGATTGCAGGCGTTTTGTGTATCGTTTTGGGTCTTCTCGCCTTCTACACGGCAATGGCTATTGTCTTGAACGAAGTCGGTTTCAAACTCCCACTCTAAGCGCTCTGACAAACGTTTTTTTGAAGATAAAAGATTAAGATGCCACATCTTAATCTTGTTTTCATTTTCTCTTTTTTTTCATTTCCTTACTTCTTAATCCATTCTTTTCATTTTGTTCGTTTTATTTTCATTTTGGTTTTTTGCTCGTTTTGTTTTCATTTTGGTTTTTTGTTAA
>Ga0123353_10017980_pt1 | contig 10426 bp, 8 predicted proteins | sample TergutLab28metaG_3_FD_92763 | JGI IMG/M metagenome (GOLD analysis project Ga0123353, IMG submission 92763) | Labiotermes labralis P3 segment gut microbial communities from Petit-Saut dam, French Guiana - Lab288 P3 | ecosystem: Host-associated > Arthropoda: Insects > Digestive system > Gut ...
TACCACACCACCCCAGCCAAACCACAACGTAACACCAACATACATCGAACCAGAGCAATACAACCCATGAAATAACTCATCAAATAAGTCGCAAGCTCCTGAGGATGGATGTACTAACATCCGAAACATGTTGAACATTAAATAATGAAATAATAAAGCAAGTGACATCAAGTTGGTCTCTCTTTATTCAACTGTATTTGCGTTTGATAGGGTTCTATTCTGTTGATATCTGTAACACACAACCTGATGACATTCATAAAACAAATTTGTACATATGTTATTGACAGGCAGACAACGGGCTCGTAACTGCCAATGTAATGCTGTGTTGTGTGCGGCCCCCTTCTCCACATCTATCAGTTTCTTTCGTGAAGCACTGGAATTAGAATAGAGTATTGAACCGTACGACTGGGCTGCACATTTTTTTAAAAATAATGCCTTTGACTGTATATAAACATAAAATTATAGTGAATCGGAAAGATGCTGAAGTTTTGATAAGGGTATAATATCGGTTTTAAGAACTTAAATAAATCCAATTATTTTCGAAATGTAATGGTGTACCCTCAACTTAGCAAATAATTTTTCAAACCCCAACTACCTTTGTTAATATTGTGTGAGCGCACGAATATAAGGAACGTGTTTATTAATTATGCAAAATTTTAATTTGCGTACTTAATTATGTAATGGTTCTTCTGTTCAAAGCCTGTTAGCACACCGGTTGGTGGTACATTGGGAACGTAATAAAATGGGATATGATCCTTAACTTTAGTTAGTTTTTGTGTTTGGAACAGACAATCACTGCACACGCATTACACCTCTATAAATGAAATATTTGTGATGCATTATGTTGACAGGCAGCCGTGCTTTATTTTATTGAAAACACTTCCTGTGTAATAATTATTACACCCAACTGAATTAATTAACGGTCTGTCAGTCAGTAAATTGCCAGCTAAAATGTCAGCGTTCGATATTGAATTGTGCACGGGCTGCCTTCAATTGAACATATGCCTGTGATATGGGTTCGTACTGGGTCTGATGTTTTATGACATCGTGAAGTCTGGTCCTTCGATACCAGTGTGTCGGAGGAAAATAGCTTGTTTTTGTTTTCCTGTTCCGCCAAACCTGCTGTGCTAATTGATTCATGTTCACTTTTCTTGGTATTGTGAATCTGCTTCACTAATTACAGCCTGACATCCTATACATCATCACCGTGATCATCATTTTCATCATAAAATTTATTACTTAGATACATAATGTGTTTAGGGCAAATTTGTTACCTTTCATTTCAGTGTTTCTTTGTCATGTTGCCTCTCAAACAGCATTGCATGTAAAATACGGTCTCTCCCTGCCTTCCCCCACATAAGCTGCACACGTCAGTGATCAATTCGCCTCACACTGTTGAGTTCCCGTCATGCTGCTTTTACCCATTGTAAGAAATGAGACAATACTGACTCCGGGTGGCTTCTGTTGGCTTACAACTCTCAACGTGTTCCCTGAACATCGGTCGTGTGTTTAGAAATTTGAAAATGGTGGACCTACAGACACACAGAGAGCACGGTGATTTTCTAAGCTTTCTTTTCAATGAAGAACAGTGGGCCGAAAAGCCATTTTGAGCGCATAAAAGTTGATCTTCAAACTTTACATGAGAGTTCTTCGTGCCTCTGAATCTGGAAAATAAATTGAGTTTTGGATTGTGTGTTTGCGTGTAAGAGGGAGTGAACAAGGCCTCGTGTTACTTGTTTGTACGGCATAGTGCAGGTGCGCGGTATGAGCCTGAACATTAAGGCGTAGCTGTACGTGAAAATTCATAAATGATTAGTAGAATCTGCTCAAGGGTTACCTTCTCTGTCCGTGATTTGTCTAATCATTGCTGCAGGCATAACATTCTACAACTTTCCTTTCACTGTTATGGGCGAAACATGTAGGTTTGTGAGAAATTATATACAATGCACGGAATTCGAAGATGTAACGACAATGGGAGTGAAGGATATATTATTGTAAAATACGACGCCGTGTAGTTGGGTTTATGGTTATGGGTCTAACCGAAGAATTTACTGCTTACATTATCTGTGTAGAAAAGGACAGTAACTTTTGCATATGATATACATTATGACGCTTTTGTTGATATTTTATTATGTAGCCAAGATTATACATGCATACCATACTACGTTACTAAGCCTCAAAATGCTTATGGTAGAAATGGTTGAGAAATATGTCATGTTGGAACATTAATACGCAATTTAATTGGACATGTCTTGTCAGAAAGTTAAGTTCCTTTTGCAGACTGAATGTTGTGCTTTAAACCATTGAAGTTATTTTTAAAATACCGAATATTATGTCTTTGCATATTTTTTATTCAATGATGTGTTTTATACATCCATATTTTTCGTGTTCTTCAAAAGATTTCTCTGTTTTCCATGCGATTTGTCCAGCCCAGATTTTGTACACAAAATAATAATGCAGTCTACGCTGATAATGAAGGCAGAAGGTTTCTTTCTCTTCTTTGCCAAGCAACACGAGGGCACATACCAGAAAACTGTATTCTGCATGTTTATTACGCTTAGAACGTCAGATGTCAAATAAGCTACTAAATTCTCAACTGAACTCCCTGACATCAGACATTCCAGGAGTAATGGACGCGAGGTGTCAGTATTGTCGCCCGATGCATGAAAACTTCGTGCTTTCGACGGAGGCTGATCGTTGTCACACAACGCCGCGGAGCCGGCCAGACGTCGTCAGTTTCTCTGAATGGTTTTCCGATGCGACGTTGGTTTGAAAGTCAGATGTGGTACAGCTGTGGCGAAGCTGTCACATGACGTCACGCCAAAATCTCTTTGCCTGCGTCACTTCAGATGGTCCAGTCCTTTATCGGTTTTCATCCAAATGTTTATTTCGTCGCAGCTCAGCGAATGCGGCGACTCCGGTAGGAAGATACAGGTTGTTATTTTCACATAGAACATCGTTCTGAGAGATTGTATTCCTTAGGTACAATTTTTTAATCTTGGTTGAGTTAGAGGTCCCCCCCTCCCGGATGTTTCTAGGCATACTCGTGTGAATTATAAAATAATATCTCAAACTAATGACGGTACCTTCCCTGGACTTTACGCACAAGAAACGTCTGTGAATTTACCAGTATTTGCATCTCCTTGGACTTTACGTAACCTGTGCAGTTGAAATGGCGTGGTTAAATTTTATTATTTTCTCTTTTGTAATTACATACGGCCCTGCAAATCGTCTCAGACGTCTCATTTTTCATTGGGCCCTCCCCCCACCCGGTTTCCTCTGATATGGATAAAGCTGGCTTATCCCCTGTGACAGTTTAGCAGGAACGCGCTGTTTGGTCAGTCTCCTGCACTATGTTCGAAGGTTAAGAATGCACGAAACCTAATCTGCACGACACTGCTGTCATGCACTGCGATAATTTGACATTGTGCAGTGTTTTAATGGGGGCACGCGGTGGCGTAGTGAGTTGAGGCACTGCGCTACAAGCCGGAAGGTCGCAGGTTTGATTCCCGGTGGTGTCATTGGAAATTTTCATTGCCTTGTCCTGGGAGGTTAGGGCGGCCGGTGCGTAGGGCTGACATCCTTACCACCTTCATATGCCGATTGTCTTGAAATCTGGGAGCCTTAACCTCCTGGAACCCATTACAGGCCTAGAAAGGCCTGTAATGAGTTTGCTTTACCTTTACAGTGTTTTAATAAAAATGTGTTAAGTTTTCGAGGCGTGCGTGAGGGTGAAGGAAACCGTAGGTCCATGTGCACGTGAACTGTGTGTGAGTTTGCAGCGATACTGGGCAAATAGACGTTGAAATTCCCGAAATATTCGGAAGCCGCGGAAGGAAGACCAATGGAGGACCGGACGGACATTAGAGACTCTCCCCTCCACAAGTACTGTTGTTTCCCTTCAAACCCGTCTGGCCTATGGCAGCCATCCCAAAGCGCTTAACGTTGGCGAAGGCTATCGCTACCAACTTTCGTGTGAACGGAATGGTTCGGTGGCTGCAGAGGAATAGAGTGAAGTGCTTTGGAAGGTGAACCGTGACACCTCGAGTGGGGTTGGGGGTGGGGAGTAGGGGTAGTGTATGGGACTTCCCTCCTTAGCGATAGTGTGCAAAAGCCTTATTTATCGTCACTTTCGATGTCATGGTCGCAGTGATTCCCGTCCTGTAGGTACAGCATTTGTAATCTCGCGGAGACGACTTTCTCGCTTGTCACGACACGACCATCTTGGCACCGTGTCCAGTGTTTCTCTTACCGTGCTCTATCAGATGAAGACACATCCATCTTGGCACCGTGTCCAATGTTTCTCTTACCGTGCTCTATCAGATGAAGACACGTCTATCTTGGCACCGTGTCCAATGTTTCTCTTACCGTGCTCTATCAGATAACCGATTAAAAGGAACCCCTTCATGAGGGCTGTTCGGCTGGTCACGAACTTCCCCTCGTTTTCTCAGCCCAGAGATTTATTGGCATATTTGCATTGTTCCGGCAGTGATCCTTGACCTGAGCTACATGAATCGAGTCCGCGTCTCGTAACCCGTTTTGTTAAAATCAATTTTATTTCAGTCCTGTCATCTACGATTCGATATTTCGAGTGAGCCCTTTGTCCCTGGTTTGCAGAAGCCGTCACCAATACTTTCGTCATGAAGATACAAATTGAATAAATGGTTGTTGATTTAACCGCTGGTATGTACACTGTTAGGCCTTTGTGCATTAGTACACGTAACGGATATCCAAATAGCTGTCCAATTTAGTTGAAATCACATACTGATGAGTGACAGATTCCCCTAACTTACTTCTTAATTGGGTTCATTGTAATGACGTCATTGCACGTTCTCAGCGGACAGAGCAAACTGCCTCCATGGATAGCTGCCAATGTATTGAGTAAGTAGTCGGTAGGGTGCTGCAGTTTGGGGTTGGTCGCAAGGGTAATTGCTTACTATCATGCAAAAGAATATATTATAAAATATTTGCACGGGGTCTTGGAATTAATCAATGTTTTGTGAACATGGTAACGAACTTCCGGTCTGTATAAAACAGGAAGTTTTTATCTAAACCAGGGTGCTGAATGGAGTTCCTTATTTCCTGTAGCCATAACTGAGTGGCCCTGTTTAGGTAGATCGTTAACCAGAAGGCGCAGTCCTCAATTCGCTGCCTGAAATTAGCCTAGAAATATTTGTCATATACTGACAGAAGTTGCTTAACCACTGGACGGAGACAGAAAACGAGGAACTGCTTTGTGCTGTTAAGACGAATATATGAAGCCAGTAGGTTGACGCGCGGTCTAACGCGTGTTGCGTCTTTCGCCTTTCGGAAAACTGAGATCGTGTGTTCGTATCCAACTCCGGGCACAGATATATTTCTGAGTTAATCCTGTGTTTATGATGGTAGAATTCTAGCGAAGGGCCAAACCCTTGTCCAAAAACTTTGCAGATGTCTGCAAAAAGATTATGAAAAGCTATGGCCAGAATTAGCATGTACAGCGATAAACACAGAACAGGAATGTAGGGTGTCAGTATGGTGAATGGTTCTAACAGTCAAGTTGCTGAAGGTTAGTGTCAGGTGGGACATTAAGAGACCCATCGCCTGGCAACTCTTGCCAGTTCATACGACGTTAACTTCCCAGAAGACATGCATGTTGCAAAAGTCTCATACTTGTTTGGCAGGACGTTGAGTCAACATACGGTATGCAAAAGGTGTTCCAAGGCTTCGGAATGTATATTTGCGGTCTCCGTTGCAGACTTTACTATAAACAGAAAGGTGTTGTTAGGAAGAATGAGGATCATGTAGACTGGAATATTGTGTTCGCTTTTGCATGGGGCCATATGGCGGCGTTAAATACCGAGATTAGACTTTGGGGTTTGTAGGATCATACATTTTGTATTGTTCATTACGTGTATTATTGATATCATCACAAATTTAGTGAAAATTCAGTGACTACCAGTATTCAAGGAATACATTGTTAACAAAGAGCACAGGAGTAACTTGGATAATAACCTTTGATGGGGGGAAAATGGACAATGGATATCAGGAACTTTAATTTACGAAAGAGTCAAGTCAGAAAGAGAGGGAAGATTTGTATGAGCCAGTCCTTAATATACACACAACCCTTTCTTCCACTCTCACCACAATTCTTTGTAACCAGAAAACATTTTCTTGGGTAGAACAAACTGGGGAGGCATGTACCTCTCCCTGCTGCACCCCCCAAGTTACGCCTGTAACGTTCTCTCTTTTGTGTATGATAGCATGCTTCAAGTTACTCTTAGTGTCATCCTTGACCACGGGGTGAAGCTTCTTTCTCGTTACGTAATATGACGAAATAATCGAATACATGCTTGTAATAATACTACATGTTTCAGTCTGTTAACACAAACGTGTTACCGTTATATTTATATCAGAACTGTGCTGCCTGTTTCGACATCAAACTTTCATCTTCAGGCTGGCGAGTAACTAAATTATTAGTAATGTACTGCACCTTGATTAGCTATAGAGAATTCAGAGTTTGAAACCTCATACAGTATGAAACGTGTCAAAGGTAAAGGTAAACATGAAGTTCACCCTAGAACAGGTCACGAAGGTCCAGAAGGGGAGTTGAAGTATAGCTTTACTCTTTCTTTAACCTCGGCACTAGATGGTGTGGGTGGTCAACGCCACGACCCTGACTACCCATTGTATAGGAGGCTGGGTGGGCCCCAGGGCCGGTCTGGACGGTGTGGAAAATCTCGCCCCTACCGGGATTCGATCCCCGGACCGTCCTGCTCGTAACGATTCGCTATACCGACTGAGCTATCCCGGCCCACCTCTGAAACACGTAGCTTAAATTATTATTGAAATAACAAGCACCATAAAATCTGTATTGTTGCTTTGGTTTGGCAACGAATGTTCTCGAAGTAAGCCACGCCCACATTCGTCCACATCCTTTCCAATTCACCGCGTGCCATTCAATCTACTTTTCGACATTAAATGATCCAAGCTACTTCAGTGTTTTTACGACCTTAAGTCGATCCTAAAAAATAAATTTCCATCAACTTCTGATCCTCGTTTGTCATCTGTATAGCCGCTGCACAAACAGCAGCAGTCGGTATAGGAGCGTTACATGATGCAGTCGCTGTGGGGTTCATTTCGCCTTACGAGGTATTTTAACACCCAGGCAGATAAACGGTAAAGAAATCACTGGCAGGGGCTGCCTTTTGTTGGAGAGAATGTAGCAGAATGTAGCAGAATGTAGCAGAATGTAGCAGAATGTAGCAGAAAACAAAGAAAGGAGTGCGGTATTGAGTGTTGGACGGAGGTGACGGAGACAAACAAGTAAGTCAATGAATGCATAGAGCGACAGGTGTGGCACAGTGTCTGTCACTGTTGACATATTTGGAATTTGTGACATTTACCATTTGACGGTTTTATTCTAAATGCAATGAAGAGACAGGACCGAGTACGAAGGGCCCCTAATTCAAAGGTTGATCAAAATAAGTAAATCGAATCTGAATTAGCCACAGCATCTAACTTTTTTTGTTTAATTAACGGATCTCAGGATCTTACGGGAAGTCTACAGAGCCAAAGACGCATGCCTTGTTTTTCTCCACAATTTCTACTCGAAATGTTACTTGTTCTGATGAATATTTTCAATAAGTCACCTTCCAGATGAGCGCAGACACGAGTTTAGGTCTTCGTGTAAAAGGGTTTTATTTTTCTTATTTTAACCAAAAATGGAACGTATCGGCAGATATCAGTTGGACCTCCCAACATCAGGTATCACGGAATTCCGCGTGGAGGCTTTCGAAATCGGTCATACGGAGAGACGGACAGATAGCGTAGAGCTAACAAGTTAATTTCTGTAACTTTTCGTTGCGAACGCTTCAAAACACGAAGGAAAGAAGGAAGAAAGAACAGAAAGAAAGAAAGAGAGAAAAGGAAGAAAGCGAGGGCTTTATCGTGGCTGTCCTTGCCTGAGTCTGCAGTTTGCTTGTGTCCGTCTGTACTTCCAGCGGCCCGATAATGTCGTTCCTAAGGGAACATACGTTTCGCAAATGTGAGCAGAAGGAAATGCGAGAAACCATTTGAATAATCAGAGATCTTTTGCAGCCACTTGAAGTATTTGGTTCTTCGGTGACCTCGCGTTTTTACAAAGGAAAAACCATGTGTTAAGTCTACTTTGAATTTATTTCTAAGTTAAATAAGCGTAGTGTTTCTGTCAACAAACATTCTCATGAATTCGATTATAAACTGCCACGGAGCAATTCCCGTGGACTTTGCAGAAAATACTCTTCACCTTAGCTTTCATTATTGGCTTACTTTGTTAATTCGCTCTCAGACAGTTTACGTGTGATGTCAGTAGGATAACCTACGCAGCTTGCAGTGATATCATCATTATTAAACGAAAACTAAAAAGAATACGAAACTGAGTGGCCATGAACTAATCCGAGGAACTGTCCTGGAATTTGTAAAGCGTCCACACCGCCTGGGACTCCGGCTGCATACCAGATTTCTGGTCCTGTCGGCTCTTTTCCGGGGGTAAAACGGACGGGGCAGGAGGCTGACCACTCACCCCTATATAGTGCCGAGTTTATGAATGAGTGTATACATTCCCCTCTGAACTTACAGGAATTTGGATTAACTGAGAAAAAACCACGAAGAACCTCACGATGGCTGGTCTCCGGGCAGAGATTCAAACCCGGGATTTCTAGAAAAAGAAATAGGTCTGGTCTCCAGTCGACGGTGATTGGGGTGTCCGCTGTGGTGAAGACAGATTCACACTGTTATCTTTCTTCTTACCCACAGTGGCTTAGTGTACGTGCATGCTGCTCTGTTATTATTGGTTTTACGGACTAAAAGGTAAGCGAGAATATTTTTCACTGATCTAACATTTTAAAGCTCAGTGACAACTATCAATACCACCTGTTAGAACATTAAGAAACCCAAAATTTTGCCAGCACAATTTATTTAAATGTTTCTTACAGTTTAGGAGCCGTGGTGTCCTACTGGCTGGATGCTGCGGGGTTCGAATCCCAGCAGGGACAACAGGGGTTTTCTGTTCTCCAAAATGCCCGAACCAGCTGTGGGGCCCACTCAGCCTCCTATTCAATGACTGGGGGGGGGGGTTCTTTACCGGCGATAAGGCTTCCTGGGTGTGATATTAACCGCTAAGTTCAACGTAGTGCCGAGTTGAAAAATCAGTGGAGCTTTACCTCCACTGCCTGTATGACGTTTCTTATGAGTTCCAGATTAACAAACGTTATTTCCGCCAACATTAACTGGCAGGTATTTGCAATGGAGATGTAGTTTGTCTTCTGTGAATAAGGAACTGAGTTTGTATTATTAGTATCTTTGTCATCACCTTTACGCAGGGTATTTACAATTATATACCCGAAACAAACCACGTTTCTAGGGTATGCAGTGTAGCAGCTGCTCTGTATTTACAATCTATGCTACATATAATGTTGTTTCGCCCATGAAATATGTTTTGTACTTTTACATTAGCACTTTCCATAGTGTGTGCGCAGTGCATAATATGGCTGTTGTTTGTAGTTTATTATTATTATTATTATATTAGCTTCATGATTCGAAAATACTTAAATTCCATGAAGTGCACGGCAGCAGTACTGACATCCTTTGTTATATCAAAACGTCAAACTCTTACTTAGCACCAAAAATGTATTTAAGTCTGATTTCCTCTCTCAAAGAAAGAGGGTAGGTTCGTACACTCTCAGTGCTGCCTGTGTTTATCTCGTTTCAAATTCTGTCTTCAAACTTGGTATGAAATTTGTGCATCTGGAAGCTACAGTATGTTCGTACTCATTTCTCAACTTCGTACAGTCGGTATTAATTGTAGTCCGCAGGCGTGAGGCTAAAACAGTGCCGTTTAATGTAGCGTTCTGAATTAAGTATGGAAACAGTTCTCGGAAATATTGCAACTTTTGTTCTGGTTTTTCTTTTTTCTTTTAGGGGCTTTCGTAAACTTGCGAAAAGCTACTGTTAGCTTGGTCATGTCTGTCTGTCTGTCTGTTTATCCCTCCGTCCTTTCGCATAGAATAACTCAACTTCCACAGGACGACTTTTCATGAAATTTGGTACCTGAGTTTTCGAAAAATTTTCGAGAAATTTCAAGTTTCATTACAATTTTCAAGAATAACGAGCAGTTGAGATGAAGCGCTGTGCACATTTATGACATCTCGCTCAATTCTTGTTAGAATGGGAAACGTTTCAGAAAAATAATGAGTAAATCAAAACACATTCTGTGTTCAATAGTGTTTTTTATTTATTTCGAAAGTCGTGCATCTCACGAGATAAAGTGAAAAAATATTGTAGAGCCGGACAGGTCATAGATGACAATTTGACGCATGCGCATTGCATGCTGGGTGCCTGAGGCTACAAACACACTCTCAGAATATGTAAACACTACTGCGTTTTCACTGCAAGAATGTTATGCGAA
>Ga0123353_10017981_pt1 | contig 10426 bp, 10 predicted proteins | sample TergutLab28metaG_3_FD_92763 | JGI IMG/M metagenome (GOLD analysis project Ga0123353, IMG submission 92763) | Labiotermes labralis P3 segment gut microbial communities from Petit-Saut dam, French Guiana - Lab288 P3 | ecosystem: Host-associated > Arthropoda: Insects > Digestive system > Gut ...
ATTAGATTGGAGTGAGGGCAATTTATGGTAGAATAGGTCTATGATTTGGATTATTCTTGTACTTTTACTCCTACTTATTTATGGAATTTTTATTGAGCCACATCTTATGTTGGTGAAAGAGATTGAGCTCTCTAAAAAGCAAAGGGTGAAAATCGCACATTTTACAGATATACATTTCACATGGCATACGACCATCAGGCGATTGGACAAATTTGCCAAAAATATCAAGAAAAATCAGCCTGATCTTATTCTTTTCACAGGAGATTTGTTTGATAAGGTGGACGATTGGAAGGATAAGAACATAGAAGCTTTTGTTCAGATGCTTTCTGACTTAGACGCTCCATTGGGCAAGTTTGCTATTTTAGGGAATCATGATTTTGACAGTGAGGGCAATCGCCAGTTTGTAGCTGAGCTACTTAGTCAATCAGGGTTTACAGTCCTGAAAAACAAGACCCTGAAAGTCGGAGATTTATCTTTGTCAGGCTTAGATGATTTACGTTTGGGACAGCCTGATAATAATATTCAACCCCAATCATCAGAATTTGCTCTACTCATGATTCATGAACCGGATACGCTTGTGGATTGTCAGTATGCTGAGCAATTTGATTTGATTGTTGCAGGGCATAGTCATGGGGGTCAGATACGACTAGGACCTTTGAGATTGAAAAACAAGGGTTCAAAAGTTTATGACAAGGGAATTTATAAGTTATCAGACAAGACTACCATTTATGTTAATTCAGGAATTGGCTTGACTTTCTTACCCATTCGATTGGGTGTGCCTCCTGAAATTGTCTATTATTACATATAAAAACTCTTTTTTGAAAAAGAGTTTTTTAGTCTTCAAAATCATAATCATCAATGGCTGAGCGAATGTCATCGAAGTCAAAGCCTTTACGAGCCAAGGCCATGGTGATTTTTTGATTGCGTTCATAGCCATCATATCTACGGGCATAGCGTGGAGCAACCTTATCTAATTCACGATAGAGCAGGTCATTTTCGTGTTGGTCATCAGGTTCAAGGTCTAAATCATCAATGACGATTTCTGCAATGGAATAAGTAAAACCTTTGGCAATCAAGTGTTCAGTGATTTTTTGTTTGAGCTGTTTGAGGATATATTTGTCTTCTTTTTGTCGGGCGTATTTTTCAGCCAGTTTACATGCAACCTCGATCTGCTTCTCTTCAGTGTAAATTTGATTGACAGCTCGATCAATGATGTCTGTGGAGATGCCTTTTATGCCAAGCTTTTGACGAATTTGATAAGGACCTGATGAGGCAGTTGCCACTTTTCCTTGGATAAAATTTTCAGCGTAAGAATAATCGTTAAGCACACCGATTTCCTCTAAGTGCTCAATGACTTGATTGATTTGATTGGCGTTAATGTTATTTTCTGACAAATAAGTTCGGACTTCTTTTGCTGTGCGAGCTTTGAAAGACAGGTGATAGAGTGCAAGAGATTTTCCCTGTGCGAATTGGTCATAGTTTACAAGTTGTTCTAATTCTTGTAAACTCATTTCCTTGTCCTTGGTCAGAAAATATTTGACAATAGTATCTTCACAAATGTAGAGTTTATCCTTTTCCTCATCAAAAATATCCAAAGTAATGGATTGGTCTAAGCTCATTTTATAAAGTCTTTTGAGTTTTTTGATTTCTGTAATTTTTACCATAACACTATTGTACTAAAAAAGAGAGAAAAGTTATTTTATTTTTTCCAAAGGGAAATAAGACCTATAAATATGGTATGGTACTCACTGCCCGCAATATGAAAATAACAAATATAACACGAAGGCACATGATTGTTGACTTATAACTGTTATTATCGAATTGATAATGACAGTTTTTTTGTTATTCAGTCTAATATAGTATGTCGAGGCAAGAAAATTTTAGGTAGTTCACTCTCAATTTTCCATAGAATAGTAAGAAACAAATACGAATCATATAGTTTTATGATCATCAAAATATTTTTGCTTGACATATAAAAGTTTTAAGAATATAATGAATTTGTAAATTAAGAGTTCAAACTTTAACTTACGTTTCATAAAGTAATAGTTATGGAAAGCAACAACTCTTTCCTATATACCATAGGAAAGAGTCAAGGGATTCCCCTTGACTCTTTCCTATATACAATAGGAAAGAGTCAAGGGATTCCCCTTGACTAACACTAATGGTAACACAAGAAAATTATATATGTAAGGAGATTCCTATTATGGCAGCGATTAGCGTAACCCCCGAAGAGTTAAAACAACAGTCCCAAGTTTATCTTCAATCAAAAGACGAAATTGAACAAGCGATTCAAAAAGTCAATGCTATGAATTCTACAATTGCAGAAGAGTGGAAAGGACAAGCTTTCCAAGCTTATCTTGAACAGTACAACCAACTCGAGCAAAACGTTAAGAAATTCGAAGAGTTACTTGAAAGTATCAACCAACAGTTAAACAAATATGCAGATACTGTTGCAGAACGTGATGCACAGGATGCTCAAAGTTTTGGATTCTAAAATGATGGGCATCAAATAATGATGTCCGTTTTTTATTGGAGGAAGAATGAAAAAAATTAAATTTATTTTGTTTTTAGCGGTAATTTCTTTCTTGCTTTTTCCAATAACAGTATTGGCGAATGGAGATGGAAGTTTAATCCTCAATTCGAATATGATTACCAATCAATCCGCAGGGACTGGGACGGTGTCTGATTTTCCTATTCGCTCTCAATTGTTTTCTCAAGAGCTGACAACAAGAGCCAATGAAAAAAATCAAGCTCAAGCCAATGTAGAAAAACAGATTGAATCCGTAGATTTCAAGAAAGATAGTATGAACACTCTCTATATCGCTGATTATCAAAATTTACAAACGAAATTATTTCATCATTACAATCAGATTAATGTAGATTCGAGTGATACCAATACTCAAGCTAAGAATAATGAGATAATCATTATATTGATTGTCGCTGTTCCTTTGATGATCCTAACAGGATTCGTTGCGAGAAGATGGGCACGTAGAGCCACTGCGACTAAACGCTTTCAGCGTTTTAGCGAGCATGGACAGTGGAGTGAGAATAACGAAAGTAAGAGACGGATAAAAGGATGAAAGACCATATTGCAATCAGTTTAGAATGGCAAGGTAAGCAAGTAGATTTAGGGGTACCCTCTCATGTGACGGCACATCGCTTGATTGAATTAATTAGCCAAGCCTTTAAGGCAAATAATCAGAATTTACCCAATCAATGGCATTTTATAGTGAAAGGCAAGTCGGTTGCTTTGGGGAGTGGTTTGACATTGAAAGAACTGGGCCTTGGGAACGGAGAAATTTTACAGCTTATCGTAGGAGAAGAGAATGAAAGTATTTGATGGAGAGAATACCCTCACGCTAGAAAAGAAAAATCAGGAGCTCAGAGTTCTTTTGACTGGAACGCAAGTAAAAGCCAGTGATTTGACTTATATTAAAAGTAAGGTGGATCTTGAACATACTCAAGATGAGGATTATACTTTTCAGATATGTTATCTCTTATCTGATTCTCAACAATGTTTCACGCAATTGCTTAATCAAGCTCAAACAGATCAAGAGCGTTTGTCACTTGCATTGCAATTAAAATCTTTGTTTACGGGAGAGTCAGACTATCGTCTGCCTTTTGTCCATCCCGAAAATATCTATTCTATGGAAGGGCAGTTTTCGTTTATTCATACAGGAATTAAAGGAAGTCTTGCTCCAATGCAATCAGACTCTGACCAAGAATTATCACACTATAAAGCTTTAGTTCTTTCTAGTTTGAACCCCTCTTTATCTTTTGAGAACATCATGAGTGGGGATAAAAGTCTGAAGGATAATTTGAGTCAAGCTGTTTCTCAAGGTGAATCGATGGATTCTATTCATCAGTTGATTGAAGTAGAGTTTCATAAAGAGAAGCAAAAAGAAAACTCCAGCTTAGTTAAAGTATCCAAAAGGAGCTATAATATTTACAAATATGTGGGTTCTTTAGCCTTGATTGGTTTTGTCATCATGGGGATTTTCACATTTGTCAGTCATAATAATACGGTGAAGCAGGCTGCGATTAATACGGCTCAAGCAGATTTTATTACCAATCACTACGATGTGGTGCAAAATGATTTGAAAGCTTATCAACCTAATCAACTCTCTAAGAATGCACGTTTTGTTTTAGCCGCTTCTTCGGTCAATTTAGCCAATCTTTCTCAAACACAAAAGGCTGCAATATTGAACAATATTTCTCCAACTACAGATGATAACACATTGAATTATTGGATTTATCAAGGACGTGGACAATTTGAGCAAGCCCTGAATCTTGCTAAGAATATTGGAGATGATCAGTTGACACTTTTGGCTTATACAGACCTCTATCAAGCTACAAAGCTTAATAGCTCGATGAATGGGGATGAGAAACAACAAAAACTGACAGATTATAGCAAACAAATTCAAGAGTTAAGTAAGAATTTAGGGAAATAAAAAATGAATGAATTATTTGGATTAGAAAAAAATCACCAAGAGAATCACAACTTTATGGATGAAGTTTTGCATCCAGAAGAGATTCTTTTTGTGGTTTTTATATTGACTGAAAAGCTGAATCGAATAACTTTGACTCATTTTCAAACGAGTGCTTCGTTTGAGCATTTAACTTTTGGTACATTTAATGATGAGTTGTTTGTTAATGGGGAACGAGTAGAGGCAGGGCAAACAGAAATAGAAGGGATACCTTTGTTTGTCCTTCCTGCTGGGCAACTCCACACCCATTTTCTTCTCTTAGACCATTTGGACTTGATCATCAATGACCGAGATGAAAACCGTGCCATAGAGACTAAGGATAATTCTTATATTGTCATTAATAATCATGATTCATATGCACCGAAATGTGCGGTTAAACCCGACGGTCCTTTTGTTTATTTTAATGAAGAAAAATTGATTGTCCCTTCAGGTTTTGATTTTAATGTTGGGGATCAACTCCTTACCTCAGATTTAATGATTGAACGTAGAAAGCATCAATGGAAAGTCACAACTTTCTCCAATGATGTGATCTTCAACCCTGAATCATTCTTAGAACAAGCTAGAATTTCAGAAAAGCCCCAAGACTTTCCAGAGTATCGTCGTTCGCCAAGATTAAACTTAGAACTTCCTGAAAAAGCAATCAAATATGAGAAAATTCCAGATCGGGAACAAGCTCCAAAAGGTGGCATCGTTAAGATGATTGCACCGCCTCTTGGAATGCTTGTGGCAGGTGGTTTAACTACCATGCTCTCCGGGCGTAATCCTCTCATGATGTTGGCTACCGCTCTTGCAAGTCTGATGGCAGTTATATTTACTGTGACGCAATACGTGACCGAGAAAAAAGACCGCTTTGAACGTGAAAGTCATAGAGAATCGGATTATCAGAATTATCTCGCTAAAACCACTTCAAGATTGGGACAAGCTCATCGCAAAGAAAAGCAAGTGCTTCATTATCAACATCCTTCGCCTGAGGATTTATTAGAGAAAATCGAAAGCTATGATTCTCGTCTTTACGAACGCTTGGCTAATAACAAAGATTTTATGCAAGTGTCCTTGGGAACAGGTACTCAACCTTCAAGTTTGAAAGTTTCAAGTGATTATATGATGCGTGATGAGGACGAGTGGGCGAATCATGTCAAAAATCTAGTGACTCATTACAGCCAACAGGAAAATGTACCTCTCCCTCTTGATTTGCGTAAGCAAACCCTTGGATTAGTTGGGACTTATGATGTGCTTAGGGAGTCGGTGTGCAACCTTTATCTTCAACTGGCATTTTTCCATTCTTACCGTGATGTTAATCTTATCTCCTTAGTCCCTGAAAAAGCTTACCAAGAAGATTGGGATAAGTGGCGTTTCTTGCCTCACTTTGTAGTACAAGGGATTAACACACGAGGCATTGTCCACAATGCCAAATCCCGTGACGTTGTCCTCAGTTCTTTTTATCAACTCATTAACTCCCGCAAGCAGGAGCTTAATCGTGCGGGGCGTGAGAAGCCTACCTTCTTGCCTCACTTTGTTTTGACCATCTTTGATGATTCCTATTTGGCAGGGCATGGATTGAATGAATTTCTTGCGGAGGATATGTCAGACTTGGGTGTCACTGTGATCTGGTGTAAGGAAGATAAGAAACTCTTACCTGAAACAGTTTCTGCTTTAGTAGAAATGAAAAACGGGCAAGCGGGGGTTCTTGTTCAAGATAACGGGCACCACATGGATAAGGTTTTTAAGCCATATCCACCACTTGAAACCAAAGAGAATTTTGAAATTATCCTTCGTCAATTGACCAGTTTAGAACATATGGAAGTGGAGAAAAATGCGATTCCAGAGCATCTCAGTCTTTTAGATCAATACTTGGTTGAGACGGTTGAAGATTTAGAGATTGAAGGGCGTTGGGCACAAGCGGAGCCTAATAAATCTATTGCTTCACTGATTGGTTGGAAAGGAAAAGAAGAATTTGCCTTTTGGGATTTGCATGAACAAATCCATGGGCCTCATGCCATTGTAGGGGGAACCTCAGGATCAGGGAAATCTGAATTTCTTACCACTTACTTGATGGGATTAGCCATTAACTTCTCGCCAGAAGATATTGGTATGCTTATCATTGATTGGAAAGGGGGAGGGATTGCCAATACTTTAGCAAAACTTCCTCATTTCATGGGTTCAATCACTAACTTGGACGGTGCAGGAACCGCAAGAGCCCTTGCTTCTATCAATGCGGAATTGAAGAAACGCCAACGTGAGTTTGCGGAGTATGGCGTCAATAATATTGCAGGATATATGAAACTCTATCGTGAGCGATATGAAGCTGTGGAAGGACGTCAATATCCGACTAAATCGCTCCCACATTTGATGTTGGTTTCGGATGAGTTTGCGGAGTTGAAGGAAAATGTCCCTGAATTCTTGGATGAATTGACTTCTGTTGCACGTATTGGACGCTCGCTCGGGGTGCATTTGATTTTGGCGACTCAAAAACCTGATGGTGTAGTGAATGATCAGATTGATGCCAATTCCAAATCCAAAGTGGCCCTTAAAATGTCTGATGAAGCCAATTCAAAAGCCCTCATAAAAACGGGTGATGCGGCTCATATTATCAATGCAGGTCGAGGGTATTTGCGTGTAGGTGAAAGTGAAGTTTATGAACTTTTCCAATCTGGATATGGAGGAGTAGATTACAACCCACATGGGAATAAAGAAGAAGTCAAAGACGAGAGGGTGTATAAGATCAATGCCTCCGGTCAATGGGAACTCCTCTATGACCCACGAGAAGATGTGGTGGATCAACGTGCTTCAAAAGAAGAACTTCCGACTCAACTGGACGCAACAATTGAGGAAATTGCAAGAGTATTCAAGGCTTCACACTACACTCAACCGGATAAACCATGGCTTCCTGCTTTAGAATCTCAAATCGTTACAAAAATACCCAAAGCGAAGAAGAAACGTAATCTCTCCATCCCGTTAGGATTATTGGATATTCCAAGCTTACAAGAACAGAAAGTTTATGACTATAACTTAGAAGAAGCAAGTCATACTGTTATTTTCTCAAGTCCGGGATTTGGGAAGTCGGTCACTCTACAGACGATTGTCATGAATTTGGCTAGACAGAATACCCCTGAACAAGTTCAGTTTAATCTCTTTGATTTTGGGACAAACGGATTACTTCCACTTAAAGACTTGCCTCATGTGGCAGATTTGGTGACCTTAGACGAAGATGAAAAACTAGAGAAAATCCTTATATCCATTCAATCAATAATTGAAAAACGAAAAAAAGATTTTCAAAAAGCAAATGTTACAGATTTTCATCAGTATGAGAAAAAAGAGAAAATTATTTTTCCTGTTCTTATAAACATCATTGATGGATATGATGCACTTTCTGATGATAAACGAAAAGAGAGAATTGATGTTCTTGTTACTCAAATTTTACGTGAGGGAGCTTCATTAGGAGTTTATATTTTATTATCTGCAAATCGTGCAGGGGCAATTAATAATCGAATGAGCACTAACATTCAAACAAATATTGTTTTGAACTTAGTAGATGATATGGAAATTCGCTCAATTCTTGGGGAAAAAGGTCTTGCGATGTCAAATATTGCAGGGCGAGGACAATTAATTGTCGATGGGGAAATAACAGCAATTCAGATTTATCTCGCTATTTCTAGTGAAAATAATTTAGAATATGTTGATAAACTTATACACGAATCACGAGATATGAACAAGAATTGGACAGGTGTTCAATTAACAGGAGTGCCTATCCTTCCTGAACCATTTACTTATGGGGATGTGAAGATTTCAATTTCTAATTCAGAATTGATTTTAGGATATTCTCAAAATACGACCCTACCTTATGTATGGGACTTAGATAAACTCCCATTACTTCTTATTTCTTTGGATACAGAAGAACAGGGTTATAATCTCCTCTCATTTATGATTAAGCAACTTCAAAGTGTGGATAAAAAAACTGTATTTATTGATATTATGGGGGATTATCTTGGATATAAAGATTATTTTGACCAGTATATCTCAGAAGATGAGGGGTACTTACTCCGTGAAATCCTATTAGGAGAATCAAGAGTTTCAGATTTACCGGAAGATGATGAACCATTGGTTATTGGTTTCAACTTATTTGATGATGATGACGAAATAGATGAATCGGTTTCTGAACTTGAAGAAGTGATAGAGGAAAGTCCTGTTCTTGAAGAAAAGGTGGAAGCTGAGATAGTCCAAGAGATAGTTGAAGAAGAAAATGTAATTTACTACATTCCCGATTTTGAAAGTGTATCTTCAATTCTTAATTTAGGTATTGAAGATGCCAAAGCACTTATGAAACAGCATAAGAAAAATATTATTTTTGTAGCTTTTAATTCCTATATTGCTCCGTCATATGAGGAAGGAATCAAATATATTCGTTCTAAAAATAAGATTGGGATGTTTGGTGTAACTCTTAATGAGCAGAAGCAAGTACCAGTTACAGGATATTTTGGCAATGAGAATTATCTTGATGCCAATGAGTTTTATGCTTATCAAGGTAGAAAATATGATAAAGTAAGAATACCAATAGGAGAAGACAATGGGAATTAAGCATGACCCTGAGAAAGCTGCAGGATATACGAAAGATATTAATGGTAAACTGGGTGCGATAAAAAATACACCGACCGCTCAAAATGTGAGCTACTCTAATTTATGGGGAGTAACCAAGGGTGTAGAGGCAAACAATAAATATTTAACCCTAGCAGGTCAATATAAGACAGCCTTTACTCAATTTTCTGATAAAATCAATGCAGTGTCAAAAGCATTTGCGTCCCTTGATGTTGCAGAAGCTAAAAAAATTGAAGCTAAAAAATAGGGGAAATAATTAATGGATAGACAAGAAGCGAGAAAAAAAGAAGCGGCTATAAACGCAAATTTTCAGCAATTAGAACGGCAGAGTAGGCAATTAGATAATCAAATTACTCGAAATAAGCAACAACTGAGAAAAATAGAACAAGTTGAAATGGTAATTACAGATTTAAGCCGAAAGCAAAACCAAGAATTAGAAGCTCTTCATGCTGGATGGAAAGGCAAAGAAGCTCAATCACTCTTAACTGAGGCTTCTATGAATCAGCAAAGATTCTATCGTCAATACATGAGAAAAATACATGATCGTAAACGAATTATGACTGAAGCAAATCGAGAGTTTTATAAAAAGCAAGATGAGCTAATGAAAGCTAAACGTATAGTGGTAAGAGGAGGACGATAGTATGCCCATAGGTCAACGTAAAATATCGACATCAGATATAACCCTATCAACAGCCCCACAAACAGTGGTTGAAAGTAACAATGCCGAGTTTAATGGATTGTCAGATGAACTGACAAAATTCATGCAAGAGGGTCAATTATCAGGTAAAGGATGGGAGAGTGCCAAGAAATTAGCAGGGGTCTATGAAACCATCACCCATACCTTTCAGATGGTTTCGGATCAGTTGATGCAAGCAAATGCAGAAGTGAAGAATACCAGTGGTTTGATTGGGACACAGATAGATGAAGCGGCGATTGAAGACCAAATATCAAGTAATAAAGCAGCGATGACTACTCTATCTTATAGTAACACCATATGGAACAGTACCAATCCAGGAGTAGCCAATCAAGATACAAGCATGGCAACTGCTAATAATAATTATTATATTACCTCCTTGACCAATCAAAACAATGAACTTCAGAAAGTGATTGATGGTTTGAATGGTTATGATTCAAGAACCAAATCAGTCTATGATGAGGTATTGGATAGTTTAAATAAGCTAGAGAGTCTGATGAAACAGGTTTCTGATTCATCCAAGACTTATAATGCCAAGACAGGACTATTTACTACTGATGGTATTGATATGAAAATTGTATCAAGTCTTGATGATACTTATAATAATTTTGAAGGTTATAAGACACTTGCAAAGGACTTAGGTATTTCAGAA
>Ga0123353_10017982_pt1 | contig 10426 bp, 8 predicted proteins | sample TergutLab28metaG_3_FD_92763 | JGI IMG/M metagenome (GOLD analysis project Ga0123353, IMG submission 92763) | Labiotermes labralis P3 segment gut microbial communities from Petit-Saut dam, French Guiana - Lab288 P3 | ecosystem: Host-associated > Arthropoda: Insects > Digestive system > Gut ...
AGTTTCCGCGTTCCGTATAAAACCGAAATTATTATAATGCCGGTCTTCGTTTGATATGATATAGTCCAAAACCAACATTTTATCCAGTTGGGTTTTGACATCGGAAATACCGAACGTGTCACAACAGCGTAATAAATGAGTGTAGTTACTGTCGCGGTTGTCTTGTTTAACGGATTCTCTGACACGCCATGCGGGGACAAGCTCTGTATCGGGTGTTATGAAGTTTTCGCACAAGTTGTAAGGCTTGCCGCTGTCAAACGTCAATGTATAATCAATATGAGGAATATTAAGACGACGCATAACTGCGCTGGCTATTACTTCATTGAACGGCTCCTGTTGCATAAAACCGCTGCCGCCTTTCATCAAAACGCGCTTGCCGTTAATTATAATCCATTTCTTACGGAGCCAGCCATCAGAGGTGTTATCCGGTGACATAAGTTTGATATTTTGCGGGTCGGCGGGTTCGCGTCCGAATAGTATCTCACCAACATCCGTGGTGAAATCGTTTTGGAAGAAGTTTACCTTTTCCCATGTTAAGCCGCTGTCCTTCGGGCATATCCAGTATTGATCCGACAGGGAAAGACCAAAACATTTTGACAGTAACAAGGCTGTGCTGTATACCCCAAGCGTTTCAAGCGCGTCGCGTATACCGTCGCGGCTTGCCGGGATAGAGCGCCCCGTCCACCAATCATTGAGTGATTTACGGTCAATCCCTGTTTTAAAAACAGGGATGCCGAACGGCAAATGCTCAATATTATACACATCATTTATTTTGGCAATGTATCCGGTCGCCTCGTCAATCAACATATCCAAAACCGAAATATTCTTGTGCATAAGTGTACAATCCATTGGATTTCCTCCTTGTAAAACGCTGTGATTTTCTATGCTGTTTTTATTGTCTTCGACAACAAGGTTCCCGGGCCCCACAAGCAATCTTTGATTGCGTAAGTGGGTGGGGTTCTTATTTTGTTTAAGGTTGCCGGAAGCAACCTTTGCTTCTTTTGTCCTACCGTCTATCGGTTTCGGAGCATCCTTATGGATAAGCCATATACGCCCGGTGCGAATTGCGCTTTCGACGCGCCCGCCTTCACAGGCAGATTGCACTTGACGTACTATCATATTCCATTTTTCAGCGGCTTCTTTTGTCGTCATATACTCCATCTTGCACGTCACCTCCCGTTTGACCGAGTATTATTATACCACGTTTGGGCGAGGAATACAAGTGGGTTTTTGAAAATAAATTTGATTAAAAGAAAAAGGGACAGGCGCACCGTTTTCGATGCGCCCGTTTGCCTTTTCACATATTTAGTTTTTGCTGACCTTTCTGCGTTTGACGGTACTGTTTCACCGTTCAATGATTGCTCATATTCAACTATACGCATACAACAATGACGCATTACTTTCTTCCTTTTCTTTTGGACGCCCGGAGACGGAAATTGTCTCCGGGCCTATTTTTTGGGAGCGTGCTTGAAAAATCATCGCAGACATCTTTTCGGCACTTTCTCCGCCGGAAGCTGAGGAAAGGCGTATGGACACGCCTCAGTAAAACAAAAAAGCAATGGTTACAATATTTTTCAATGTTTATAAATTCTTTGAAATTAATGATTTTCCCCTCAAAAACTACCCTTTTGGGTGTAGCGGCAACAATCCAGACAGGATAAAATACAAACATAACCAATTCTCTACGCCATTCTCTTTCCACAACATAAATTTTATAAATCGACTATAAAAAACAGTTGCGGAAAACTTTAGAAATTTTAAGAAAAGGAATGAACCGTCTAAAATGGAAAAAGAAATAAAATCGAAACAGATTGTGGTAAGGTTTGACGATTATTCCTATAAAAAAATAAGCGACTACGCAAAAAAAGAACACCGGGGGCTGGGGGAGTTCGTCAGGCATACGGCTTTGTTTTACATCGAACACTTTGATAAAGGAAAAGAGTCTTCAAACGAAGAGGGAGGAACACAAAAATGAAATTTTATATAGAAAGCTACTCCAACGCGAAGCGCTTCGCAGCAGTCATTTTATCGCTGTGCCTCTTGCTTGGCGCGCTCCTGGCGTCAGTCATAATTAATTTGGAAGGGACAAAGGGAGAGGTGCTCCCGCCTAGCGGAACGATATCCGGTTTCCTTTGGATAGATGGTAACGGTTCTTTGCCTACGGACTGGAATGGACTGCATGACGATGGAGAACAGCCTCTGGCCGGGTATCTGGTTTCCCTTTTCGCGGCGGATGACAGAACCGCAGCCACCGCCCAAACCCAAACAGGGGAGGACGGTACATACATATTTGAATCTCTCCCGACCGGCGATTACGTGGTGGGTCTTGCTCCGGATACCGTGAACGGCAAGGAATATTTGTTGCCTATGAAGGTGACCGCTGAGAGCGTTTTTTCCATCGACTGGAGCTTGAATCCGGCCATGTCCTTTTCTGCAACGATTGCAATCACGGAGGACACTGCGGTAGAAAACATCAACGCCGGTATGCGCCTGCCCATGGGGATTCAAGCAACGGCAATTACGGATGATATTTGGGCTAAAAATGTAAACGATTCAATAAACATTGATGGTTGGATATGGTATGTGGTAAAAAAACTGCCGAATTATAACGCAAGTGGAATCAATTACGTTTTGTTGATACGTCAATCGGGTGATCTAAAACCGTTTAACCCACTGGGTAATAATAGCAACGTCTATAGTAATTCCACCCTGCGAGAACACTATAATAAAGAATACAATGGGTATGCGACGAGCACGATAAAGCAGCTCGCTGTTGTGCCATCGCTGTCGCTGGGATCTTCTTCATCTCAAAGCGTATATTCATTGCCAACGGCTACACCTGTGGGAGATTCTAGCGGGACGAGCTCTTCCAATTGGAAAGATGCCTTTTTCCCTTTGAGTTATGCGGATGTGTACGAAGTGAATGGAAATAAACAAGATCCCCTTGCATCTCTATTCAGTAAATTGCCGCTCGTGATTTGGGGGCGTACAGCCGCCACCACAACAGGCTCAGGAAACGTGTGGGGAACCCGTTACAATGCCGGTACCGGCGGCACTATGGACGGCGGTCTCAGTACTGCATCCACAAACGTATATGCCAACCCTGCCGTATGGGTACGCACGACACCGCCTACGCATACCGTCACCGTAAATTATATCAATAAAGACACCGGCGCCTCTATCCGCACCGCGGACACACATACGGTAAATTCCGGAAGCACCTTTACCCTCAGCACCATCCCGGCGATTACACACTATCAGTTTGCCAACGAGTGGAAAGAGGACGCAACCACTGCGCCAATCAAGGCTCCGCCTGTTTCTATTTCCAGCGTAACGTCAAATAAAACCATCTACTTGTATTACACGACGGTCAAATATGACGTCACTGTAAACTATCTCGATAAGGACACCGGCGCCTCTATCCGCACCGCGGACACGCATACGGTGAACTCCGGAAGCGCGTTTACCCTCAGCACCATCCCGATGATTACACACTATCAGTTTGCCAACGAGTGGAAAGAGGACGCAACCACTGCGCCAATCAAGACTCCGCCTGTTTCGATTTCCAATGTAGCGTCGAACAAGACCATCTTCTTGTATTACACGACGGTCAAATATACTGTCACCGTAAATTATATCAACAAAGACACCGGCGCCTCTATCCGTGCCGCGGACACGCATACGGTAAATTCCGGAAGCGCGTTTACCCTCAGTACCATCCCGGCGATTACACACTATCAATTTATCAACGAATGGAAAGAGGACGCAACGACCGCGCCAATCAAGGCTCCGCCTGTTTCGATTTCCAATGTAACGTCGAACAAGACCATCTACTTGTATTACATGGCAATTACCACACTGACTGTTTCAAAAGAAGTGACCGGCAACTATGCCGACAAGACCAAAGAATTCGATTTTAACGTATATTTCTTCTCGGATTCTGCTGGTAACACACCGCTTACCTCGTTCCATGGAGGCAGTATGGCATTCAAGCTAAAACACGGCCAGAGCATTACGATTGAAGATGTCCCACAGAACTGCTACATACAAATCACCGAAGCGGCGGACAACAACTATAAAGCCGCCTTCACCGACAACGGCGGCGCGGACTCTGATACAAATCTGGACGTCAAAGACACCGGTATACGGCCCATGACGGCAGACCGTGCGTTCGTCTTCAGCAATGAACTGCGTGAGGTGGTTCCCGCCGGAATAGATTTGGGCAACGCCGGAGCGCTGCTCCTGCTGCCCGCGCTGCTGCTCCTGTTTGCTTTGAGTATGCTGATGGGCAGAGCGGTTTCCCGCAAATTCTCAGTGAAGTGATCCCGGAAAAACAGTTGCGGATAAAAGGAGGCGGGCAGATATGACGATGTATACGCAGGACACGGCGGCTGTTTTGAGTGTGGACCAGATTCGGGAAGCTTCCGCCGCCTTAGCCCTGGCTCCAGCCCCCAGCCCCCAGCCCCTTTCCCTCTCAGTTCTTCCGGCCGCCCCCTCGGCCGCCCCGGCCCCTGTCTGGCGGGAGATGCGGAATCTGGCCATCAAGATCGCGGTGATCGCCACAGCCTTTTTGCTGCTCTTCAGCTTCGTATATGGGCTGCACTACTATGTGGACCCCAGCATGGTTCCCATGGTCAAAGACGGCGACCTGGTGCTGTTCTACCGGCTGGATAAGAGCTATGCCATCGGCGACCTGCTCCTGTTGAATTTTCAGGGAGAACGTCAGCTGCGGCGGGTGGTCGCCAAAGCCGGAGACACCGTTGACATCACGGAGGACGGCCTCATCATCAACGGAGCCGTCCAACAGGAACCGGAAATTTATCAGCAGACCCAGCGGTACGAGGAGGGGGTATCCTTTCCGCTCACCGTAGGAGAAGGACAGGTGTTCGTCTTGGGCGATGCGCGGGAATACGCGGCGGACAGCCGCATCTACGGCCCCGTAAACACCAAGGACACCCAGGGGACCGTAATTTCCATCCTCAGGCGGAGGAGCTTGTAACGTTATGAACATGGGATTAAGGCTACGGGCGCGGAAGAAGGGCCCTCATCCAGCCTCCATCCCTATTCCATGTTTATATAAATAAAAATCTTTATGGAGGAACAATCATGTTAAAAAAGTCTAGCTTGTTCGTAGCGCTTATGCTCGCTGTCATCATGTGTCTCGCGAGCATCCCGGCCGTATTCGCGGCCACAACACCGCCGGAAGGCACACCGGACGCCCCTGCCCAGGCAGGTATCACCAAAATCCTGAAGGTACCGGTCGGAACTGACCTCCCCGCAGGCATGTCATTCAATTTCGAGGTGGAAAAGGTCAGCTATAACGGCGACACCAGCGCCACCGGCGCGATGCCTGATCTTGGCACCGCAGGCAACGTCAACATCCCTGTATCAGGAGACGGCACCACAGTAAACGGCATCACGACCTATGTGCTGGAGTCCGGCAACCTGGCCGGCATCAACTGGCCCAACACCGGCATTTATAAGTACAAAATCACGGAAATCGACGAATCGGCGAACTACAACCAAGACCCCGACGTCAAGGAAGAAACGCACTTCTCAGGGGCCGAGTACACCCTCACCGTCTATGTTCGGGAAGGCAAAACCCAAGCCGGAGATACTGTCCTTTATGTCCACTACGCGGAAGGCGTCGTCGTTATCGTGGATGACGATGATGTGGCCCACACCGGCGATAAGGTAGACCCGACTCCCGGCGGCAACAAAGAGGACTATTTCTACAGCCAGATCATCTTTACCAACCGCTATGTGAAAACCAACCTCATTGTTGACCCCACCACCGAAGAAGGCCCTCTGGCCGTCAGCAAAGCGGTTGAAGGCGTTTACGCAAACCACAATCAATTCTTCCAGTTTAAACTCACCATGGCTGCGCCGTCCATTTCTGATTTCAGCGGTCCGTTCAAGGCGTACATCTTGGAAGGCACGACAGTGGTCGACCTGGACGATGTGGACAATCCCAACACAAAAACCGACACGGACGCGAAAGGCGATTATATCGAATTCACCAACGACCCCAATGGCACAACATTCTACCTGAAAGACGGTCAGCGCCTGGCATTCCTCGACACCCCGGTCGGCACCTCCTTCACTGCGATTGAAACGGAAGTCACCGGCTACGTCACCAATATCCTGTTGCACGGTGAAAACCGTACCAGCCGTTCTACCGGTTTGCAGTATGTCGCTGATAAGGCGGGCAGCCTTGCGGCTTACACCAATACCAACAACGGCACGCCGCCCACCGGCCTGAACCTGAACGACCTGCCCTTTATCGCCATGATCATCCTGGCAGCCGGCGCGTTCATCGCCCTTGCAGTGGCGAAGTCCCGCAAAAGAAAAGCATCTGACAACATCTAATTCCAGTGTGAAGAGTGAAGAGTGGAGTTTTTAGAAATACAATTTTAATTTGATGACTTTAATCACTCCACTCTCAACACTCCACGCTTAACTCTCGAAGGAGGACCCCATATGAGCGCGGCGGCGAAAACAGGCAGACAGGCAATCCGGCTGGCGAACCAGGTTGTGAATACAGTTGTGTGGATCGTCGTGCTGCTGCTGCTTGTCTTCGGCTTCTACGCCATATGGGACTCCAAACAGGTACACAGCGCCGCGGACGCCGCGCGCTACGCGGTATACAAGCCCAGCGCCGAAAACGAGGGCCTCTCCTTCCAGGAGCTGCAGACAATCAACGCAGACGTTTTTGCCTGGCTGACGGTCTACGGGACGCACATCGATTACCCGGTGGTGCAGGGCGAAAACAACATGAAGTATATCAACACAGACGCGAAAGGCAAATACTCTCTTTCCGGCGCGATTTTTTTGGATTACAACAGCAACCCGGATTTTTCGGATTTCAACAGCATCCTCTACGGACACCACATGGCGAAGCAGACCATGTTCGGAGAAATCGGGCAGTTTTCGGACAAAAGTTATTTCAACGCCCGCAAGTACGGGGCGTTGTATTACGGCGGGCAGGAACACGGTTTGGTATTTTTCGCTTTCGTCCATGCCGACGCCTATAACGGTTCTGTGTTTCAAACAAAAATTTCAGGGCGGGAAGCGCAGCAGGCGTATCTGGACATGCTGATGCGCATAGCATTGCACACCCGCGAAGACGTACCGGTGACGGTGGAGGACCGGATCGTCTTGCTTTCCACTTGCTCGGCAAACTCCACCAACGGGCGCGATATCTTGATCGGAAAAATCACCGGCGAGATTTACAGCGACCCCTTTGAGACGGAAAAAACGGACAAACCCAATATTCCCGTGATAGATGAGTTGTCCAACTTATGGACGCAGGCTCCTATCGGGTGCAGAATCATCCTGGCGGCGCTGCCGTTCCTGTTGATTTTGTTGGCGCTTGTCCTCACTTATACAAAGAAGAAAAAGCGTTCCCTGAAGAGACGCGCGGCAACACCCAAAAAAGGAGATGAACAGCGATGAATAAAAAAATATGGCGAAGCGGAAAATTTCTTGCGGCGGGCATGGTTCTGATTTGCCTGATGAGCGTTCTGTTGATTCCGGCGGTGTGTGCGCTCGGAACAGGAGAAGTCTCGCTGACGGTAAAGCAAGTTATAAATAGCGGCAGTGCATCCGCGCCGCCGAGCGGGACCTTTCGCTACCGGCTGACGCCGAAGACGGCCTCCGCGCCGATGCCCGCCGGCAGCGGTCCGGAAGGCTACACGTTTCACATAGCCGGAACCGATGAGGCACAAATCGGGCCGATCCGTTTCAGCGCGGCGGGGATTTATCGCTATGACCTCCGCTGTGTGGCAGGCATGGACGCCGGCTGCAGCGTAGACCCACAGGTCTACACGATTGAAATACATGTCGTAGAAACCCTGGAAACAATCTCTATCGTCTATCTCAGTGACGGCGTCAAGGCGTCAGAGATATCTTTTGAACATACCTATGGGACAACGCTTCCGAGCGACCCAGAGACTACCGGAACGCGCCCGAGCAATCCGGAGGTTACGGTGCCGCCGCCCAGCAGACCGGGCCCCGGAAAACCGGGTGGCGATGGGCCGAATACCGGCCTCAACAGCAATCTAGCGCTGTGGGTCACGCTGATGGTGGCCAGCAATATGTTGTTGATTTTTATTTTCATCCTATGGAAAAGCAGGAAATCGAGAGATCGCTCTGTGCCAGAAATACGAAACTAAACGGTAAAAAGTATGGGCCATCACTGGTTGTGGTGGTCCATGCACTGTCTTTCTCCAATATTTCGGGGTAAACACAACATACCATCCCAAAAAGTGTAAATAGCTTGACATTCAAGAAGGATTTCTGTATATTATTTGTGGAGTAAAAATAAAGAGGGGATGAAATTCTTATGATCCAAAACCCAAAACTCGGTGCGCAACTCTTTACGCTGCGGAACTTCTTGAAGACCTATGAGGACACGGCAGAAACCTTCCGTTTTCTCAGTGAAATCGGCATCCGCGTCATCCAGATCTCCGGCATCGGCCCGATTCCGCAGGAGCAGGTTGCGGAGCTGGTAACACGCTACAACATGGAGGTCTGCGGCACCCACATTGACTACAATCGCTTACGGGATGACACGGACACCGTCATAGCGGAACACAGACTAATTAACTGTAATTGCATCGGTATTGGCAGTATGCCGATGTTGTACCAATTCACCCAGGAGGGGTTGGATACCTTTCTCCAAGAGGTCGGCGTCATCGGGAAAAAGCTGAAGGCCGCCAGTATGCAATTTACTTATCACAACCATGCCTTCGAATTGCGGCAGTATGACGGCAGGCGCATTCTGGACATCCTGATGGAAGATACCGAGCCGGACGACCTGCATTTTGTTCTGGACACCTACTGGTTGCAGTACGGCGGCGTCAACCCTGTGGAGTATATCCACAAAGCCGCCGGCAGGATGGAAATCTGCCACTTCAAAGACTACCAATTCACGGACGATGGCCCAAATTTTACAGAAATTGGTACTGGAAATTTGAACTTGGACGCCTGCTACAGGGCCTGCCGCGAGACGGGAGTCGAATACATCGTCATAGAGCAGGACATCTGTGAAATGGGCGAGAAGGAATCCATGGCGCTGAGTTACAAGAACCTCTGTGAGATCGCGGCGCGGAACGCATAAAGAAACATGGCATAAAATTAGGGACGCTCCTTTCGGGCGTCCCTCTCTCAATCGTTCGCTATCTGCGGTTTTGGCTGTCGATCTCAGCGACCGCAACAAGCGCATTTTTCAAAAATTCCTGGCGCCATTCTTCCAGCCCCTCGGTGTGTGCCGTCGACAAAAACGCCTTGACCATTTCAACGCCCATCTCTTTGCCGACGACCCATCCGCCCATGCACAGAACATTTGCGTTGTTGATGGCGCGGCACATGCGCGCGGCGTATACACTTTCGCAGCAGGCGCCGTAAACACCGGCGAATTTTGTGGCAACCTGGGCCATGCCCATGCCTGTGCCGCAGACAAGGACGGCTTTCCTGTCGGGCTCGGCCTGGAGCAGTTTCGCGGCTATGGGAGCAACCTGAAAGAACGGCATTGGCGCGTCTATTCCTTGCGTGCCGACATCTTCATATGCAACGTTGCTATTTTCAAGATATTCCCGGATAAATTCTTTCAGTTCAAATCCCGATTTATCGGAACCAAGAATGAGTTTCATACCGTGGCTTCCTCCCGTATTGTAGTTACAATCTCATAGCCCATGATATCAGCAAATTTTCTAAAGATATTTTCAAAATCGCCATAGATCATCGCCACATGGTGCGCGATGCCGTTGGCGGCAACATGCGCAAAAACCTCCCTGACAGGCTTTGTGAATTGTACTTTCGCATAGGTGCCCCGCAATGCGTTTTCCATCGGCATCGCGATCCCTTTTTCGAGGAATACGCGGGTTTTGCCGCGTGCTGTGTCAATCCGGAACATTGTGACGGCGCCGGATTTCATCACGAAGTCGGTGGTCACACCTTTGCCGCCGGCGAAGTAGGTGTCCATGCGTTTCGGTGAGTTTTTATCGGCCAATGATCCGGCGGCTACGCCGCAGTGCCACATCAGAGCGTAGTCCTCCTCAAAATTGACCTGTGAAAGGTCCGCCATAAACGGCGCCTCGTCAGAAAGCGCGCGGCAGGCCAGCAGCGACAGCGTGCCTTCCAGGTCGCCTTCGCAGCCCAAAGTGTGGCCCTTATCCGTCAACAACGCCATCGCGGCGCAGGGGGCGCAGCCGTATGCGGCGGCGAATTCCGGCCAACAGCGGACGGCAAGACCATCGAGGGCGTTGTTTTTGAGGAAATCCTCCATGGATGCGGCCAGATTTGCGACCTTGTCGACCTGTTTTGCAGTGATTCCGCTGACGTCAAAGGACGATATGACTTCATCGGTATAGGCCTGGACCGCATTGCCCATTGCAGGCTTACTGAAAAGGTCGGACAGCTCATA
>Ga0123353_10017983_pt1 | contig 10426 bp, 4 predicted proteins | sample TergutLab28metaG_3_FD_92763 | JGI IMG/M metagenome (GOLD analysis project Ga0123353, IMG submission 92763) | Labiotermes labralis P3 segment gut microbial communities from Petit-Saut dam, French Guiana - Lab288 P3 | ecosystem: Host-associated > Arthropoda: Insects > Digestive system > Gut ...
ACACACAATCAGAATACCGAATATTTACTGCTTTTCCCCGGCAGTAGTGGTTACGCGGACGCTTCTCAATATTACGTTTATATGTACATTGCCTGTTGTTGTTTTACTAATACTACCCAAAATTGAAATTTTAGGGATATTCGGTGTGATACCGTTGCCTTACGGTGTCAGTTCATGGAAAAATCTGCAGGGTTTATGAAAGTATAGTGTGTGTGTGTGTGTGTGTATATATATATATATATATATATATATGTGTGTATAGCATGTCTTGGCTATTGTGTGTTACATATCGTAATCAGTTTATTTTTAAAATGTGTATATGCTATGACATGTCAAATACATAGGCATACTCATATCTACTAGTGGTGGTGTTTCAGCCTAGGTAGTAGGTTCTGAATAATGAAATTACCATTTCAAGGACGAGTAATTTTCATTGCTTGTTAGGTATTGACTTTCCAAGACCTGACTTGTTTGGTCCTGTTATCGCGCTATATGTCGCGCTTGTCCTAACTGTAGTGTGTTTCGTTTCGCGGTCGTCATGAAATTCGACCACTTTCAAGCAGTCTCAGAATTCTGTTCAATGTCATGTTTAAATTGTAGGAAAGTGTAACTTTCGTAGATGCTCAAGAAACGTCGGTTTTAAACGTTTTTGTAGTTGTGAGATTTGAGATTGTCACTGTGGTGAACATTCAAGTTACGGTCTGGTTCGGTTGATTAGCGTTAAGATTTCGGATGGACTTGGAGCTTCCGTCTTCACTCTTCTGCCCTAAACTTCGGCTCGAGTGACTGTCTCCTAAACATTGGTACCTCTGTACCGAACTACGAGGTGTCACACCAAAGAAGTCTGTTTTCTTAACTTTTGTAATTCATCCCATGGGGATATAATCTGCCTCCCAAAAAGAGATCAGTATGGTATGATGACAATTCATAACGGTCGTGGCAGTCCACCGTATTGAAAAGAACGCAAGAAATTCATGTAGCGTTGTTAAAGGAAGTAGGAATCGAAGATCATTGACAAGTTTATGTATTAAGTAATCGGTATTTTTATCGTCGAAGATGGCTGCGCGAGAATAAAAGGTAGCTGAAGTGCGGTGAAACTCTCCTAGTACGTGGACCTGAGGTGAGCCTGTTGAACTAGTCCCTGGTGATAGACGAATGTGGAGCTTTAGTAGAACGATAATATCAAGGGAAAACCGAAGTTCCATGAGAAAAACCTGCCCCGGTGACATTCTGTCCATCACAAATCCCACATGGACTTAACTTTGGATTGAACTCGGGCGTCTGGAGTGAGAAACTGGCATCTGCCCTAGGTATAGTAGTGCCCATTTGTTGTGAACAAAAATCTTGTGTACCGTGGGCCTGTTTCACTCTGGTACGGGTAACATGCTACAGGTAATCAAGAATTCGGGCCGGATCGGCGAAATATTTCACGTAACGTACGGTGTGGGATTGCACACATTTACCCTGTCTGCTATCGATTGTCGCATCGCGCTGTGTCGGCCGATTTCAAGGTCTCAACAGCGGAGACTTCGTTTTGTAATGTCTAAAACCGTTGCAAATTCCCTCCTCGTCATTAATGTCATTGTAAGGTTGAGAATGCTCGTCAGTACCCTTACAAAGCAGTGTACCCACTTTAGATATATCTCTCCTAAGAAAGATGACGTAAAGGTATCATTATGTCCATATGTCTCTACAACAAATGTGGAATGATTTTGATTAGCTTGAGTAAAGTCATCCCCTTGTATTTATTAAATTCATGTCTTCAATAATTATCCCACTAGCACAGCAACGTAAATGTTCGAACAATAATTTATTTCTCATATACGCGACATGTTTCGGCCATCATCAGGCGATATTACAAAATTATATAGGGCAAAAATTGATGAAACTGAGGAAGAGGCCTCCTTCATTGTAACGGGGAGGCCCCTTCCACGACTTCATCAATTCTTGCTTTTTATATTCCTCAGTTTTATCAATTTTGCCTTTTCTGTATATTTGTAATATCGCCTGATGATGGCCGAAACATGTCCCGTATATGATACGAGTAATTAAATGAATGTTAGAACAGTTATGCTGTTGTATTATTGGGATAATTATAGAAGACATTGCTTTTGATGAAACTTGGTGTGAACATTTCATTTTAGGCCACCCTTCTTTCGCATTCTTAATCCCCTACCACCGACAGCACCAGCATTCCTGCTTTGCATGCGACAAGCAGATCCATTCGGACACAAAAGATCTTGATATCATTATTCTGGTTTTAAACAATGTCTGCAGGAAAATCGTCCACTGCCTTAAAATAGGTTACTTCCGGTTCCATGCCAGCTGTTCATTATCGTCACGTAACACCTCAGCGGACGCTTTAGAGCCAGTCCAGTTGATAGCACGTTGTTAAAGTAGCCATTAAGTAAACGTGGTTTATTTGGCGTTTTTCCTGGTGTTTGTCGATGTGTGTGCCCTTTCGATGGTTAGCATACAATTGGCAGGTTTGTCTCCGGCGAGGATATTGAAGCAAGTTTCTCTACATTCGGAATATGTATGGGCGTTACTGTTTAAATGTAATCTTCCAGTTGAATTTGGTTCGACTTCCAGCCGGAGACCGGTCATCCATTCAGTAGTGAATTTCCTAATTTCGGCATGCAAGTCTGCTGTGATCACCTAATTCGACTGAACGTTGCGGTTAGCAGCCTGCTTTGAACTGGGAAGTTCCCGATTCGATATTCGGTCATGTTCGCGGCTTATTCAGTCGTTTTCGTGTTCCTTCTTCCCTCCATGGCTGTAAATAAAGCAAAGGCCATTTTTTCTATATCCCTTCATAATCACACCCTGTGTAAAATGTGTAATTGATAGTATATGTAACAGATGTGTACTTTGAGGGTATTTGAATGCGTTATATAAGAAATAAACACAGATTGTTCTGGGTAGAGAAACGGATCTTGCAGTCAGTTCGTTGTCCTTCGAGGAGTATAAGGAAATTACACGTCGCCGGCACCCCGACGCCTATGTCGCCTGACCGACGCCGCTACACAAACCTGATTGATTGGTTTTCCGAATCCAAACATTGTCGTGGCTTTGCAGGTTGTCGTTAAACGTGCTGTGTATTGCTTAACCTCACTTGGCAGCGAATGAGTTTCTTAAATTAACTGCTTTCTTTCCTAGGCTTAGAGCAGTAATCTATTTCCTTTTAATTCGTCGTGATCTCGTGTTTTATATTCTCCGTTTCAATTCTGTTCTTCTCCTTGCCCGTTCTCTTTTACCTCTGCGACGTCTGATTTATCTTTCGCCCCTCATACGTCTCCCTCTATAGTCGCTCTTCTCCTAGTTATCCTTTTCTGTTATGTCGAACCCTTTTGTCTTATTTTCCTTTTTTATTTACTTCTCCGTTCTTGTCTGCTGGGTTCGAGTTGTCGGGGTCACGTTGTTATGGTTCCTTTTATGACGGCTTACAGCATTGTCACTTTGTTTGGACACTCCTGCCTGCTATTTAACCCTAAGTCCCATTTACTCTGATCATAGTATGCTTCCAAGAGAATGACCAGTCACTGGATGCTGTATACGGAAGTAATGGCTCTTGATTGTGACAAGCATGCGGAACACATTCACTGTGTGGGCAAGATTAAGAATTTTTAGTCTATTCGGCTGTACGTATAATAACCAGTAGGTTTGAAAGGGTTAATGTTATTTTCCATATGATGCTCCCAGACGATGTTTTCACATTACTGTACTCATATCGTATTCGTGCTGACACCTTCGACCTGCCGCAGACTCAGTATGAACGGTGCTACAAGGCTAAGAATTAACTCGCACCGCCCAGTGAAGTGCGCGAAACTGGGAGTCATGACGAACTGCATGAATCTCGTCTGCCTCATATTACTGGTCGCAATACAGGCCTACTCTTGGGCATTAGAAATATGCACGTCACCTTATACATTTTACATGGATCCAGCATGTGACGCCGTGTAGTCTGGTAGACGCATGTCGAGGTTTTGGAGGATTGTATTGCCACTATCGTCCGGTAGATGGATTAGCTGTTAAAGTCGTGGTATCTGGCGAGGCAAACCGATTGGACGACTCTAACGGGACGGCACAAATTGCCAGTTAAGAAATAACCATTTGCAGGGTCTGGGATAGCTCTTAACGGAAAGAGGTGTCGAAGGTGGGAAGCCTTCGTATTGAACCTTGTGGTTTTGCTACAAGACAAGACAATGTGAACAATTTTGAGCCGAACATTTAACTTTTGACTTTGATTCCAAGTTTGGCACTGTCCTCCGGCAGCAGTGCCTAGTTCGTGTTATGCGTGTCATCAGTTTTTATTGTTACGTTGCTGTCGCTGTGTAATGCTCGTATATGGAGTGAATCTAGTTCTTTTTGAGCGTAGTGAAAGTCGTGTATTACGGTGAAAGTAGTTTCCTGTCTTGTGACGCTTGTGGGAGAAAGTTCCAAACATCTGCGAAACAAAACACCACACCGGGCTAATGGAAACGTGTTGCAGCACTTCGTAGGTTGATTATGTGACTTGTGACGTAAACATCGGCCTCCTACATGTCCTGCTTACCACATGTTGTATTTCCTTCGTATCAGCCGGGACAGTTCAATCGGTAGAGCGATAGAATTTGGACTGGAAGATTGGATTCTCGCCAGGATCAAAGATATTTGTCTTCCTCCATGCGTTCATAACGCTTTTGGAGACAGCTTAACGACAGCGTGTGGAGTACCACAACTTCCTTATGCACGTCCAAACGGGAGTTTTAACGAGACAGATGTTACAGTTTATACGGTCCTGAAATTATGAGGGCCCCTGCTCCATGTCTTTGAAATTTGCATAAAATATCAGCCCTTAAAAATGACAGACGATGGATAATTTTACCATAACATTATGTATTTGGTCTCTTTATATCTTTTGCAGCTTTTCTTTTTGGGCTGGGGGATTGACCAACCGAACTGGAACTTTCCTCCAGCGTGATGCTTCTTACGGACAACATTGTATTCTCACAGACTAACGCAAATGCACGTCGTTTTTGTTATCGAACTGCTATAAACCGGAGACAGACTATGCATTGAAAAGATTTTGTACAGGTGTAGTATATTATAACTCACATTCTGAGTCCTTCTACCCTATGCAAGTGTGTTTATTAAATTAAAATTATTATTATTATTATTGGAAGGCGACATTTTATTTTGGTATCACCGCATATTATCTTCATGTTCGCAGGACTTAAAGTTATTGTATCGGCGCTTCGTGGTATTGGTGGTATTTTTCATAAATATGTAACTATTGTTATAGCAGGATGCACAGATTTTCCAAAAGTCTAGGAGCCATCTCAAAATTCAAGGCGCCAGAAGGGTGACATAAGCAAGTTCTATACTTCTGTACTGAGGACCCACCAATATTAGGTGCCACCGAATAACTTTCATTCGTCACGGCGACCTGGCTCCCGGGATTGTGCACCCAGCGCGACAGCCCATAGTGGGCCAGGGCCTTCTCATTGTCGCTGCTGCACAATCACACTCAGACATACGCCATTCGGCAGGAGTCCTCTGGACGAGTGATCAGTCCGTCGCAGATACCTCTACGTAACAACCCATGACACTCACAAGAGACACTCGTGTGCTGTAGGATTACGAAATAGCATTCTGTACCACTGTACGAACGCAACTTGATTTGCAATTAAAAATCTTCTAATGTCTTTCTCAACCTACAAGGTTGATAAAGTTTCGTACAGTATGTATGTAAAAGAAACTTCGTCTTATGTAGATGTAGCCGATTAATATCCAGAAGTTGTTTATCTTCAGCACTTCCAAGTGTTTCGCATTCGCATATCTGAATTGACTAATCGATTAAGGTGTGTCATCCCCGTTGTGTTAGGTAAATAATACAAAGCTGTAGTATGTAGGTATCTATATATACATACAGTCATGAACACAACAATATTACAGTTAGTAGCGATATATAATATACAGCTACGTGTTTCGGCCCTGTATGTAGGCCATCATCAGGTTGTCCAAAGAACTTATTAATTGACTACACAGTATGTGTGATAATTTTGGAAGGGGGACGAGATCTCATCTTACATCATAAATCGTGGGATTAGTAAAAGTTGCCAACATTTATACTGATGCCTACTTCATCATGTGAATGCATAGGTATTTATCTTATAATCTTATCATGCGATTAAATAAACATGTGAATGGGTTACATCAGTTGTGGACATCTTATAACTCTAACATGCAAATTATGACTATGTATGTATAGATATACACACACTACAGCTTTGTATTATTGACTAATCGCTGTTCGTCCCGTATATGCCACGTACACTGTCGTGTCGAAGGAGAGGAATACATCTAGTGATGGTACTGAAGAAAGTTTCGTATTTGATTCATGACGTACGAGTTATTGGAACATTTTCTGTTCATTGTTATTCCCCCCTCTCTGTTGTAAGTCTGATCTCGTATCCACTGTCATGTATTCTTTCTGCTGTCCCTTTGTCAGGTTCTGTAACACCTTAAAAAGCAAAGCTATGTGCGCATTTGAGTGCCACACGTACGGTTGTTGAGTATGGTGTGCCCATCCATATTCCTGACCGTGGGCTTTTAAGTGTTTGAGCTGAGCGTACCTAGAGAGTGTGAGTGTGCCGTGCACTGTGCGAATGCCTGGCTGTCAGTTGCGCAGAGACACGCGAGCGATGGAGACCGACGGCGTGTTGCGGTCGCTGCTCGGTTCGCCACACCACAACCATGCCACCATGACCACAACGGCGGTAGTGGAGCTGCCAACGACTGGTCACCCTAGGCTCTCCATCTTGGACACCTGTCACAGGAAGATCAGGCTACTTGGGGGAGGACCTGTTGCCTTTTTTGGAGGCCTTGTGGCGTGAGTACCGAGCGTGACAATGTGAAAATATCGTAACACCGTGGTGCCAGGATTGAGGTGGTGGTGTTGTAACGTATTGGATTAATTGACGTGAATAAGTGCATAGAAGTATCAGGTTCAGTAGCATGTTTGAGTGCCCTGGTATGAAAAACTGTATCAATGAGTTTTTCTGTTTGTGTAAAAAGTTCTACCTACATCCTTTATGGTAAATCAAAATGCGCTATTGAATGACAAGGTTTGTTGTCCAGTCGGGTGAGACCCATATCATGAGCGCGCCAGAGGTAGACACTGAGGTAAATATTTAATTGAATAAGGTCTTTAAATTACCTCTGAAAGGTAGTGTGGCATAAATAGCTACGACGAGTGTCAGATCGAATTGTACAAGGACATTTTGTTAATCGCCCGACGTATCATTCGACACTCTGGCCGTTAAAATCTCCCGTGTTTTGTGATTGACGCATTTTAATTAATTCACTGCAGTTTACGTTACGAGTTTACTCACCATTCTTGAATACTGTGCTGGAAATTGTGATGTGAGCTGTGGTATTATTAGCTGAAGAAAGGCATATGTTTTGTCGCAACCGCACAGGTCAGTGTGTGTGTGTGTGTGTGTGGTTGTGGTTTTATTTGTGTGTGGTTTTGTTTGTGTGTGGTTTGGTTTTGTGTGTGTGTGTGTGGTTGTGTGTGTGTGTGGTTTTGTTTGTGTGTGTGTTTGTGGTTTTGTGTGTGTGTGTGTTACATACGTGTGCGAATTTCTGGTGTCAGAAAATACGGGGTCGATAATTGCAGTTACACCACACACGAACCGTATCACGTAATGACACTCCGTGGGTTAACATGGGGCTTTATGTAGACCGCTACGTGGCAGTTGTTGTCTCCACTGGTATGAAACCAATCTTCCAGGCTGAATATTACAGGTGTGGGACAGATTTCTCCAGCAGGTCAAGTAAAGTAAAGTTCACCCTTCGACAGGCCACGAAGGCCCAGAGGTGGAGTAGTGGTATAGTTCTACTCTTTCTATAACCTCGGCTGTAGATGGGGGTGGGTGGTCAACGCCACGCCACAGCCGCTTTACCCTCGGGAAAGACCGGTACCCATTGCATAGGAGGCTGGGTGGGCCCCAGGGCCGGTCTGGACGGCTGCGGAAATCTCCAGAAGGTACCAGTTTATAAAATAGTTTGGTTCACGATCTGCGTGAAGAGATTGTGAACCACGCTTATTTTGCACGGATACAGTTGCAGAATTTTTATGTGGCGCGTGTTTTCTGTATATTTTCTTACTGTCTCATATGGAACCTGTTGCTCGAAAGCTTCTCACTTGTTAAATATTTTCGTATGTTTTACGCTGCATCAGACAGTCTTTTGCTGAATTTACGACAACACCTTTAGTAGCTACTGCAGTTTCGTTTAAGCTGTCTGGGAAGGAGCCGGTGAGCCGGCTTGGTGTGCAGTATAATCGACCCGACTGTAAGTTACTAGTGATTATAGACATTGAAAATAATGTCGCTGTAGTAGAAAAAATGTGTAACACCAAACTCTACAGGAGGATGTGGCAGTAGGTAAGTCGATTGAAGGTATTATCGCTTTAATGAAGGGCAGCAGTTGCTGATTCTTCTCATTCCGTAGCGGTATTAACTCAAACAGCTGTTGGCGTGCGTCAGACAGTCGACATGGCGAGAGAGCTGTTTTCAGATGGAAAGGGAACCTTGGGCCCCCCCCCCCCTTCCCTTCGGTTTGTTGTTAGAGTAACTGAGACGTGCTGTGGTTCTAGTTAATGTCAGTTGCCACATTTCCGTTTACGCGAGATACTATACTGCTACTAAACGCAGTGGCATTAGCTTGTTATTGTATCCATGCTGCCTACTGCAAGGCAGATGCGACCCTATGTTAACATGCAGTTTGTGAATTTAGTTGTGAGATTTGTGGTTGGAATATTGGGCGGGAGATCGGCTACATTCGCGAAGAATTTTGCTACACTTTCTCAGTCCTTTCAGATACGGTAGGATGATAAAAAAAATTAGGGGTCATGTTCATTTCCTTCAGTGCCGTGTTCGGCTCCTTCGTAATCATCCTTGTCCAGGATTGCCACGGTAAAAGCAGCATTCAACAAGAAGAAGCCTGCTTTTACCAGAATATTGGAATTAAATTTAAGGAAGGAACTAGTTAAGTGTTACATTTGGAGCACAGCTTTGTATTGCGGTCAAACCTTCGGAAAGTAGATTAGAATTCCTGGAACGTTTTAAAAATGTGGTGCTGGAGAAGGATGGAAAAGATCGTTTGGACCGATCGTGTGAGAAATGAGGTACAACAAGGGTCAAGGAAGAGATGAGTATCCTACAAGGACAAGAAGGAAGGCTGACTGGATTGGTCACATCTTCTGTAGGAACTGCTTTATAAAACACGTTGAAGGAAAGATAGAGGAAAAGCTGGAAGTGACGGGAAGACGAAGAAGAAGACGTAAGTAACTACTGGGTCACCTTAAAGGAAAAGAGAGGATACTAGAAATTGAAGGAGGAAGCAGTAGTCACACTCTGTGGAAAATTCGTATTCGAAGAAGCTGTGGACCTGTCGTAAGACAGACAACAGAATTAATTAATTTCGACATTTATGTCAAACTGTGATGAGAAGAGGCTGAAAGTGGTTTTTATGTCTTGGAATCGAGAGCGAAATTCGTGTCGAAGAACCTGAATAATATCAGCATATTTCTTAGTGCGAGTAGGCATTCCAGTGCTTAGAGTTCAGAAGAGGACCAAATCATTAAAGTAACTGGAATTCCCAGAACCGAAGCTTATTCTGAAGTGATTTTGTTTCAGAAAACATTTCGTTGATAAATTATTGTACTGTCTTGCAGTTTGTTGTTTTGTTAATTTAAACCGTGAGCGATACCGATATAGAATGCAAAATCACACATCCAGTTATTATCCGAAAGTTGTGGGGAAGGCTTTTCCTCCATACCCAAAAACGTATCAGTTTCAGACTTCAAAATCTTAGGCACGTTTAAGCAGTCGACATCGACTCAACCAGCTTATATCTGTGCAGTACAGTACGTGCCTGCTGTCGGAATCCACATCACTAAAAAACTCTTTGAATTGCCGAAGGTTAAGTACTTTTGATCTAATGCAGTTAACTAGTTGTGCAACAACTGTAGGAGCATTGTTTATTTTTAGAGACTCTTCGTTTATCAAGCAGTGGTACACAGACAGAATGCGGCCCGTTGTATTTTTCACATTGTTAGTAACGAGCGAAGAGAAGCCAGAGTTTTCTTTCCGGTCACAGGTGGAAGCAACAGCCTTTGCTTCACTTTTTTAAACTCATCTACAAATCCTCACTATGGTCCGGGTAGCTCAGTAGGTACAGCGACTGACTACGGGCTGGACGGTCCGGGATCGAATCCCGGTGGAGACGAGATTTTCTGCCCGTCCAGACCGACCCTGGGGCCCACCCAGCCTCCTGTAAAACGGGTACCGGGTTTTTCCCGGGGGTAAAGTGCGGCCGGGGCGTGCTGCTGACCACTCACCCCCTTCTAGTGCCGCGGTCATGGAAGAGTAGAGCT
>Ga0123353_10017985_pt1 | contig 10425 bp, 9 predicted proteins | sample TergutLab28metaG_3_FD_92763 | JGI IMG/M metagenome (GOLD analysis project Ga0123353, IMG submission 92763) | Labiotermes labralis P3 segment gut microbial communities from Petit-Saut dam, French Guiana - Lab288 P3 | ecosystem: Host-associated > Arthropoda: Insects > Digestive system > Gut ...
GTCAGGGGGACGGTTCTCTTGTGCTGTATAGCATGTGTCAGGGGGACGGTTCTTCTGTGCTGTATAGCGTAGTTTGCTCCGGACAAGGGTGAGGTTCACCTGTTCTTCCGTCAGGGCAGCAGGGCCACGCTCATGTCCCGGCGTCGCGCTGTGAGCGCCGTCCACCCGGCCAGCCGACAGGTAGGGAGTACCGTCTTCATGTTTGGAAAATCGCAGATCTCTGATCGACGCTATCGTTTTCCCGAAGAGCTTGACATAGCTCTCTTTTAATACCCAGAGTTCAAGCGGGGTAAAAAGCTCAAGCTCCTCTGCAGAGCAGAAGTATTCGATCGCGCGCCGGCTGATCGCGCGCGGAGACTCGATATCGCAGCCGACAGGGCTGCCGGACAGCGCGCAAAGCACGTGGGTGGAGGAGTGGCTTAGCGAAAAGTGGACGTCGGGGAGGTCGGGAAAGTAAGGTTTTCCGTGAAATGTCTTCTTGACTTCCGGCAAGTCACCTTCGTAATTTAAGCGGTATGCGTGTTCAAGCAGCGCATATACCGAGCGCGAGCCGCTTGTGTCTGCTCGCGTTGTGCAATATATCATCATTGACGTGTCTCTTTCTACATGATAATAGCATTATAAGGTAAATAGCAAGATAATACTAGCGGCAAGGGATTATTTGTGGTAAAATGCTGTAGTATATTCACGAAGCGGCATCGCTTCCTGGGATTCTTGTCACGGGGGTTCGGGCTTTGAGAGGCAGAGGTAAAGCTATATCTTCTATCCTGTTCGCTGTTCTGACGGCTGCGCTGTTATCCGGTTGCCTGCGCATCACGGCGGACGAGCTTTACAGCCTGCCGCAAGTCTCGGAGGAGCATTTGAGGCTCCAGGCGCACATGAACCGGATACTCAACCAGGGGGCGGAGTTCTCAGCGCCGAGGAGCGGTCCGAACAGGCAATCGATCCAGCTGCGGGACCTTGACGGAGACGGAGTGGACGAGGTAATAGCGTTTTTTTCAATACCAAGCGACAGTACGCTTAAAATATATATATTTCATATGGTTGACGGCGACTATACCATAGCCGAGACGATCGAAGGCGTCGGTACGGCGTTTGACAGCGTCAGATATGTGGATATGGACGGAGACGGAGTTTTAGAAATCGTAGTAGGATGGCAGATGGGCGACGCCCTGAGGCACATGTCGATCTACTCCATCAAAGACTTTCACAGTGTTCTGCTGGCGGGCGAAGAGTACTACGGGCTTACAGTCTTTGACCTGACAGGGGATGGCAGCGGCGACGTCATCACGGTCAGGCTTCCCTCACAGGAGAGCGGCGCGGTAGCAGAGGTATTTATTCTGATGCCTGACGGTGAGATCGTACATGCCGAAGCGCGGCTGTCCAGCGGCATCGAGACGATCACGCGCATTCTGTCGGGCTCGCTTTTCGACGGCGTTCCGGCGATTTTCGTCGAAAGTGAAGGCAAGTTTGAAAGCGGAGACCTTGTCACCGACATTTGCGTTTTCCAAAATGGAAGCTTCACGAACATTTCTATGAAGGGCCCCAGCGGCATAAGCGAGGAAACGATCAGGGAAACTGTAAGAATGCGCATTTTAAGCTCTGATATCAACAACGACGGCATAATCAAAGTTCCTATGCCCCGGATATTGAAAGCTCAGTCTGAAACGGCGTACTACGCCATCGACTGGTACTCCTTCAACAGCATTGGGCATAGCCGCCTGGCTCTGACGACTTACCACAACAATACGGACGAATGGTATCTTGTCCTCCCGTTTGACTGGCGCGGCAAGGTCTCCGTGCGCAGGGAAGACGTCGTCGCCGGTGAGAGAACGGTAATCTTTTCATATATCGCCGGCGAACAGGGGCCGTATGAGGACTTTTTGAAGGTATACCGTATCACGGGAGACGTCAGGGAGGAACGCGCTTTGCTGCCGGGCAGGGTCATGCTCCTTTCGGAGGGAATGGCGGTTTTCGCTTTTGAACTGCTTGTCCCAGCTAACAGCTTTGGGCTCACGTTTAACGAAGCGCTTATCATAGAGAACTTCAGGTTGATTTACTCGGACTGGCTTGCGGGAACGATATGACGAATGGTCCGCCCGCATCGTAATACGAAAGGAATGATCGTTTTATGAAAAAGATACTTGTACTAGAGGACGAGACCAGTATTCGTAGCTTCATTGTCATCAACTTAAACCGCGCCGGATATGAGGTAATAGAGGCAGGGACAGGCGCGGAAGCGTTTGAGCAGCTCCGCATCCACCCTGACGTGAAAGTCGCGATTTTGGACATAATGCTGCCGGACACCGACGGATTTGAAGTTTGCCGGAAAATCCGCGCCGCCGACCCCCATATAGGGATAATAATGCTTACAGCCAGGACTCAGGAGATGGACAAAGTGACCGGGCTGATGACGGGCGCCGACGACTATGTCACAAAACCGTTTTCGCCTGCCGAACTGACCGCCCGAATCGACGCGCTGTTTCGAAGGACAGGCTCGGTCGGACAGGCCGAATCCGGCGAAATCGTACAGGGCCCGTTCAGGCTGAACACCAGAAACAGGACTCTTGAGAAGGACAGCGTACGCATCAAGCTCACTCAGGTAGAGTACTCAATTATGAAAATGTTCATGGACAATCCCGGCAAGGCGCTCTCGAGGGAAGATATCCTCAACACAGTCTGGGGAAGGGATTACTTTGGCGAACTCAAAATTGCCGATGTGAATATAAGGCGGCTGCGCATCAAAATCGAAGACGACCCGACCAATCCGACATATATAACAACGGTGTGGGGATACGGATACAAATGGGGCCTTTAGCAGATTGCTGTCCGCAGCTTGGGCATCACACAAACGAGCAATCGTAGTGATTGCAACGAATCACAGGAGACCATATTTGCAGGTCGCGCGAACAGATAATGAGGAGTAACGAAATTGGCAGGCAGACTGACAGGACTATCACAGGGACTTCGCCAACGATGGCTGAGGGGCTCGATACTGTTCTCGCTTGCCGCGGTCATCGCCGCGGTAACCTTGTTCTCCGTAATAGTCTATAACTACTATTACTCCACCGTGCGGACCGGGCTGGAGGCTAAGGCGAAAACCGCGACAGATTTTTTTGCCAATTATGTCGCGAGATCATATACCGATTATTATAACGCGGCGTTCCGGTACACCGTGTCGTTTCGGGAAGCGGACAGGCTCGAGCTTCAGTTTCTGGACGCCGACGGAAGCATCATGGTTTCGACGTCGTCGATCGCTTCGGGCACGTCGCCGAACACGCCAGACGTCCACGCCGCGATCACCAACAAGCAGATCGAGACATGGGTAGGCAGGCGCACAGCGACAGGCGAGCGCATCATGGCGGCTTCCGCTCCGATGATCTACGCCGACGGCGAAGTTATAGGCGTAATGCGTTATGTTACTAGCCTAAACGTTGTCGACAGGCAGGTTTTTCTCAATGTCCTCGCGGTGATCGGCGTCGGCGCCATTATGCTTCTGCTCGTGTTCACGCAAAACCTCATTTTTATCCGCTCGGTAATAAGGCCCGTCGGCGAAATAACAAAGGTTTCGAGGCGCATCGCGTCAGGGAGCTACGGTGTTCAAATCAGCAACAGCTACCGGGACGAGATAGGCGAAATGGTCGAATCGATCAATGAGATGTCATTTAAGGTCGCGCAAACTGAAAAAATCCAGACAGAGTTCATATCATCGGTATCTCATGAGCTTAGAACGCCTCTTACGGCGATAACAGGCTGGGGTGAAACCCTTATTTACAATGAGCAGCTTGACGACGAGACAAAGCGCGGGATCGCGATAATGCTGAAAGAAGCCCGCCGGCTGACAAAAATGGTCGAGGAGCTCCTTGAGTTTACGAGAATGGAAGACGGGCGGTTTACTCTCAATATCGAGATGATCGACATAGCCGCGGAGCTTGAAGACGCGATTTTTACATTCCGCGAACTATTGCACCAGGACGAGCTCGAATTTGACTATTCGTCGGAGATGGACGAGGCGCCGTTTATACCTGGCGACCCGAACAGGCTCAAGCAGGTTTTCCTTAATCTCTTTGACAATGCCGCCAAGTACGGGCGCGAAGGTAAGCGCATCAACGTCGCCGTCGCGATGGCGGGGGACTTTGCCAGGGTAACGATCAGGGATTACGGGCCGGGGGCGCCGGCGGACGAGCTTGAAAACATTAAAATGAAATTCTATAAGGGCAGCAACGCGAAGGATCGGGGCAGCGGTATCGGGCTCGCGGTCTGCGAAGAAATCATCAAGTATCACGGCGGGAGCCTGGAACTTTCAAACGCGGAGGGCGGCGGATTTTTGGTGACTATCAATTTACCGGCTAGCAGTTTGGTAATTAGCTCAGAATAACATTAGTAATAATTAACTTAGTAAAAGAAAGGTATGCAGGCATTGATGAGTGGTGACACGGGGCGTAAGGAGTTTCGCACTTCGATAGGCGGGCAGGCGCTGATCGAGGGCATAATGATGCGCGGGCCGAAAAAGCAGGCTGTAGTCGTCAGAACGAAGGACGGCCTTGTAAAAAAGACGGAAGAACTCAAGTTACTTAAAGATAAGTATCCTATCGTTGGCTTCGTATTTATAAGAGGCGTGGTGAACTTCGGCAGCTCTATGTCGACCGGAGTACGCGCCCTGATGTTTTCTGCGGACCAGATGCCGGAGGACGAACAGGAGGAGCTGTCGCGGTTTGACAGGTGGATCGAAGAAAAGCTTGGGACCGAGAAAGCGCAGAAAGTCATAATCACGATCGCGCTCGTGCTGGGGATCGCGTTTTCAATAGGCCTATTCATTCTGCTGCCGACTTTTCTCGCCGGGTTTTTGGCGAAGTTCATTGAGGCGAGGATACTGCGTAACCTGCTTGAAGGAGTGTTGCGGATAGTGATATTCCTGGCATATCTGTGGCTCACGACGAGGCTCGATCAGATGAAGCGCGTGTGGGCGTATCATGGAGCGGAGCACAAGGCTATCTTCTGTTATGAAAAAGGGCTGCCGATGACGATCGAAAATGTAATGGCGCAATCAAAACTGCATCCGCGCTGCGGAACGAGCTTCATGTTCATAGTTATGATAGTCAGTATTTTGGTGTTCTCGTTTACCAGCTGGGATAACCTCCTGATACGCGTCGCCCTGAGACTGGCGCTGCTGCCTGTCGTAGTCGCCATAAGCTACGAAATAATCAAGCTGGCGGGCAGATACGACAATCTGCTGACCAAGGTGATTTCCGCGCCCGGCAAGGCGCTGCAAAGGCTCACGACTCGGGAACCGGACGCTGAAATGGTAGAAACGGCGATCGAAGCGCTTTGCCTTGTGATCCCTGAAGACGCCGTCGACGCAAAATGGTAATATATAAAAAAGTAAAAAATAAAAGAGTAACTTATGAACACGTACAATGACATTTATCTGGATTCCCGGCGAAAGCTGCGCGCGGCAGGTATTGCGGGCTCCGACCTTGAAGCCAGGCTCATCGTAGCACATGCTTCCGGAAAATCGAGGGAGGAACTCCTTACTTCCAGCAGGTTATATGTGACCGACTCATCGATCAGGCGCGAGGTCGACGTCATGATAGATCGCAGGCTGAGCGGCGAGCCGGTCGCGTACATAGTCGGCGAGTGGGAGTTTTTCAGCCTTCCGATGATCGTCAACGAATCGGTTTTGATACCGCGCATTGAGACAGAGCTGCTGGCTGACGTCGCGATAAAACTGTTAAGGCGCCGGGGATGGCAAACAAGGCTTCTCGACCTTTGCGCCGGCAGCGGATGCCTCGGGCTTGCCATTGCGGCGAATGTTCCGAACTGCCGTATAGTCCTTGCCGACATTTCCGAACAGGCTTTGGCGGTCTGCCGTACAAATATGCTGAGGAACAACCTCAGCCGCCAGGTGACCGCGATAGAGGTAGACGTGCTGGAAGCGCCGCCTGCGCTCCTTGGGGCGTTTGACGCAATTGTCTGCAACCCCCCCTATATCCCTACGCGGGAGCTTCAGAATCTCGACGCCTCCGTCCGCAACTATGAGCCGATAGCCGCGCTGGACGGGGGGCCGGATGGCCTGTATATCATCAGGGCCATATCCGCAAGCTGGCCTTCGCTTCTCAAACCCGGGGGGAATCTGGCCTTCGAGTGCGGGCAGGGGCAGGCTGACGCCGTGCGGGAAATCCTTGAAGACAGCGGGTTTATGGATATAAAGACCTATGTCGATACGCTCGGCATTGACCGCGTAGTAGTGGGAACGCTTAAGTAGTGGAAAGCGGAAAGTGACGTAGGGCGCGACGCCTCGGCGCGCCGCTGACTTCGCCCCCGGAGCCGCTGAAGTGGAAAGTTGAAGCTGAAACCTGCGTTGATTATCATTAAATACTGGAGGACACTAAAATGGCTGAGAAGAAGAAGTATGTTCCTGCCGTCCCGGCGGACGACAAAAAGAAAGCGCTGGAAACCGCGCTCATGCAAATTGAGAAGAATCACGGAAAAGGCTCGATCATGCGGCTCGGCGACAGACAGACCGTACATGTCGACGCGATACCGACCGGCTCGATCTCTCTGGATTTCGCGCTTGGCATCGGAGGGGTACCAAAAGGCAGGATAATCGAAATATTCGGTCCGGAATCCTCGGGCAAGACGACTCTCGCTTTGCATATAATCGCGCAGGCGCAAAAAGCGGGGGGCGAAGCGGCGTTCATAGACGCGGAACACGCGCTGGAGCCGGCATACGCCCGCGCTCTAGGGGTCGACATTGACAACCTTCTGATTTCGCAGCCGGACATGGGCGACGACGCCCTCGCGATAACAGAACTCCTCGTTCGTTCCGGCGCAGTCGACGTCGTAGTGGTCGACTCAGTCGCTGCGCTCGTTCCGAGAAGCGAAGTGGAGGGGGATATAGGCGACGCTAGCGTCGGTGTAGTTGCAAGGCTGATGTCGCAGGCGCTTCGCAAACTTGCTGGCTCCATTTCAAAGACCAACTGCATCGTTATCTTCATCAATCAACTGCGTGAAAAAATAGGCGTCACCTACGGAAATCCTGAGACTACTCCCGGCGGCCGCGCGCTGAAGTACTTTTCGAGCGTTCGCATAGACGTTCGCCGGTCTGAGTATATAAAAGTGGGCGCAGAACATGTCGGAAACCGCACAAGGGCGAAAATAGTCAAGAACAAAGTAGCTCCGCCGTTCCGTGAAGCCGAGTTCGACATAATGTTTGGTGAAGGGATATCCAGATACGGTGAGCTTATCGACCTGGGCGTCAGGCTCGGGCTTATAGAAAAGGGCGGCTCATGGTACACCTTGGGCGAAATGAGATTCCAGGGCAGGGACAACATGAAGGAGTACCTGAAAGATAATCCGGAAACAGCCGACGAACTTGAAGAGCAGATACGCCGCGACTCGCTGAAGCTCATGTCGCCTCAAGAAAAAGCAGCGGCGAAAGCGGCGGGGCGCGCCGTCGATATTGACGCGGACGACTTCGAAGGTTAAGCAATGTATGGAAAGTAAGGATACCGCAGACCTGCCGGAAACGCCGGAACAGAGCCGTTCAAAAGTAAGGGCAATACGGATTCTTGGCAGCCGTCAACTGTCTTCACGTGAAATGGAGAAGCGGCTCGTCGGTAAAGGCGAGTCCGAAGATACGGCCCGGGACACGGTCAAGTGGCTCGAAGATATAGGCGCGGTTGACGATGCTGAATATGCGAAGGCGATCGTGAGCCACTACTCTTCAAAAGGGTATGGGCTTGCGCGGATCAAAGATGAACTGTTCAAGCGTGGGATCCCGCGCGACATGTGGGACGACGCGCTTACGTGCATTGAAGACTCTGATTCAGACGAGGCAATATGTAGATTTCTTGAGAAAAAGCTGAGGGGGAGTCGCGATAAGGACGATCTGCGGCGTGTTATGGAAGCTCTCTGCAGACGGGGATTCAGTTATGAAGACGCACGCGCTGCTGTAAGCCGATACCTTGAAAGCATTGATAACACAGAGGATATGGATGCAATGGACGAGCGACCGTTATAAACGGGCAGGCGACCATGTAATGGAGAGCGATGAACGAATGGTGAGAAGTGCTGCTGAAGGGCGTCTCGCGGGCTGTGATGACGATTATGGCGATAATGTCGATAGGGGCAATACAAGCGGATGCGCCGGTTCGGACACTGCGGGCGATATGTGCGCCAAACGAGTTGCGTTTATCTCTCTCGGCTGCGCGAAAAATCTGGTGAACACCGAACAGATGATGTATCTTCTCAGAGAGTCCGGATATATGGTGTCTGGTGTGACGGACGGCGCCGACGCCGTGGTAGTGAATACATGCGGATTCATTGAGAGCGCGAAGACAGAAGCAATAGAGACCATACTTGAACTCGCGGCTGCGAAGGAAAAAGGCAGCGTCGGCAAAATCATTATTGCCGGCTGCCTCGTGGAACGGTACAAGAGCGAGATACTTATTGAGCTGCCGGAGGTTGACGCCGTGCTGGGCGTTGGGAGCTTTGACGACGTCGCAAGCGCGGTCAGAGCCGCGTTGAATGGTAAGGAAAGTAAGGCGTGGTTCGGTGACCTGAACGCGCCCGTGAGTGAGACGAAGAGGATTATAGCGACGTCGCCTATGTGGGCTTATTTGAAAATTGCTGAGGGCTGCGATAACAGATGCGCGTATTGCGCGATTCCGGATATAAGGGGGAGATTTCGAGGCCGCTCTGCCGATAGTATAATAAGTGAAGCGAGGGAACTGGCGGATAGAGGTATACAAGAGCTCATTCTCGTAGCGCAGGATTTAACCAGGTACGGACTGGACCTCTACGGAAAGCGCGGCCTCTCAGGATTACTTAAAGCCCTATGCGATATCGATACACTCAGATGGATAAGGCTTCACTATCTATATCCGGCTGATATTGACGATGAGCTTATTGACATTATCGCCGCAAATGATAAGATATTAAAATACCTGGACATTCCGATCCAGCATGTAAATGACGAGATACTGCGAAAAATGAACCGCCGCGGAAGCGGCGCGGAGACGCGAGCGCTGATAAAAAGCCTTCGTGAGCGCATCCCGGGTGTGATTTTAAGAACAAGCATAATTACCGGCCTTCCCGGCGAAGGGGAGGCGGAATTTGAGGAACTGTGCGAGTTTCTCAAGGACGCGCGAATAGAGCGAGCCGGCGTTTTTACGTACTCTCCGGAAGAGGGGACCCCCGCGGCGCTTATGGACGCTCCTGACAGGGACGTTGCGGAGCGCAGAGCGGAGATACTCGCCGATATCCAGTCTCTGGTGATCGACGAACTCAACCAGAGCAGGATCGGGAGCATTACGACAGTCCTGGTCGAGGGCAAAGACAGCGGACGATATTACGGGCGCAGCTACGCCGAGTCGCCTGACGTCGACGGATACATTTGGATAGAAGGCGGAGGCGCTGTTGAAAACACCTTTACAGACGTGGTCATCACCGGTGTTGAAAACGGAGAACCGCTCGCCCGGACGGTAGTAAAATGATAGGGGATGACACCATCAAGTGAACACCGCAAATAAACTTACAATGTTGAGAGTTGTACTGATACCGGCGTTTCTGGCGGTACTGTATATAGGTTTTCCCGGCAGCAACTACGCTGCGATGGGGATTTTCATCGCAGCCGGGCTCACCGACATCGCCGACGGGTACATAGCCAGACGCCGAAACCAGGTAACTGATTTCGGTAAGCTGATGGATCCGCTTGCCGACAAGATACTTGTGCTTGCCGCCATGCTCTGGTTTCTCGAAAGGGGCGCCATCCCCGCCTGGGTAGTGCTGCTCGTTGTCGTTCGCGAGTTCATGGTGACCGCGCTCCGGCTTATCGCGGTGGACAACGGGCGGGTAATAGCCGCTGCGATATCAGGAAAAATAAAAACATTGGTAACGATGTTTTGCCTCACGGTCATGTTCCTGGAGCTTCAGCAATGGATGGTTTACGCCTGCGTGGCCGCGATAACTGTAACGACAGTGGTTTCCGGGGTCGAATACTTTCTGAAAAACAAGGATATCCTTAAATGGAAGGACAAGAGTTAAGTAGTCGTAGCTGCTTCCATAGTAGCTGACCTCCACATTAGTAAAGCCGTCGCTGCCCACAGATGCAGTAAAGGCAGTCTTTTGTTTGTCTATCATGTTTCCTATTGTCTGTTCAGGATTTCTCATCATTACCGGTCACACCTTTTTCAATGTCTTATCTCCCAATGCCCCGTCTTATCTGAACCAACACGCTTTAACTTTCCTTCATTTTTAAGGATAGTAAAATCACGTTTGATGGTTTTAGCGGTAACGGAAAACGCCGAGGCTAGCTCACCGGCAGTCAAATTCTGATTGACGAGCAGCATTTTAATGATTTCTTCTTTGCGCTTTACAGGGACATTTACAGGGACATTTGCTGTTTTTACAGGGACATATGCA